>Ga0114981_10000121_pt1 | contig 43090 bp, 37 predicted proteins | sample S_140806_MF_Meta_FD_87028 | JGI IMG/M metagenome (GOLD analysis project Ga0114981, IMG submission 87028) | Freshwater microbial communities from Lake Simoncouche, Canada to study carbon cycling - S_140806_MF_MetaG | ecosystem: Environmental > Aquatic > Freshwater > Lake | place: Lake...
CCCAACCGAAACCCTAAAGCAGGTACTCAATATGGACCCAGATACATCCGATGCTGCTCCGGCTCCCGTCGCAAAGCGCGGTAGACCACGGCGGGTCATTCAAACTCCACCACCAGAGTTCACAGATGTTCCTGAGCGCCCAGTGGCTCAACCACAAGTCGCTGCACCGGTACCACAGGCATACAACGATGCACCATCAGATGCCCAAGCGGATTTCCGTAGTGCATCCCCGGATGACTCCCCTCGCCCTGAGCGCCGTGGACGTTTCACGCGTGAGCGTGGCCCCCGTTACGATGCACCGGCACAAGGTGATCTGGATACAGTCAACTCACCCGGGAACGAGTCCGATGCAGTTGCTGCGACGCCGAGTGCATCCTATTCAGCTGGCCCAGATGACCTAAACGATCGCCGTGAGCGTCCTCAGCGGGATGACCGCCGCGACCGCCGAAACAACAATCCCAATGGGAATGTCAACATCGGACAGGGCCGCGAGCAACGCGAGCGCCCAGGACATCGGATGCGTCCCGGTGGCGCACCAACACCCGGTGGCCGTGACAAACAACAGCGCGGACGTGGTAGCCGCGATCACTACATGGACCTCTCAGACCTTGAAGCCGATACCGAGATTACGGATGGCATCAATGCGGAAGGCATGCTCGAAATCCACGCGGATGGCTTTGGCTTCCTGCGTAAGAAACCAACGCTCGCAAGCCCCGATGACATTTACGTCTCACAAAGCCATGTCAAGCGCTACGGCCTCCGCAATGGAGACCTCGTCAAAGGCATCATCCGCGCACCCAAGGATACCGAAAAGTACCACGGCCTCCTGCGCGTTGATTCCATCAATGACCTGAACATCGAAGTCAGCAAGCTGCGCCCGAACTTTGATGAACTTACCCCCATCTATCCTGAATCCCGGATCCGCCTGGAGCGCGAAACCAAGCAGGTTGCGATGCGCTTCATCGACATGATTGCCCCGATTGGTAAAGGACAACGCGGAATCATTGTAGCTCCACCTAAAGCTGGTAAGACGATTCTGCTCAAGCAGATCGCAAACTCCATCACGGCAAATCACCCGGAAATCACCCTCATCGTTCTCCTCATCGATGAACGCCCGGAAGAAGTCACCGACATGCGCCGGTCCGTCAAGGGTGATGTCATTGCATCCCCATTTGATGAACAACCTGAACAGCATATGAAGGTCGCCGATGTCGCCATCGAGCGGGCAAAGCGTCTTGTCGAAATCGGCAAGGATGTTGTTATCCTCCTGGACTCCATCACCCGCTACAGCCGTGCATCCAACCTCACGGTTACGCCAAGTGGACGAACCCTCCAAGGTGGTCTCGATCCTGCTGCCATCTACCGGCCAAAGCGCTTCTTCGGCGCCGCACGAAACATCGAACACGGTGGCTCCCTTACAATCGTTGCAACAGCACTGGTTGAAACGGGCTCACGCATGGATGACATCATCTTTGAAGAGTTCAAAGGCACCGGGAACATGGAGCTAAAGCTCGACCGAGGTCTTTCAGAACAACGCATCTACCCGGCGATTGATATTAAGGCATCGGGTACCCGCCACGATGAGCTTCTGTACCCGGATGCTGAGCTTAAGAAAATTTGGCAGCTGCACAGAGTCCTCGCAAACCTCGGCACCAAGGAGTCGACAGAGCTCCTGATTGACCGTATCGAGAAAACGCCGAGCAACAAGGACTTCCTCCTGATGGTAGGTGCCAAGCCTAATGATGCACCTGCAACCAGGTCGATGGATTAAGCCCCGATGGACGACGAGACACCTGAAGACTTTATCGAGCCGGAGCAGCCGGTCAACGACCCGGAAGGAGGCATCCTCCATCCGGTCGAAGTTCTGGGTGTCTTTGAAGCCATGCCAGACGAAGATGACGACGAGGAAGTGCCGCCTTGGATGCGGCCGATTCGTGAATCTGCTATCAGGATCCGGGATGACAAAAGCCGAACGGTTACGATCTTTATCGGGCCTTTTGAAGCGATGTCCATCCTCCAGGGACTAGCGGAAAAAGCCACAGACCGGCCACTTTCACATGATCTCCTGCGCATTACCATCGACCGCCTCGGCGCCGAGCTGCAGGAAGTTGTCATCGATGACATTTGGCAAGGGACATTCTTCGCACGCATCCGCGTCAGACCGGCAAATGCGGATGCGATTATTGACATCGATGCGCGTCCATCGGATGCCATCGCACTCGCGGTGCGGGCCAAGTGCCCCGTCTTTATGGCAGAGCGCGTCCTCCGGGAAGCTGGCATTGTGGAGCTGGATGACTAAGCTACCGCTGCCCAGGATAACACGCTCCAGGGTAGCGTAGTGACTCCGGAAATCTCGGTCTGCATCGTCCACTGGAACACCCCGGATGACCTCCGCAGCTGCGTTAATGCCCTGTTATCCAGTACAAGTGCAGCAAATCTTGAGATCATTGTCATTGATAATGCCAGTCATGCTGGCACCATTGATGACATCAGGAGTGAGTTCCAAGGCATCACTCTGGTCCAAAACACGACAAATGTCGGCTATGCCGCAGGCTGTAACCAAGCTGCGCGTATCGCAAACGGCGCGTTGCTGCTGTTCCTGAACCCCGATGCACGTGTCGAACCAACCGCAATCGAGACACTGGTCACGTGCATCAAGACCCACCAAATGTCCCTTGCTGCGCCTCGTCTAGTCTGGCCCGATGGCCGCACGCAGGAGGCAGTAACGGGCGTGCCGGATCCGATGGCAACGTTTCTTGAAATGTCGATGCTTTCGCGACTGTTTCCCGGCCTTGACCGCTGGAAGCAACGCTGGTTTGACTATGAAAAAGAGCAGCCGGCGATCCAACCGATGGCAAGCTGCTGGCTGGTGCCTCGCGTGGCATGGGATGCCATCGGTGAAATGGATGAGGCATTTCCCCTTTATTTTAACGATGTTGACTGGGCGCTCCGGGCATCACAGGCCGGATGGCAGTTTCGCTACATTCCAGCAGCTGTCGTTGTGCATGACCATGGTGGGACGACGCGCAGTATCAGAAAAGATGCCATTTGGGAAAGCCGACGTGCCTTTGCATGTTTTTGGATGAAGCATTACAGAGCACATCCACTAAGACCATTGATGTCCCTGCTGCTTTGGGTCGAAGCCTGTCTGCGAACAAGACAGGTACGAACACCAGTATGGCCAGCGCGTAGCCCACTCTTTCCGACCGATAGAATAGCGTCGCAATGAAGCAAAGCACGGTACGAGTGATCATCGTCAGCTGGAATGCGAAAGCGGACCTCCATGCATGCCTTGCAAGTCTTCCAGGGAGCACAGCTGATCCAGACCGAATTGAGGTCGTTGTTGTAGACAACGCCAGCTCAGATGGTTCACCAGACATGGTTCGTCGTGAATTCCCAAGTGTGGACCTTCGTGAAACGGGTGCGAATCTCGGATTTTCCGGTGGCAACAATGCGGCTCTTGAAGACAACCGCTGTGACTACGTTTTTTTGTTGAACTCCGATGCAACGCTTCCGACAGGTGGTTTGGATACATTGCTGGCGTGGGCCGACGCGACGCCGGATGCCGGTCTCATCGGTCCTAAAGTCATCAACCCGGATGGAACGCTGCAGTTTTCCTGTCGTCGGTGGCCAACGCCGCAGGCAGGACTCTTCCGAAATGTCTACATCGGTAAGCTGTTCCCACAGAACCAGCCCGCAGCCGATTACTTGATGCGTGATTTTGACCATGCAGCTCCAACAGATGTCGACTGGCTGAGCGGCTGCGCGATGTTAATGCGCCGGGAATGTTTGGAGCAGGTTGGCCCTCTTGATGACAAGACATTTTTCATGTACTGCGAAGACATGGACTGGAGCCTCCGTGTGCATGGGGCGGGCTGGCGCGTTGTCTACGCGCCTGTCATGGAAGTAAAGCATAAAATTGGCGCATCCAGTGATCAGGTCGCGGAGCGGATGATTGTTGAGCACAGCCGAGCAATGGTGCGATTTTGGAGAAAGCACCAGACCTTTTTTGCATCCAGAACGCCCCGCTGGGTCAGCTCACTCGTGCTTCCCTGGGCCATCCTGCGTGCAAGCGTCCGCATCCTCAAACGTGTCGTCACAGGGCAGGCATTTACAAAGAGAAAGTCATCAAGTACGGGGTAGCGATTTATGTCAAGCGCAGCACCACAAACAAACCTCACCGCAAAGCTGGGACCTGTCTTATTCCTCCTGGCGATTCTCCTGGCACCGCTTATCGGTGGAAACCCAGCAGGTGAGCAATTCGGTGGGGATAGGGCATTGCATGCGCTCCGCTTCCTGATGTTGCTTGCTGCGACGCTGACGGGTGTTCCAAGCCTGATGCAGGGTAAGTGGCCCGCTCGCGCCGCCTGGCTTGGCCTTGTCCTCTACGGTGGCTCCACCGTCGCATCCCTTCTCATCCACTCTAAAGGACTCACATCACAGGTCTTCCTCTCAACGATGCTCCCCGGGACCCTCGACATCCTGACTCACATCGCAACCTGCCTCGTCGCCGCAGGGCTGTGGCTTGTCCCAGAACAACGCCAGCGCATCGTGGATGTGATCCAGCTCGGAGCAAGCATCGCCGCCGGAAGCATTTTGCTTGAAGCCATCAGCGCACAGGAAGCCGGTCACCGCAGCGTCGGCACGTTCTTTTCACCCAACTTTGCAGCAGGCTTTATCGGAGCGGCATTGCCATTTGTCGTCGTACAGCTGCTCGGTGCCACCGCGGCATCGCGTAGGTGGACATCCATTCTCTCTCTCGGGATGCTTGGTGCTGCCCTCGTCGCAACTGGCTCACGTGGTGGCATCGCCCTCGGTGTTGGTGGCGTCATTCTGACCCTGTTGGTCGCGTTCATCCGAGATGGCATCCGTGTACCCATCAAATGGATTGGCATTGGGCTGGGACTCTTTCTCATAGGTGCCGCAACGCAGCGTGGTGCTATCCTTGCTAGAACCGCCGGTGGAAGTTCGCAGGACCACTCCGGGCAGTTTCGCAGTGAGACGTGGAATGGCACCATCCAAATGATTCCGGCAAGTCCCATCACTGGGCATGGACCTGGAAACTTCGCCAACATCTATGGAAAATATGCCACGGTCGAATGGACAGGACAAGCACATAACAGCTACTTACAGCTGGCATCCGAGTGCGGCTTCCCAGCCCTGATGGGCTTACTCCTCATCCTGATTGTGACGCTGGCGGGCCAAATCAGGAAACCACGAAAATCGACGGATGCTCCCGTTGATGTTCTTTCATCCGCCCTGCCGGCTGTGATTATCGTTGCTGCTGCGCGTGGATTGTTAGATTCAGAGAGCGCAATTCCCGGGAATGCGCTGGTTCTCTGGGTCGCCATCGGATGCTCGCTTGCCACCGCGGGCCGCTCCAAATTTGCGATGCCTGGATTTGGTATCGCATCCGTTTTTGGTTTACTGATGGCATCTGGGGCCACCGGCTGGCCCTTGAATCCAACCACCGCTGCGACCGGTGGGCATCCCGAAATAGCCGTAAACATCGAGCCAACTGCACGCCGCTGGTATGTGGTTGGAAAAGCGCTTGAGGCTAAGGGTGATCTTACAGGCAGTGTAAATGCTTATAAAAATGCGACTGAGCGGGACAGGAATAACCAGCAGGTTTTGCGTGCCCTCGCGGAAGCGCAAGAGGCTGCGGGGGACACCGCAGGTGCACTCGTAACCTGGCAAAAGCTGATCGATGTCGAAGAAGGCCTCCCTGGAAAAGTCAAGGCGATCCCGGAGATGACCGAAACCCATGCCGTGTTTGCGTATGCAAAAATCGCTGCTGCGCCTGAAAAATCAAAGGATGTCAAAATCGCGAGCCTCCTGAAAGCCCTTTCGCTTACGGAGCGATATTTGAACACATCGGATATCTACATCACCATGGAGCTCGGCCAAACCAACGGCTCGACGTTGGAGCAGAAGCTGGCGAAAGTCCGCGAGCGCCGTGCTGCGTTGAAAGCGGTTGCCCGGAAGTGTGCAGCAGATCTGATGCTTCTTGACACAAGTGGGACCAACTATGAAAAGCCTGTTGAGGATGCCTTTACGGCCTATGAAGCGCGCTTTGACCGCCTGATAGGTGGCAAGCTGTAGGAATGACGCAATGCAGTCGCCGCAGGCGGTGTGCTAACATACTCCATCCCCAAGCGCTGCAAAGATGCATCCAACTGGAAAGAGAATGAGCATTTGAATCGACAAGATTTGGCCAATATGCTGCGCTGTCCCGAGACGGGAAACCCGCTGACAGGCTGGAACGGAACAGATATACAAGCAACCCTCCAAACAGCTTGTGGACGTAGGTATCAGGTCGTGGATGGTATTCCGAACCTGCTTCCAGATGCCTTGCGTACAGGAGAGGCTCCTGAAGATGCCACTGCGCGTGAAAAACGCAGTGAAATGGCGGCACGGGATGCCCAGGTTGGTAGCTACGACCAAATGATGGGCCTCAAGCTCTTCACCAGTATCGAAGTTCCAAAGACGCTTTCCTTCCTCGACCTCCAGCCCGCACACGTGATGCTCGAGGGTGGCTGTGGGACTGGACGGATGACACCCGCATTTGTGGATGCCTGCTCCGCCATGGTTTGTGTCGACTTTTCCCGTGAGTCGCTGAGAGTTGCGAAGACCAAGCTCAGCCAACAGCAGCTGGAGAAAGTTATCTTTGTGCAGGCGGATTTGTCGATGCTGCCGTTGGCATCCGATGTCTTTGATCGCGTCGGCAGCTTTGGTGTTTATGAGCACATCCCGACAGTGGCGACACGTGCCGGTGCAATTGCGCACATGGCACGGGTTTGTAAAAGCAAGGCGGTGGGCGGCCGGTTTTCAATGTCGGCATATCGCTGGGGTTTCCCACAATCGCTGTTTAGCGAACGGGAAGGTCACCACGGCGGTGGCATCTACTTCATCCGCCTTACACAAAATGAGCTACGGACTGACATGGAAGCTCACTTTAAGGTAGAAGGATTCACTGAATCGTTGCTGTATTATCACCTCGCATGGGGGCATAAGAAATAGATGAGTGGCGCATACACACCCGGACTAACCGTCAGTGCACGGACTACCATATTTAAGACACGTCGCTTGCCTCTCAAAGGTACAGTGCTCTCGACCATCGGCACATGGGTGACCCCATCCGACAAGGTGGCTAGGGCAGAGCTCCCGGGCATCATGCAGCCCATTAAGGTTGCCAGCAAGCTCGGTATCGAACCAAGCGAAGTCCCAGCGCTCCTAACCGTCAAGGTCGGTGACAAGGTCAATCGTGGCGATATTGTTGCCGTCACCAAGGGCATGTGGGGATTTTTCAAGTCTGAGTGTAAGTCGACAACAACCGGCACCGTTGAGCTCATCTCGAACATCACTGGAAATGTGGGCATTCGGGAAGCCCCGACACCGATTGAAGTGGATGCGTATATCCCAGGGAAAATTATCGAAGTCCTCGAAGGCGAAGGCGTTGTCATCGAAGCCCATGGCGCGCTCATTCAGGGGATTTTCGGTATCGGCGGTGAGCGCCGTGGCGAGATCATGATGATTACTGCCGGGCCGGATGACCCCATCACCGCAGATATGATCACGGCCGCACATGCGGGCAAGATTATTGTAGGGGGTTCAAACCTGAGCGGGGATGCGCTACGAAAAGCACATGAGCTCGGCGTTACAGGCATTGTCGTAGGCGGCATCATCGATAAAGACCTTATCGATTACCTCGGCTACGACATCGGCGTCGCAATCACCGGACATGAAGACATCCCGCTCTCGCTTGTGCTAACAGAAGGCTTTGGCACGATTGCGATGGCGGGTCGGACCTTCAACTTGCTCAAATCGCTCACCGGCAAAACAGCAAGTATCTGTGGTGCAACACAAATCCGTGCAGGCGTTATCCGCCCAGAAGTCATCGTCGCGGATGATACTGAAAATGCAGGTGGCAACGCTGCCGATGAAGTTGTCCCAAGCTTTTCGCTTGAGCCAGGCACGAACATCCGTATCATCCGGGAGCCCTACTTTGGACTTCTGGCCACGGTCACCGCACTTCCGCATCACCTCGTCGTTGTTGGTTCCGGAGCCGAAGTCCGGGTCCTTGAGGCAAAGCTCAACACCACAGGTGAAATCGTAACGGTCCCCCGCGCAAATGTTGAGATTGTTGCCGGTTGACAAGTCGTTATGACAGGGTAGGCTGATAGCGAAGGTTAACCGTTAGGTCCAATGTACATTCATCGTCAATTTGGTTGGTTCACTGTGTTTGCTCTGACTGCGATGGCAGTGTGGTTTGCATTTGTCGCGGCGCTTTCTCCGGGCGACAGAGGCGAATTTCAGAGCATTTTCCTGATGATTGCTGCGTTGCAGCTGGCGTTTTATCAGCTCACAACCATTGTTACTGAGTCGACCTTGACCGTGCGGTACGGTGTTGGCTTGCTGGCCTTCCGCTTTCCACTCAGTGAAATCACCCAGATCACAGAGCGCAGCGTGCCGTGGTACGCAGGTTATGGCATCCGTTGGGTTGGGGATGCTTGGTTGTTCAATGTCAGCGGCAACGATGCCATCGAAGTTACATTTGCCAGTGGGCGTAAGGTTTGGGTCGGCACGGATGACCCGAATGGTCTTGCGGCCATTTTGCGCCTCCGCATGAAAGAGCTGCGTAGCAATGCAGTCGACGTGGATAACGATGTGGCATCACAAACCGATGACACAGAGGAAGCGCTCGATCCGGAACCTGACAAGACAACGAACACCGATGATAACGATGAGTGTGTCACGCCAGAACTTACGGCGGATGTAGATTCCCCAACCGACTCCAAGTAATCCAATAAATAGAAAACCCCGCGCTGTACTACACAGGCGGGGTTTCTTCGTGTCTTGCGACCTTTACGCTTCGCTTGGATACTTCAATCCCCACGGAGCGCGGATACGGTCAAGCGTACGCATGATGCCTAGTGATTCATCCAAGGAAAGAATGTCACTCTCAAGCTTTCCAGCGCGTAGGCAGTTTCCGACTTCCTCGACTTCGTAGTAAAAGCCAGTCTCGTGGGCATCGAATTCCTGAAGATCATCCGGCTGGCCGGTAATCGATACTGTCATCTTGGTCGGATGCCAGGCGCTCGCATGCAAGCGAATTTTTCCATTTGTCCCAAGGATGGTTGCTTCCCACGGCGTGTTCGTTGTGACAGCCGTCGAGACCAACGCAAGCTCGCCACCTTCGTAGCCGAGGATACACGCAGCCTGCGCATCCACGCCGGTTGGCGCCGGTGTCATCATGCTCTCGACACGGACAGGCTCACCAAGCACAAAGGATGTAAAGCTAACGGCGTAGACGCCGACATCGAGGAGTGCACCACCGCCAAGCGCCAGGTCAAACAACCGGCTCTCCGGATTGAATGTTGCGCTAAATCCGAAGTCTGCATAAACCATCCGGACATCCCCGATAGCCTTGGTGTCAAGCAGCTCGCGAAGCTTGTGCATCAGTGGGAAGAAGCGGGACCACATCGCTTCCATCATGAAAACACCCTTTGCCCGCGCAGCATCCACGACTTCCTGCAGCTCCACAGCATTGATCGTAAATGGCTTTTCACAGAGCACGTGCTTGCCATGTGCAATCGCAAGCAAACAATGCTCTTTATGCAGTGGATGCGGGGTTGCGACGTAAATGACATCCACATCCGGGTCCGCACACAGGGCCTCATACGAACCATGCGCGTTCGGAATACCGTATTGGTCGGCGAAGGCCTGCGCCTTGGTCTTGTCACGCGAGCCTACGGCTTGTACGGCGTGTGTGTCTGGCTGAGCCTGCACGCTCTTGGTGAGCTTATGGGCGATGGAACCAGGGCCGAGGATACCCCAGCGAATTGGGCCGGAGTGTGAGAGGTGCATTGTCGACATGCCAGCGTTTTACGCCAAATCTGATTGTCTTGCATTTTCACGAGACGTGATTCGTAGAATCATTCCTGTCGATGTATGGTCACCTTAAGAAGAATTCCAGCATGGTAGACTTTTCGCATGCCTGTCGCTGCTTTGACAACGCTTGGCTGCAAGGTAAACCAATACGAGACCGAGAAAATCGCTGAGGACTTCCTGCGGGCCGGCTTCACCCTCGTAGACTTTGACAGCCCGGCGGACATTTACGTTATCAACTCCTGCTCCGTCACAAACGCTGCAGATAAGAAAAGCCGCTACCTCGCGCGGCGAGCGCAGCGCAGCAACCCTGCAGCAGTCGTCGCCATGACGGGGTGTCACTCACAACAGGTCATCGATGATGGTGGTTGGGTCGAAGGCGCGACGCTGCTGATCCCAAATGACCGCAAAATGGATGCCTATGCACTGGTTGCAGCCCAGCTTCCAGACTTGGATATGCTGTCATCCAGCCCGGCAACGCTCCCGCCGCGTGGAAAGCGCACGCGAGCTACCTTAAAAATTCAGGATGGCTGTGAGCACTTTTGTGGCTTCTGCCAAATTCCTTACACCCGGAAAGTTCTGGAAAGTCGCTCGTTCAAGGATGTCATTTCAGAAGCCCGCGATTTTGGTGTTTCAGGTTGCCGGGAGGTAGTCGTCACCGGTGTGTGTGTCGGCGCCTATGGCCCTGAATCAGGCAGTGGTGGTGAAGTGCTTGCGGATGTCCTCCGGGGCGTTGCTGCGCAGCCTGGCATCGACCGTGTTCGCCTCTCGAGCATCCAACCGATAGAGGTGATTGACTCGGTCATCGATGCCTACGCATCCACGGCAGGCCTCTGTCCCCACCTTCACCTCTCGTGTCAATCCGGCGATGACACCATCCTCAAAGCCATGAACCGCCCATACACGACGGCGTTTTACGAGGAGCTGGTGCAAAGGCTACGTCAGCGCATCCCGGATGTCGCGATTACGACAGACCTCATCGTCGGCTACCCCGGTGAAACCGAAGAGTTTCATCAAAACACACTGGCTTTTGCGCAGCGCGTTGGCTTTCAAAAGACACATGTTTTCCGCTACTCGCCGCGGCCCAGAACGAAAGCGGCTGATATGGTGGATGATGTTGACGATGCAACGAAGAAGCGTCGCCACGCGGAGCTACAAGCGGTTGTGGATGCATCTACGCGGAGCTTTGCCGCAAAGTACATCGGGCGCACCATGCCGGTTCTACTCGAAAACTCGGAAGGTACGGCTGGAACTTTGTCAGGCTTTACCACAAACTATATACGGGTGACGTGCACGGCTCCAAAGGCCCTTATCGGGAATGTGGTTAACGTTTCTCTTAATGCATTGACGAATGATGGAATCGCGGGGAATATTGTTGATGCTTTGGATGTACTAATGGAAGCAGCCTCACCAAACTTGGTGCGGCAACCGTTGGAACTTCCTGTACTGACTTCCTAATGATTACCGAACCTGATACCACCCCGACCTCAAACCCGATGCCTGCATCGCCACCTTCAGATCAACCTCAAATTGTCTCTGGCACTGTGCCCTGCGCAAGCCTTGTTGCATTGACAGATGAGAATCCAGGGGTCGTTCGAGCTGTTCCGTCATCCGGGTTTGGCCTCGTTGAAGAAGCCACTACGACCAACACTCCAGCAGTCACATCGCAAGATGTCAACATCAACCACACCGGGCCTGAGCTCGTGGCGCCGGCTCCAACATCCGGGTTTGGCCTCGTTGAAGAAGCCACTACTACCAACACTTCAGCAGTCACATCGCAGGATGTTAACATCGACCACACCGGACCTGAGCTCGTGGCGCCCGCTCCACCCGATCCCGCATCCATCCTGGCAGCACCCGCTCTTGGCACCCAGATAAGACCCTCCGTGTCAGAACCGATCATTGCGCTTAGCAATGTCAGCGTTCAATATGCAAATGGCGTGAAGGCACTGGCTGACATCGACCTGATGATTCCGCACGGCGATTTTGTCTTTCTGGTCGGAGCAACGGGCGCAGGTAAATCCACCATCCTAAAGCTGCTCTACATGGATGCGCATGCAACCAGTGGCCGCGTCTGGGTCAATGGCCGTGACCTGACAACTGCAAAATCAAGTGACACGCCTTTTGTCCGCCGCAGAATGGGCATCATCCTTCAAGATTTCGGCCTCCTGCCACGCCGCACTGTTTGGGAAAATGTTGCGTTCGCCTGTCACGTTATAGGGCAAAGCCGCCGGGAGACGCGAAAGCGTTTACCAGAGGTGCTCGAGCGCGTCGGGATGTTACATCGCGCAGATGCCTACCCAAATGAGCTTTCCGGAGGCGAGCAGCAGCGTGTCGCCATCGCGCGGGCATTGATCAACGACCCGCCACTCCTCGTCGCCGATGAACCTACAGGCAGTCTGGACCCCAAAACGGGCGCCGAGATCATGGACCTCCTCGCTGAAACGGCTGCGCGTGGGACAACCGTCGTCGTGGCAACCCACGACAAATCAGCCGTCGACAGATTGCAGAAACGTGTTGTGGCGCTTTCCGGTGGGCGTATCATCCGGGATGATGCGGTTGGTTCCTACGGCGTGGATGACCTGGAGGAAACAAAGTGATCCGGTCTATCCCGTTTCTGATTCGCGAGGCCTATGTCAATTTGATGCGTCATGGCATCATGACAGCCGCCGCCATTTCAAGCCTTGCAGTTGCCTTAAGCCTCTGTGGTTCGTTCTTCATCGCCGCTTGGCAGGTGAGGCACCTAGCGCAGAAGACGGTGGACGCTTTTGAAGTCCGTGTTTTCTGCCGAGCAGACCTTCCGCAGTCCGATCTCGGACCGATCAAGCGTAAGCTTCTCGACATAAAGGGCGTAAAACAGGTTATCTACATTAGCCGTGAAGACTCGTTCAAAACCCAAATGAAGGCGATGCCGATTGACACGACTGGTATCCCGAATCTGTTCCCACACACACTTTTGGTAAAGCTTGACGATCCAAAGTCCGCAGCCGATGTCGCATCTCAGGCAAAGTCCTGGCACGGCGAGGTTGAAAGCGTGGATGTCCCCGAAGATGAGCTGCGTACCGTAGTGCGGATTGGTGACTTTCTACGAAACCTTGGCATCATCGGAGGCTTTCTCCTCGGTGGTGGAGCGCTCTTGGTCGTGATGAATACCATCCGGTTGAGCGTCCATGCACGGCGTCGTGAAGTCCACATCATGCGTATTGTTGGTGCAACAGCAGGCTTCATCCGCCTCCCATTGGTGCTGGAGGGGATGATTCACGGGCTCGCTGGCGGAACAGTAGCCAGCCTGATTCTCTACAGCGCCGGGTTTTATGTCCGGAAGCTCACAGAACCGATTCCCATTATCGTGATGTACGCGGCAAAGATCCCACCGCTGCCTGTTGGTGGCGCGATTATCGGTATGGGTGTCCTATTGGGGATGGTTGGTTCGCTGATGAGCCTCCAGCGCTACCTCAAGATCTAGCGCCCTAGGTTACGTTTTGTGTGAAATCTGGACGCTCTTTGAGTCCAGCAAGATAGAGCAGTAAGTCACTGTACTGTGTGGCGACCGGTTGCCACGAAAAGAGCTCTTCTGCGCGGCGGCGGCCATTGATGCCATATTGTGAGCGCAGCGCGGGTTGTTCGAGCAGCGTTCGGATAGCATCCGCAATTGCCGTTTCATCGCCTTCCGGGAAGACAATCCCTGCATCCCCGATAACATCCGGGATAGCGCCTGAATCAGAGCCAATGACTGCGATACCTGCAGCGCCAGCTTCTGCGATGACGCGGCCGAACTGCTCCTTCCAGTTGCCGACGGTGCGGCTTGGAAGCGCAAAGACATCAAAGGCACTCATGATCTCGGCGAGCGCCGTGTGGTCTTGGTTGGGCAGGAAATGTACGCGACCAACAAGGTCATTTTGAGCCGCACGTGCTGAAAGTGCATCCTTCTGTGGACCGCCTCCAACTAGCCAACAGTGAACTCTCGCTTCAGACTTAGCAACGGCGTTCAAGAGGTCTATCAGACCCTTTTCTTCAACGAATCGCCCGGCATAACCCACGATAAAGCGTTCATCCGGAATACCGAAGCGGACGCGACTGATAGCGCGGTTTCGCGGATGGAACTGCGATGTGTCCACACCATTAGGGAGCACGGCTGCCTCCCCGCGGTAGCCATAGGCCTTGGAAACATCCAATGCTTCATCACTTCGCCCAACCAGATAATCTGCTTCGCGGCACGCATAATCCCAGAAATTGGAAAATGGCGGCGGCAGCTTTTTATAGAGGTTTTGCTCTGTCTCGAGCAAGATTTTGGTCTTAGGAAATTCCTTGCGGATGAGCTGCGTAGCATGCGCACTGACCAGTGCCCAAGGCTCTTCCCAGATATCCACAACATCGGGTTCGAAGCCATTCAGGATATGCCGAAGGCCCACATAGGTGTGCAAATGTGACCCGATGCCCGGTAACCATGGGAAGATAACTGCATGGTCTGACATATTGAACAGGGATGGGTGGGGATGTTCGATGCCGGTCCACTTGCCGTAGAAGCGCCAGGTTCGTGGCGTAATGACTTTGAGGTCAACGGTACCGAGGGCATGGAGGGCAGCGGCGCGCGGATGCCCCTCAACTGCCTTGCGGCAGGAGTGACTGATGAGGAGAACGCGCGGTTTTCGCTGATATTGGTAAGGCATGAGAAAAAGTCAACGAGGCGAGCCTCCAGACCATCACATTATGTTGTATCACCCGGACATCGCAAACACTAAGTATAAGGCTCGCATGTAGGTTAATAGCCAATAATTGGATTTTTCACACTAAATAAATGCAATTCGATAAATATTTGAACTACAGACATATTGCTGTTCAGTTCATCAACGCAAGTGTGGCGATTACCCTACGGACTATTTCGCAACACACCGCACAAGCAAACGCGGCGCACTCCGCGTTAAACTGTCCTAACTCCCCGCTGGGTACCGTGAGGTTTACGACGATGTTGACGGATGACCAAAAGCTATTCTTCGCCACAAATGGCTACGTGCTCGTAAAGGGGCTCCTCAGCCCAAGTGAAGCGTCCATGTACCGTAAAGAGTGCCACAGCCTGGCCACGCGTCTCGCCGATATCCGGGGCATCGAAGACCCAACCTGGGGAAGCGCTGGGACCCGCGGAGTCACACAGCTACGCCACTGCCATGATGTGCAATTCCAATCTGCAAAGCTTGCACAGTTACTTCTGGATGACCGCCTCACCAGCTGCGCCGCCGACTGTATCGGCAGCCCAAATGTCCAGCTCCACCACTCCAAAATGTTCATCAAACCGGCCGAGAAGGGCTCCCCGTTCCCAATGCATCAGGATGCACCGTACTTCCCACATGACAACCACTCGATGATCGCCGCCATCGTCCACTTTGACGCCGCACCCATCGAGAAAGGCTGCATCCGTGTGGTTCCAGGATCACATAAGCTCGGGATGTTGCCACACATCGGGGATGGAGGCTGGCATCTAGACCCAGAAGAATATTCTGTGGAGCATGCAGCGCCGTGCCCGGCGGATACAGGAGATGTCCTATTTTTCTCCTACCTCACTATCCATGGCAGTGGTATCAACACATCCGATGAAGCACGCACAACGTTGCTAATCCAAATGCGCGATCCCACAGACCTGCCAACCATCCGGACACACGAAAGCCGTGGCCAAGGGATGATGCTACGTGGCATCGATCCACTCTGCGCAGCGCGTCCCGCGTGGGAAGCAGAGCCACAGCCGAGTCACGCAATGGGCGGCCAAACGATGGGTGGAACGATGGGCGGCATGTAAATCCGTCAGTGGCATGTAAGTTGCCGATGTAAATGATTATGTCAACATCAGCGCTTTCCGGTGGCATGCCCGTTCAGGTGGATACAGCTCACTACCAAGCCGCAACGTACGAGCAACGCGAAAGGCTCTACAGCTACGTTGAGCAGATAAGCCTTGTGTCTGAGCTGGGTGGCCGCAGTGTGATTGAGGTCGGATGTGGCAGTCAGGTCGTAACTAAGCTCCTCCGGATGCGTGATATCGAGGTGACAACCGTTGACTTTGATGCATCCCTAAACCCTGATGTTGTCTGCGGCGTAGAGAACATTCTTCTGCCCGACAACCATGCCGATATCGCTCTGTGTTGTCAGGTGCTGGAACACCTGCCATTTTCCGAGCTTACAAAGTGCACGAATGAGCTGCTCCGCGTTTGTCGAACGCATGCAGTCATCTCAATCCCGGATGCACGACCGCACTTTGGCTTTACCTTTATGCGAGGCATCTATCGGTATACGCCCAAGCATATTGGAATTGAATGGCATCCCCTAAAACCAGCGCAAATACATTCCTTTGATGGCCAGCACCACTGGGAGCTGGGCAAAAAAGAGACGCCGCTACGCACCGTGCTTGCCGCCTTCAATGCATCCAGCGGAAGCGTGACAAAACACTTCCGCCACGCACTCTTTCCGTACCACACATTCTTTGTCATCAAGAAAGCGCGGTAAGTCTTACAGGGCCTTTACTTAGAGCGTCACATAGATGCGTCGCGTCGTCTTGCCTGCGGTGACATCCACTGCGACATGTTGCGTGCTTCCTCCTACGCCTTCGACTGAAACGTCATAGGTTCCAGCGAACACGCGCGCCGCGACCTCCCCACGGTGGTCGGTACGCTTACTCATCGTCGAATCCCACTCTTCATGCATCAGCTGATGAATAACATCGTAGGCAGGCTTTGGCGTTAGATCGCGGCGGACCAAGCCACCCGGATTGCCGCCCCAGTCGCCATCCACAAGATTCCACCAGCAAATCGCATCCACATTTGGATGTGAGAACAACAAGCGGTACATCGCATTCGCATACTCTGCCTGACGCGCCTCACCACTACGTGTGCTGACATCTCCCTGAGGGCCCGTCGCCCCGAGATCGTTGCTGTTCACGGTGATCTCCGACCAGTGCAGCGGGCGCCCCAGTTTGCCAAAGGTGTCCGAATGCACCCAGAGCTGCTCAAGGAGCCAGCCAGCGCCATCCATGTGCGCCTCAAGCCCCTGAACGCTTAGCGGATCCCCGCCACGAATTGCCCCGCGGACCAGCTCAACAAAGGCATTGTCGAGCGCAAAGTCGTTGTAAAGCGTCACCGCATCCGGGTTGGCAGCCTTTGTCCAACGCAGCGCATCCGAGAACACCTGCTGACGCCCCACCTTACGAACCCATGCCCCAATTCCATTTTGCTGATTGTCAGCCGTCCAAATATCGCCGGTGACATCCCAGGTGTCCACCACACCTCGAAACGTCCGGACCATGTGCGTGATCCAGTCTTTGACCGCATCCCGGCCGCCATCCGCATCCTTTGGAACCCACGCAGGGCACACACCAGGAAGAATTAGGGGATGCCCCTTGACACGAATGCCCGCCGCCTTCAGGGTCTTCGCGCGGCGAAGGTAGAGCTCCGTGTTCCGCTTGCCTTTTTCTTTCTCGATGTCATGCCAAAAGGTCATGATGGTCGCGAAGTTGAATGCATCCGTGAAGAGCTTTTGGTACTGCGCTTCCGCAGCAGGGTCAGTGTGTGAATGCAGGCTGAGAGCGGCGCAACCAAAGCCGAATGCGTGGGTTTTCTGGCGGATGTTGACCACGATGCCATCCGGAGCCGGGGAGCCATCTGGGCGGGTCACACGGATGCTTAGATTGCCTTTTCGATGTTGATCGATACGGGCTGGCGCGGATGCGAGGAGCTCCTGCGCACGCCACGTGTCAAGGATGCCTTTGAGGTCGGGATGTCGGGATAGGGTGGACATACCCCGACATTACAGGATTTGCAGACATCTGTCCGCTCAAAAATGCTACTCGACGACGTGCGTCAGCGGCAGACGGCTCTTGCCGGTCAGATACTCATCCACGCCGCGGGCAGCCTCGCGGCCCTCGGCGATCGCCCAAACGATCAGACTTTGTCCGCGGCGGGCATCCCCCGCAGCGAAGACTCCTTGGACGGATGTCTGGTAGTCATCGGATGCTGTGACGTTGCCACGTCCATCCACATTCAGACCGAATGTATTGACAACAGGGTGTTCGGCGCCGTTGTAGCCAATCGCCAACAGGACGATGTCCGCAGCGAAGATCCGCTCAGACCCTGGAACTGCCTCGATGCGACGCTCGCCGTTTGGTCCCTTGCCAACACGCTCGATATCCACGGTATGAAGGCTATTGACGCAGCCATTTTCGCCGCTGAGGTGGGTCGTATGGATGCCATAGACGCGCTCGCCGCCCTCTTCGTGGGCAGGACCCAGCTTGAGGATATGGGCAGGCTGTGGCCACCACGGGTTGAGCTCTGGCATATCAGTTCCGAGTTCCGGGTGGATTTGGAACTGATGGACACTCGCTGCTCCCTGGCGGATTGCGGTTCCATAGCAGTCAGCGCCGGTATCACCACCACCGATGATCAAGACATGCTTTCCATTTGCATTGATCGTGTCCTCAACTGCATCCCCAGCAACCACACGGTTCTGGCGCGACAGGTAATCCATAGCGAAGTGAACGCCTTTAAGTTCGCGGCCCGGGACATTAAGGTCACGAGGCCGAAGGGCACCGATGCAAACAAGGACCGCATCGTAGTCACGGAGGAGGTCCTCACCACTGACATCAACGCCGACATTAATGTTTGTCTGGAAGAGAATGCCTTCGGCTTCGAGGAGCTCGAGGCGGCGGTCAAGCACGGCGCGGTCCATTTTGAAGTCAGGGATTCCGTAGCGGAGGAGCCCACCAATCCGGTCATCCCGCTCGAGAACGGTCACAAAGTGCCCTGCGCGGTTGAGCTGTTGCGCAGCCGCAAGACCAGCAGGTCCAGAACCAATCACGGCGACTTTCTTGCCCGTACGGTGTGCCGGCGGCTCCGGAAAAATCCATCCCTGTTCAAAGGCATGGTCGACGATCCGTTGCTCAATGGTCTTGATAGTCACCGATTTGCTGTTGATGGACAGCACACAGGCATCCTCACAGGGACCGGGGCAAAGACGTCCCGTAAATTCGGGGAAGTTATTGGTTGCGTGGAGGGCCTGGATGGCTTCCTTCCAGCGGTTCCGGTAGACGAGGTCATTCCAGTCTGGGATGAGGTTGCCCAACGGACACCCGTTATGGCAGAACGGAACACCGCAGTCCATGCAGCGTGATGCCTGTGTCTTGAGCGTGTCCGGAGCCATCGGAAGGTAGACTTCCTTCCAGTCATGGATGCGCTCGCTGACGGGTCGCTTCTTCGAAACTTCGCGGGGGGTGGAGATGAATGCCTTGCTGTCGCCCATAATTATCGGAAACAGTGTACCGCCTCCACCCCTCCAGATGGCTTGTCGGAACATACTGTCAGCGGTTACTCTCTCTTGAAACAGGCTTTATCCCGGTGTCTTGCACCTTTCCAGCCTCTGCTTATAAGTGCGCAGCCAGCTGATCATCGGTACACCATTGATGATGTCTCGTTGTCACCAATATGCTCATTCGCATCCCGATAGGATAAAAATAACAGAGCCATGACCAATCCACAAAATAACGACACCGGAGTCCCAAGGCGACATGCGCCCGGTTGGGTACAGCAGGAAGCCGCACGCACGCAGCGCTACTCTGGAGGGCAACCTGTTCGGATTGAGGAGCCATCGGATGTCTTCGAAACCCTTGTACCAACCCGTAACCAGAAGGCTCTTATGGGCTACTACTTTGCGGTGTTCAGTGTCATCCCAATGATCGGGCTGGGGCTTGGTCCTATCGCCATCTGGCACGGGATCCGTGGGCTGGATGCAATCAAGGAAAACGTGGACCTCCCCGGCAAAGTGCACAGCGTTGTAGCCATCACCCTCGGGAGTCTCACAACCATCGCACACTGGTTGACGCTGATGTTTGTGCTCTACTCATTGCTGACTCCTAAACGCTAAGGATTCACGCGTCCGGTGCCACTGCAAGGCGTACAGTCATCCGGGGGTTCAAGCATTTCATCGCCGCCACAGGTCTCAACGGAGACTTTGTTTCGGTCTGTGCAAAATGGTCATGATGTCAATCCCTACCTAACGTTTAGGCTAAATGGGTCCGAACGCTTAATCTCAGGATGACTCCCAATGGTCGGATCAACACTCTCCACTGTCGTGGTCAACGGATGATGCCGCGGTTTCGCATCCAGTCTGCGCAGCGCTCCGGCCAGCTCGTAACCTGCTTTGTCTTATCGGGTCGTAAGCCATAGCCATGGCCGCCATTTGGGTACAGATGCACTTCAACAGGAACCTTCTGGCTCTGCAGCGAGCCAGCCAGCACCAGCGTGCTCTGCGGCGTGACCGGGTCATCTGCTGTGTGCGCAAAGAACATCGGAGGACATTCCTTGGTCGCTTTGACTTCTGCATTCAGCTGATTGTTCTTGTCCACCAAATAGGCCGGATAAACCAATACGCCAAAGTCAGCATGACATGGAAGAGCATCCACATCATCCTGTGGTGCATAGAGCCGCTTGCCACATGCTAGAGCCGCCATCGCGGCGGTTTTGCCTCCAGCGGAAAAGCCAAGGACACCGATACGCATCGGGTCGATGCCCCAGTCTTTTGCATTTTTCCGTGCGGCGGAAATGGCACGCTGGGTATCCATGGTTGGACCAAGCCAATTTGGGTCAAAGCTACCCGTTGGGACGCGGTACTTGAGTACGATGGCCGTTACCCCGATGCTATTGAGCCAAGTCGCCACTTCGGTGCCCTCGAGGTCCATCGCCAAAATGCTAAAGCCGCCTCCCGGACACACCACAACCGCCGCACCATTTTGTTTGGATTTTGGAGGCGTATAAACAGCAATGCCTGGCACGGTCACATTGGCCAAGCGGACAACCCGCTTGCCCATTACCAAACCTTCGCCAGGCTTGGTGATGTCGGCTTCGACGCCGTCCGATTTGATCTGACCAGGGATGCTAGCTCCCCACAAAGGCTGAAACGGCTTTTCCTGCATCTCAATGACCTCCTTGTCACTCGTATCATCAAAACTATGCTTTGGTGTAGTCACCATCCACGGAGCGCCAAATGCCGAGCGGATTGCCATCCTGGAGCTCAGCTGGCAGGCGATGCGCACGCACATTGTCGTACGAGCAGCGCATCGTGAAGCGCTCGATGCCTGCTGGCAGGCCAACGCTGGTGAAGTACGGGTGTCCCGTCGCAGGGAATGGCCCGCCATGGTTCATCGCCGGGCTGACCGCAACGCCGGTAGGCATCTTGTCATTCAGAAGCCGGCCAACCTTACCCCGCAGAACAGGGGCAATCGCCGCGTATGTATCATCATCGGAGCCATCCACTGCAGAGTAAATCGTCCCGGTGAGGTTGCCTTCAAGGGCTGCAGCAACGGCGGCCATTTGCGCTGTGTTATCGGCGATGACAATAAGGCTTACTGGACCAAAGGCTTCGGTTTGGAGCGCTTCTGGGTTCTTCAGGAATGCTGCCGCATCCACGGTCAAGATAGTGTTCTCGAAGCGATAGCCGGGCTCAGCAACTGGGTTGCCGCCGCAGCGAACCGTGGCTCCCGCGGCGGTGAGCGTCTTGATGGAATCGCCAATCGCATCCCGGCCACCCTTACCCAGCAGCACCCCTGGAGTTGCGGCAGAAAACTTAGCGATGACTGCCGAGGTGAACGCATCCCCGGCATCGCCAGCCGGCACGACCACAAAGCCCGGGTTGGTACAGAACTGGCCAGCACCCATCATGCAGCTGCCTGAAAACTCATCGGCCAGGGCATCCCCGCGCTCTGCAAGTACACCTGGAAGTACGAAGACTGGATTGACGCTGCTCATTTCAAGGTAAACCGGCTTGCCATAGCGGTCAGCAACTTCCTTTAGGCGCATCCCCGTGTCGCGGCCGCCGGTAAAACCAACGGATGCAACCGCAGGGCTCTCGACCATTTCGAAGCCAAGCTGTGGAGCGATGCGGTAGACGAGCTGAATCGCGCCGGCAGGCAGGCCTGTCGCAGTCGCAGCGGCGACCGCACACTCAGCGAGGAGGCGGCTTGTGGTCGGGTGGGATGTGTGGACTTTGGCTATGACAGGGCATCCAGCAGCGATTGCGGCGGCAAAGTCACCACCAGCGATGGCATTGAAGGCGAACGGGAAGTTGTTTGGTCCAAAGACGAGAACGGCGCCATCGAGGGCTTCCTGCTGGCAGCGGATACCAGTTGCGGTGTCGATCGTCGGGCGGGCAAAGCTGCGTGCGCGCACTGCCTTTGCGGCGAGGCGGAGCTGATTCACGGTGCGTGGGAGCTCAACAGAACCTAGGCGTGGCTCGCCGGGCAGGCCAGTTTCGGCATTTGCCGCACCGACAAGCGCATCCTTTGCAGCTTCGAGGTTGGCTGCATAGGCATCGAGGAACTGCGCCCGAACTTCGGCATCCAGGCCGCGCATCGCGGCTTTCGCATCAGCGGCGGCTATCAGGATTGCCCGAACATCCTGCGGACCAGACACAGGGTACACGCCGGGTAGCTGCTCGCCGGTAGCGGGATTAGTGGCTTGGAAGGTTCCGGTTGGGTCAGCGGATGCACGCCAGGCGCCATTGATGAGAATCGGGAAAGGGGTTGCGGTCGACATGGTTCCATTCTAACGGAAGATGACGACCGCGGGCGAAGACTTCTAGCGGAGCAGAAGGATGCGGCTTGATTGTCCGACTTCCACAACTGGGTTTCCCGGGAGGCGTTTCCAGCCGTGGGATGTGTCTTCGTAGTAGCGCCAAGTAGTCGGCGGGAGCGTGATGGTGACATCCCGGCTCTCGCCCTTTGCGAGCGTGACTTTGGTGAAGCCAGCAAGCCACCGCACCGGGAGCATCACGGGTGCGCGCTGGGGGCGTGTTACATAGACCTGAGGCGTATCGGTTGCCGTGACATCTCCAATATTGCGGATGTTAAAGCTCACCTTTGTCCCAGTCGCGGTGTGGCTGACCTGTAGCCGTGTGTAGGCGAACTGCGTATAGGTCAGGCCGTGGCCAAACGGATATGCGACTGCCTTCCGGGCATTGTCGTAATGTCGATAACCAACAAATGGCCCTTCGGAATAAACAACGGCTCCGTTCTTTCCTGGGTATTGCTCAATGCGGGTTACGGGGCCATCGGAGATACGTTCAGGAAATGTCACTGGCAGCTTCCCGCTCGGGCTGACGGTGCCAGTGAGGAGACGGAGGGTGGCATCAGCGCCTTCCTGCCCGGGGTACCAGAGCTGAAGGATGGCCGGGACCCGGCCTCGCCAGGGAAGCTCGACGGGTGCTCCGGTGTGCAACAGGACGATGGTATTCGGGTTTGCGGCGGCGACAGCCTCCACGAGAGCGCGCTGGCTCTCCGGCAGCGCAAGGTCAGCCCGGTCGGTGCCTTCCGTGCCTTCATCGTAGACCATCACCACTGCGGCGGGAGCCCCCTTGGCGACCGTGACGGCATTTGCAATCAGTTCTGCCTGGCGTGCGGGAGTGACCCATGCGAGCCGGACGTGGAGCTTTGCGTTGGGATCTGGCGGCCCAAAGCCTCCACCGGCAGCGGCAGTGAGTGTGAACGGGAGGGCCTTACCCTTGACCAAATCCACCCAAATGGTAGCCGTGAGGAGGAGTTCCTTCGTCCGGTAGAGGCTCGCGCCACCGCCGAACAGCCCTCCAGCACTTGCGCGCAGCTTCCCTCCGATTGTTAGAGCAGCCTGTCCGCCATCCACTTGGACTTTGATTCCATACCGGCCTGTAACCGGCGCCACCAGGTTGCCCTTCCAGATTTGGGGGATGCCGGCGGCAAGTGCATTTTTAGCCACGTGGTTGATATTGGCCACGCGAATCCGGGGGTCGTTTATGGTGCCAAATGTCGTGTCACCATTTGGCGGACCCGGGCGTCTTGCCGCTGCGGCATCATTTGCGCGTGTGAGTTCACTGAGTGCAGCTGCAGGAATCGCTGTGCCATCGGTGTCGATCCCAGGGGCGTAGTGCGGCTTATCGATGCCATGTGCAGTTTTGAGTAGCTCTCGGATGCTGGTGGTTTGTGTTGGGGTGACCTGCGCGGACCCACCTCCACCGATAACAGGTCGTTCGAAGGGAAGGCCAACCCATGCGATGTTTTTGAGGGCATCCGGTTTTATTGGAAGGATAAAGCGGTCATTTTTTAGGAGAACGGCTCCGGCCTCGGCGATATCGCGTGCGGCTTTGCGTCCGGCAGCCTTGTCAAAAATCGGTCGTGGCTTCGGCTTGTCGAGGTGCCCAAACTTTTCCATCACGACAAGGATGCGGGCAACGGAGCGATCGAGGATGGCTTCAGGGAGCTCACCGGTTTCGATGGACATTTGGAGATTTTTGCCATAGTAGCCATCCATGCCAGGAATGCGGATGCCATCCCCGGGCATTTCCATATCAAGCCCAGCCTGGATGCTGGCATTTGTGGACTGCGTTGCAAACCAGTCTGACAACACGAAGCCGCCAAAGCCCATTTTTTGACGTAGGGTTGTGTCAAGAAGCGCACTGTTTTCACAGCAATAGGAGCCATTTATCTTGTTGTAGGCTCCCATCACGGAGCCAGCGCCGGCATTCACGGCAGCGGCGAAGGCCGGGAGATAGATTTCGTTGAGTGTCCGTTCATCGATGAGGACATCGATACCCATCCGGCCCTGTTCGAAGTTGTTCGCGGCGAAGTGTTTGACGGTGGCGATGAGTCCATTGCTTTGGATGCCTTTGACCTGCGCAGAAACAAGGGATGCGGCGAGCAATGGGTCTTCCCCGAGGGTTTCAAAGTTCCGTCCAGCGCCAGGTTGCCTCACGATATTGACCATCGGGGAGAGGAGGACATCTTGTCCGAGGGCGCGGCCTTCTTTACCAACCGTCGCACCAAAGCGCATTGCGATTTCGGGATTAAAGGTGGCTGCCATGGAAACGGGAGCTGGCATCGCAGTTGCGGGTTTGCCTACGCGGATGCCTGCTGGGCCATCGGTGAGGCGGAGTGCCCCGATACCAAGCCGCGACACGCCGGGGATGTAGCCTGCTTGTCCGAGGTTTTTTGGGTCTTGAGCGCCGCGGACGAGGGTGAGTTTTTCACTCAGTGTCAGCTTGCCAACAAGCTGCAGCACGCGGGGAGTGAGGGGGTAGGTTGCTGTGGTTTGTGCGGTGGAGTATGTTTGGGATGCCAGTATGGCAGCAGTTGTCAGCGCTGCTGTGATGCTGAATTTGTGCATGGCATCAATATACTCGAATCGCATGCTGTGAAAGGTGACGTGAGTTCGCTGTCTCTGGCCGTTGCTTATGCCGGGATGATAAGTGTGTAAGTTCGCATTGAACGTTTCGCAGATTAAATGCAAGCGAGCCCCCGCCTGAGGCGGGGGCTCGCATATTTTCCAAACCGAAACGTTTTACTTCTTGCCGAAGGTGTACGTCACGATGTAGCGCTTGGAGAAACCACGCGCATCCACAGCTTCCTTGGCATCTGCAATCAGCTCAGGAACGATGGACAAGTTGCTCTTGAGAACAGGCTTGGAGTCTGCATTTGGCAACCAGAGGATTGCAAGGGTGCCATCCAAGTTTGTCTTTGGCGCAAGGTTGTCATAGTTAGGCGTATTATCCACATTGAATGCAGCGCCAGCTGGGTCAATCTTCTGGTAACCAACGGCTTCAGCGGTTGGGGTGAAGACCAAGTCACTGCCAGAACCGGACAGCGTGTAAACCGTCTTTTGGTATGGAGTTGACAACCCAGATCCATTTTCCGTGTCACGTACCAGCTCAATGCGCTGACCGTCACTGGTGAAGGTTCCGGCTTCTGTTCCGCCGTACGACTTGATCGCGTAGCGGCCATCTTCCGAGAAGGTGATGGTATCGGTTGGTGTACAGACATCGATGACCACATTGCGGTCCTTGAGTTCTGTCTTGGGGTCTCCAAGAACACTGCTGGCTTCACCACAGGTCACTCTCGTGCCAAGCGCAGAAATACTAGTCTTGCCGTAGGTTCCGACAAGTGCGCGGGAGCTGGAGTCCAGGTAATCCTGATCAACACCTCCACCGCCACAACCCGTCAACAGACTTCCAAGGCTCAGCGAAGCTGCAATGCCTGCGAACCCAAACTTTACGAAGCGATGCGTCACGTGCTTCCTCCCAATGCCATTTGGTACCCACCACTGGCAGTTGCCAATATACCATGATAGGTCTTTTTGTAGGGATATGTGGGTGATTCCTGTACGGAAAACCGCATTTATGCAACCTAAATCTCATCCTATTCTCAAAATAGGCTGATGAACATCTGCAGTCGTTCTGTCCAAGGCAAGACGCATCGTAGGGTAGCATCGAATTGGTATACTTTGGTGCAATGTCATCCTCAAAGACCGTAGTAATCGCCATGTCAGGCGGCGTCGATAGCGCCGTCGCTGCTGCCCTGCTCAAAGAGCAAGGCCATGATGTCATCGGTGTGACACTGCAAATTTGGCAGGAAACTGCGCACGAGACGAAGGGCGCGGGGTGTTGCTCACTGGGTGCCGTTGAGGATGCCCGCCGTGTGGCAAACCGCATCGGAATTCCCCACTACGTGTTGAACTACCGTGAGCCGTTCGCGGAAAAGGTTATCGCCCCATTCATTAAGGACTACCAGCGCGGCCGCACACCGAACCCATGTGTGAACTGCAATCGTTATATAAAGTTCGATGCGCTGCTTGAGAAAGCGACATCCCTGGGTGCCGATTATCTGGCGACGGGTCACTATGCGAGGGTGCATCACGGTCTGGGCGCCGATGGCCGCCACGTCCTCTGTCGTGCGGAAAATGGTTCGAAAGACCAGACGTATGCACTGTATGCTACGCTTCAGCATCAGCTTGCCCGCATGACGATGCCGCTCGGCGAGCTTCCAAGTAAGGATGTCACTCGTCAGCTGGCCCGTGATTATGGTCTATCGGTTGCGAACAAGCCGGACTCACAGGAGATTTGCTTTGTTCAGGACCGCAACTACACCGAGTTTCTTGAGGAAACGGCGCCAGAAACATTGGTCCCTGGCCAGTTTGTGGACACATCAGGAAAAGTGCGCGGTACCCATGATGGCATCGCTCGCTACACCGTAGGTCAGCGCAAGCGCATTAATGTTGGTTCGAGTATTCCACTGTATGTGATTCAGGTGGATGCGGAGACAAATACGGTTGTAGTTGGGGATGACGATGCCTTGTTTGCCGGTGGCTGTGTCGTGGAGGACTTGACCTGGGTTTCTTTGGCGGAACCACCTGTAGGCGAAGGCATCCCGTGTGAGGTCAAGATTCGATATAACATGGAATCAAAGCCGGCTGTCCTGCGGTTACGGGTGGATGGTTTGGTGGATGTCCTCTTTGATGAACCGTTGCGTGCGGTTACTCCGGGTCAGGCTGCGGTTTTTTATGGAACTGGACACCGCACAGATTGGGTATTGGGTGGTGGAACGATAACACAACGGATCGAACAAGCCTGAACCATGTGGCTGTTTGCGCCGAAGATGTTTATTGCTGGAGGGTTAAAAGATGGCACGTTATGAAGATCGTGATGACAGCTCGGTAGTTCTGGGTGTTGCTGCAGGCCTCATTGTAGGTGTTGCCATTGGTGGTGTTCTCGGCTTGTTATTCGCACCAAAGACGGGCGAAGAGCTGCGCTCGGATATCAAGGGCAAGGCTGAAGAGGCAATTGACCGCCTGAACGATGCATCTTCGGAGCTCGCAACCCGTGCAAAAGAACTAGCTGACCGGACACGAGACAGCCTGTCTAGTTCTGTAGAAGTGGGTAAAGATGCTTACCAAAAGACGAAGGAAGAGCTTGCTGCGCGTCTTGATGCATAGTTCTTAAGCCTCCATTTTCTTGGACAATTCTGCGATGACACCACCTAAGTCTGCGTTCCAAAGTGGCTTTTTTGCCGTTTTTGGCGCGGCCGCTGCGTTGCTATGCTTGTACGGACTCTATATTGGTGGCCAGGCGCTACTTTCAATCGCCACACCTTTTTTGGCAGGTGGTCTCTGTGCCTTACTGCTCGATCCAATTGTATTGCGCCTTCAGGGCATCCACCGCATCACCCGCGGTAAGCGCTCCATCGCTGTCGCAGTATCTGGTGTTGGGTTCCTGCTTGTCTTCGCAGCGCTCATCATCCTGATTGTCCCCATCCTGATTGCGCAGGTACGGACCTTGATGGATTGGGTGTCATCGGATGGTCCTGCCGAGCTACAAGTATGGGCTGACTCCTGGCTTGCATCCCACCGTACAATCGGGCCACTCGCCCTACCTGCCACCCTGCAAGAGGTAACGAATCAATACTCTGAACAGCTGACGATGCTAGCCCGTCGGTATGGAACCAACTTCGCCAATGCGCTCATTGGCAGCGTCGGCAATATCCTCCAGCTTGTTCTGGTCCCCATTGTTGCCTTTACTCTGCTCAGTGACCTTCCAAAGCTCCGTGCACGACTGCTTTTTCTGCTTCCTGAGTCATCCCGCCTGATGGTGGTGGATTCGCTGCGGGAAATTGGCGGCATTTTTGGCAACTACCTCCGCGGGATGGTTCAGGTTTCCCTCCTGTACGGGGTTGTGGCGACGGCAGCGTTATTGTTGATGAGCATTTTTGCACCTGGTATTCGCTCCTATGCTCTGCTCGTTGGCGTTGTGGCCGGCGTACTCTACGCAGTTCCCTACGTTGGTTTCCTCGGAACGGCTCTTTTGACCCTCATTGTTGCGGTTATTGGGCATATTCCAATGACCTGGGTTGGCGCGGAGATCGGTTTACTGTTCACCCTGAACATGGTGTTTGACAATGTTGTCACGCCGCGAATTGTCGGCGGAGGTATCGGGCTTCACCCCTTGCTTGCGATGCTTGCTTTGCTGCTTGGAGCGAGTCTCTTTGGGTTAGTTGGCATGTTGATAGGTGTTCCAGTTGTCGGATCGCTGCAGGCACTCCTCATCAAGCGTTTCCCAAAGCTCTCTGCACCAACATCGGATGAAGTCTATGCCCTTGCCGAACATCTCACCGAACCATCAACGGTAGCGAAGCATTCACGTGGTAATCAGGGGTCACTCTGATGCATTACGCGATGGAGAGCGGTTGGTGTGTTGACTGTGGGATGCGTCGCGGGTCGGATGGCCGCTGTGCGAACTGTGACCCATGGTGGACGCATCCAATGTTATCGCACGGTGGGATGGCGGTTGGGCTTGCGGTGATCGGCACGATTGTCATGGTCACTGTCGGAAAAGCGAAAGAACGCGACTTCGAGGAAGCTGCCCGCAATGGCTCCTCACCCGCAGGCGCATCTCGTCCTCAACAACGCTGGTCGCCTGTGGCTGGCAGCGGAGTGGAGACACCTCTTCCCGGTTTTGGTGGAAGCTCTGTTCCCGTGTCATCTGGTGTTTCGATTTACGCGCCGCCGCAGGTGAGTGCGTCTGTTCGCATGACAGGAAATGTGTATAGGATGTCGGCTGAAGAGCAGGCATTTGCGGATTTGAGTTCGCTGCGCGGTGCGGTGTATCAGGCCAACACTGCCGCGCGGTCCCGCTTGCAGTTTGTTTCGGAGTGGGAACGCCGCAACCATATTGGGCGGCGTCAGGACTATAACATATCCCAGTAATGGATAAGGGTTTCGTCGTGAAACGCAAACCGGCTCCCGCGCAGCGGGAGCCGGTTGTTTCTTTAGCCAACACGCTACTTCATACGATTTACACTACGGATAAACGCTGTGATTTCTTTAATGGCTTCCGGTGCAAAGGTTTCATCGATGGTGCCGTATTCCTGTGGGCTCCCCGTACCAGCATGTTGGAAGAGGTGGTTTAGACCTGGCATCAGGCGTACCGTCACACGTTGGTTACCGCCTGTACGGAGGGCTTTCTCGACTTCGGGAACATTCTGGGATGCAATCACCTGGACATCCTTGTCGCCATTCATCACCAAGACTGGGACTTTGACCTTGCGCAGTGCCACACGTGGGTCATAGGTCAGGAAGTAGCGGAACCAAGGCGTCGCATATTGTTGAACTTGCGCATCCACCATCCCACGGTTCTTCTGCGCCTCAGCACGCTGTTCTGTTGGAAGGGATGCGATCAGGGAATCGGTTTCCTTCTTGAGAGCAGCCACGAACTTGTTAGGGTCAGGATTGCTTGGGTTCTTTTGAATCACGGCCTCAACCGCGGCGATGATTTTGAGCTGTGAGTCACGACTCTTCTTGATCTCCGCTGGGGATGCCTTCATTGTCTTCATGATGGCTTCAGACTGCTTTAGGATGACATCCTTTCCGGGTACACCCGGACCCGCGAGCATCACGACAAATGCAACATCCGGGTTCCGTGCAGCTACCATCGGTGCGATGAGACCACCTTCGGAGTGCCCAATGAATCCGATTTTGTTGCGCTTGATGTTTGCAGCGGTCTTGAGGAAACGGACGGCGCCTTCTGCATCATCTGCAAAGTCTTTGGATGTCCCTAAAGCCTGGTCACCGGTGGACTTGCCGATGCCACGGTCATCGTAGCGGAGCGTTGCAATGCCCATACGTGCGAGCTGGTCGGCTAGGATCAGGAATGGCTTATGTCCAAGGAGCGTTTCATCCCGGTCTTGGCCACCGCTACCGCTTACAAAGATTGCCGTTGGAAATGGACCAGGTCCTTTCGGTACGGTGAGTGTCCCGGCAAGTGTGATGCCTTTTGCCATCGAAGGGAAGGTGATGCTGTTCTCTGTGTATGGAAAAGGCGCCTCGGGCGTCTGGGGGCGTTTTACAGGGAGAATTGGCGTGTCGGAAAGCATCAGTATTATTGGAAGGGATGCAGTCCCTTGTTCCCAGCGTCCGGCAATCAGCTTGCCACTGTCATCCAGTGTGCCCGTAAGCAAACCATTTACAGCAGGAAGGTCAAGCTTTACCGACTTGTCGGTTATGGAGACATCCCCAACAGGAAGTCCATAGGCGCTCTGGTCAGGGCTGTCCATGGTCGCTGTTAGCTTGCCAGCTGAATCTGATTTGATATGAAACACAATGCGTAGGGAGATGGCACCTGTGTTGAGCTTTCCTTGCCAATCGCCGATGAGAACAGATGGACCTTGAAGAGCTGCGCATGATGGATAGGTGAATGAGATAGGACTAAGCAAATGTGTACTCCTGATTGTCACAATTTATTAAGTAATAGGAACTATTAGTGATGATGTTCGGTGATACAGCTGCGTTTCTTGAGGGGATTATTGCATACACAAATGGATGGATATTTCTAAAGAGTTTTTCCATGGTCATAGCCTCACCATTACTTTTGTTAACATAATAATTCGTCCAGATTAGACATATTCTAAGCGATGCCTATGGCCGGCCACTTGACGCACCAATGGCAATTAACACCGAATAATAATTCCGGTAGATTTTACGGGTAAAGAATCAAATCTGATCTGATGTCATACCCGCACCACAGGCTAAAAATGTCGTTTTGTGGCATCAGGCTTGCATCCACTTCTCACTGTGAAAGCAACGCTGACAACGATCAGTGTGAAGTGAGTCAAGTTTATGATTTTTGAAGACCCAACCGACCCAACCCTCACTCAGGTGAAGGAAGTTCCAAGCACTGCTCTTTGCTTGGCAGTTCCTGATACCGAAGGTGAGGAGCTTGTTGTTCACCGCGAAAAAGGCCGTGAATTTGTATTTTTGTTTGAGTCCCTTGATGATGCCTATGACTGTTGTCTGATGGCCAGTCAGGCGCTCGGGTTTCTGCCACGCATTGTCCGTTCCAACACGGATGCGTTGCACTTTCGGTTTGCCCGCTATAAGCCAGCCGGCCTCGACACGATTGATTTGCCTCTAAAGGGCTAAACAACTTGGTAGCTTCTGTCAGCGCTTCGCACCTAGACTCCTCCCAGTCCCTCGGGAAACTTGTGGTGCGGATGCAGGAAGGCAGCTATCGCCTGCTGAACCGTTAGGCATGTTCACTAAAGAGTTCCTCTTCGATACGTCCGATGTTCCATTTGTGGAGTGCCATGCATCCAGTCTGTGTAGAACAGCTGATGGTGGATGGTACGTGGTGTGGTTTGCAGGCACGCATGAGCGCCACCCTGATGTTCGCATCTGGGGTTCGCAGCGGTCGCCGGATGGTATCTGGAGTGCTCCGAAGGTTGTCGCAGCTTACGGTTCAGAGGCCCACTGGAACCCCGTTCTCCACCGAGACAAATCAGGACGACTGTATTTGTGGTTCAAAGTTGGGGCAAATGTCCCCGTTTGGCGAACCATGGTGCAGACATCAGAAAATGATGGCCGATCCTGGAGCCGGCCGACAGAGCTGGTAGTAGGAGACATCGGAGGGCGGGGTCCAGTAAAGAACCCAATCCTAGTCACGCGCTCAGGCGTATGGCTCGCGGGTGCCAGTCTTGAAACGGCATCCGATGAAGCATCCGATGCAAAATGGGATGTATTTGTAGACCGCTCGACCGACCAAGGAAAGTCATGGACATCCACTAAATGGATTGAGCGGAACCCAGTCCACTTTCCCGACCCGGGAGCCATCCAACCAGCGCTTTGGGAATCGCAACCAGGCCACGTTCATATGCTCTGCCGCACCACCTGCGGCTGGATTGGCCGTTCTGACTCATCAGATGATGGCCTAACCTGGTCCACCTTGCGGCGTATTCCAGTTCCGCATAACAATAGTGGCGTAGATGTCTGCACGCTGCCGGATGGTCGTGTTGTTCTGTGCTGTAATCCGATTCCACGCGGTGATTGGCCAGACCGCTCCCCGATTAGCATCCTAGTTTCGAACGACAATGGCGAGACATTCACAAAGGTTTGTGACCTCGAAACAGAGCCGGCGTCCGAGTTTAGCTATCCGACCATCGAAACCAGTGGACCAAATAAAGTCACTGCCGTCTACACATGGAAGCGTCGGCGAATCGTCTGGACGGATGTAAACATCCCCTAGGTAATCATTCAGCGTTCTGTGTGGGTCGGTATTTACCCCACCCACCCCCGTGATATTCTAAAAACATCCTCTTGTAAGGGAGACAACTAGAGTGTCCCAACCTTCGTCTGTGGATGAGCTTTCATCGCCATCCGACTTCATTTCCTGTATGCGCCACACCACGGCGCACGTCCTCGCCCAAGCAATACGTGAGCGGATGCCAGATGCCCAGATGGCTATCGGTCCGGTCATCGACAATGGCTTTTTCTACGACTTCCAGCTGCCTGAGCAGCTGTCCGAAGATGACTTTCCGGCAATTGAAGCCCGGATGCGCCAGATTGTAAAGGCTAACTTGCCCCTGGTGCGTTGGTCTGAGCCGCGTGACGTTGCGCGCAAGCGCTGCGAAGAACTTTCGCAAACCTTTAAGGTTCGCTTGATTGATGATCTCCCAGATGAAGCGGAAATCTCGTTTTATCAGCAGGGTGATTTTGTCGACTTGTGCAAGGGCCCCCACGTAGAATCCACCGGCAAGATCGGCGCATTTAAGCTGATGTCGATTGCCGGTGCGTATTGGCGTGGCAAGGCAGAAAACGAGCAGCTGACCCGTGTTTATGGCGTTGCCTTTGAGACTCAGGATGAGCTTGATGGCTACCTGATCAAGCTTGAAGAAGCCAAGCGCCGCGACCACCGGGTGATAGGTAAGCATCTAAAACTGTTCCACATCGATGATGCGGTCGGCCAGGGCCTTGTTCTTTGGACGCCTGCCGGCGGTGCCATCCGGACCGAGCTGCAGAACTTCATTTCAAATGAGCTGCGTAAGCAGGGTTACGATCAGGTTTACACACCGCATATCGGCCGTTTAGAGCTTTACAAGACGAGTGGTCACTTCCCTTACTACGCTGAGAGCCAGTATCCGCCATTGGTGCAGCGTGAATTCCTGGCGGCGCTTGCCAGTGATGGCTGTACGTGTGGTGAGCTAAGTAATAAGCTCTCCGATGGTGATGTTGAGGGTTATCTCCTCAAGCCGATGAACTGCCCGCATCACATTAAGATCTTTGCCAGTCAGCGCCACAGCTACCGAGACCTTCCGATTCGCCTAGCTGAATTCGGCACGGTTTATCGCTGGGAGCAGTCGGGTGAGCTGAACGGGATGACCCGTGTGCGTGGATTTACGCAGGATGATGCCCACCTTTTCTGTACTGAAGATCAGGTGCCGGGTGAGATTCAGGGATGTCTCCAGCTGGTCAAGACCATTTTTGCAACGCTTGGCATGACGGACTTTCGCGTGCGTGTTGGTCTCCGGGATCCGGATTCCAGCAAGTATGTGGGTGATCCGGCAAACTGGGACAAGGCAGAGGCTGCGTGCCGCGAAGCGGCAAAGACGCTTGGCGTTCCATTCTCGGAGGAACCAGGCGAAGCTGCATTCTATGGTCCAAAGATTGACTTTGTGGTCCAGGATGTGATCGGTCGTGAGTGGCAGCTTGGCACCGTCCAAGTCGACTACAACCTCCCAGTGCGCTTTGACTTGACCTATACCGGTGCCGACAGCATGCCGCATCGTCCTGTGATGATTCACCGGGCCCCATTTGGCTCGATGGAGCGCTTTGTAGGCGTGTTGATTGAGCATTTTGCAGGGTCCTTCCCGACGTGGCTTGCCCCAGAGCAGGTACGAATTCTTCCGATTGCCGACCGTCATGCGGAGTGGTGTGAGGAATTAAAGACACGTTTGGTTGAAGCTGGCATCCGTGCAACCGTTGACTCCCGATCTGAAAAGACGGGTAAGAAGGTTGCAGAGGGTCAGGTTGCCCGAATTCCGTATCTCCTCGTGATCGGCGATCGTGACATTGCGGCTGGAAATGTGTCTGTTCGTCATCGTGAGCTGGGTGATCTGGGTGGCCGGTCTGTTGACCAGTTTATGGAAGATTTGCTCCACGAGGTGCGTGAGCGCCTTTTAATACCAATACCACCGGTAAAGGAAGTCTGATATGTCTCCTATTCAGCTTGCACTTGAGCGCGTAGTTTCCGGAATTCACCTCACACAAGAAGAAGCCATGGATGCCATGGGCGTAATCATGGATGGTGACGCAAGCAATGCTCAGATTGGTGCATTGCTTGCGGGTTTGCGTGTCCGTGGTGAGACGGTGGATGAGATTGCAGGCTTTGCGAAGGCGATGCGAGCGCGTGCCGTAAAGGTTCCAACCCATCGTGAAAACCTCATTGACACGTGTGGCACAGGTGGAGATGTCATCAAGACATTCAACATCTCAACAGGCGCGGCAATTGTAAGTGCTGCGTGTGGTGTTGCTGTCGCGAAGCACGGAAACCGTGCGGTCACCAGTAAAGCAGGCTCAGCGGATGTCCTTGAGGCCCTTGGTGTCTCAATGGACCTCACATCTGAACAGGTCGGTTACTGCGTAGACACTATTGGCATCGGATTTTTGTTTGCGCGTAATCTGCATCCAGCGATGCGTCATGCTGCACCGGTGCGTGCAGAGCTCGGTTTCCGCACCGTCTTTAATGTTCTTGGCCCACTGACCAACCCTGCTGGAGCGCAGCGTCAGGTCCTTGGTGTGTATCACGTCAGTCTGTGTGAGCAGCTGGCACACGTAATGGATTCTCTTGGATGTGTCCATGCATTGGTTGTTCATGGTGAAGCGGGCCTCGATGAGATTTCCACCTTTGGTCGGACATTTTATGCTGAATTGTTTGGCGGAATTGTCACCACGGGATATCTGGTCCCAGGGGATGTTGGTATTACTGAGAGCTCGCCTGAAGAAGTCACCGCTGGTGAGAACGCTGAGGAAAATGCAGAGATTTTGCATCGGGTTTTTAGTGGAAGTGACCAAGCCCGTACGGATCTGATCGCCATCAATGCTGGTGCTGGGCTATTGGTCTCTGGCAAGACGAGCACGTTGGTGGAAGGTGTGCGGATGGCTCAGGATGCGATCAAGTCTGGTGCTGCACTTTCAAAGCTGCAGGAGTTGATTGAGTTGACGAATCGTTTATCCCGCGGATGAGTACGACACCAACGGTTTTGGACCGTATTATTGCCACGAAGCGGACTGAGATTGCTCCCTTGAAGGCATCCGTGCCAGAAAAGGTTCGCTTAATGGAGCGTGCACTGGCGATGCCAGCCACGCGCGGATTCCGGAAAGCAATCGAAACCGCGGGGCCTCCCTGTGCTCTGATCGCCGAAATCAAGAAGGCAAGTCCAAGTAAGGGCGTGATTCGCGCTAATTTCGACCCTGTGTTGATCGCAAAGTGCTATGAACAGGGTGGAGCGACGTGTCTGAGTGTCCTCACAGACGTTTCGTATTTCCAGGGAAGCCCCGATTATCTTCAGCAGGTGCGCGATGCGGTTTCATTGCCACTCCTACGCAAGGATTTCATCATTGATCCGGTTCAGGTTTACGAAGCAAGGGTCCTCGGCGCGGATGCCATTCTACTAATTGTGGCTGCCGTACCAAGTGCAGCGAGGCTTGCAGAGCTCCGGACCACTGCGGAGAGTCTTGGTATGGATGCCTTAGTTGAAGTGCATGATGCTGTTGAGCTAGCGGTAGCGCTTACATCGGGTGCAACACTCATTGGCGTAAACAACCGAAATCTGCATGATTTCAGCGTCGATTTAGGCACATTTGGGTCTTTGGCAAGCCATTTTGGTGCTGGGATTACCGCAGTGGCTGAATCCGGCATCCTGACGAATGAAGATGTCAAGACGGTTGTCGATGCCGGAGCATATGCTGTTTTGGTTGGTGAAGCATTGATGCGCCAGGAAGACATCGTAGCTGCGACAAAGCAGCTTATGGGACGATCAATCAAAGCATAAGTGGCTTCTGGCAGCGTATGTTGCGCGGTATCAAGGCCATCTACGCTCTTGGTACTAGCAGCGTTGCTTTAGGAAATTACCTAAGAGTCGTTTACCATCTTCCGTAAGAACGCTTTCGGGATGGAACTGGACGCCTTCAATGGGAAGTAACCGGTGGCGAATTCCCATTATTTCTCCATCATCCACCGCTGTGGCTGTCACTTCGAGGCAATCTGGAAGGCTTACCTGTTCGATGCTTAGGGAGTGGTAACGGGTAGCGACGAACGGATTTGGCATCCCTTCAAACACACCCGTGTCTAAATGGCGGATCTGGCTGGTCTTTCCGTGCATTAATCGTCCTGCGCGAACGACTTTTCCTCCGAAGGCCTGTGCGATGGATTGGTGGCCGAGGCAGACACCAAGGATTGGAAAGAGTCCTGCACAGCGGGTGATTGCCTCTACCGATATGCCGGCTTCGGTTGGCGAGCATGGTCCAGGCGACACGAGTAGGTGTGATGGCGCCAGCTTTAGAATTTCATCCACGGTGACCATGTCATTGCGTTTAATCACCATTTCAGCACCAAGTTCGCCGAGGTAGTGAACGATGTTGTATGTGAAGGAGTCGTAATTGTCGATAACAAAGATCATTGCGTTGCCTTCTCCCGGTTGAATATAGTTCTGGAGTGAATATCACAGATGGTTAACTCGTAACTTTCGTACCACTGTTGCTGTCCCAGCGACTGTGCGGAGCGGTGTTCCGGATGATCTCCCCAAGCATGTACAGCATCCAGACTGTTAAACTCACCCAACGTAACGGTTTCACCATCCGTGTGATGAAACGTCTTATGGTCTACATAACCTGGAATTGTCGTAACCAGCTGTGACATTTGCGCCGCGACGTGGTGATAGGCCTCAGGTTGAAGTCCAGTCTTTCTCGAGCGAAATATCACGATTTTGTGCTGATTCATGTCACTCTGACTGCCCTTCATTGATGGGATGGTCATCCAATTCTAGGTGATCCCAGCGTGATTCATCATCATCAAGATCAAATTCCTGTACCCAGACATCCCCTTGGACCCAGCCTGCGATGCGAAAGCATCGTTTGCACTGGAATATCAGGCGTGGCATGCTTTGCTGATTGCTATTGACGCCGGTCATATCGGGGCTGGAACCGATTTGAAGTTCTCCGCCCTCGCACGATGGCCTAAGAATTTCAGAGCAGCCGGGGCACGTCATTACCATCCGCTTGGAAATCAGCTGTCCCATTCGTTGAAGGTCATTGGAATCGATTTGTGGACGTTGTCTATCTGGCAGAATGCGCCGTCGCTTCATCATTTGCGCTGATCCAAGCCTTTTTCCGCCAGCTCTACAGCACGTCGGATAGCTCCGCTCTTGTTGACTGTTTCGATGTATTCCGTATCGGCCACAGAATCAGCAACGATGCCTCCCCCAGCCTGAACGTGGACAAGACCATCCCTAATAAGCGCCGTCCGCAGCGTGATACACGCATCAAAGGAGCCTTTATACGACAAGTAGCCAATCGCTCCGCCATAGGTTCCCCGTCTACAGGGTTCGAGTTCATCAATGATTTGCATCGCCCTAACTTTAGGTGCCCCTGAGAGGGTTCCCGCTGGAAACGTTGCCCGGAGGAGATCAAACGCATTACGGTCGGGTGCAAGTTCGCCTACAACATTGCTAACAATGTGCATCACGTGTGAATAGCGCTCAATAACCATCAGCTCATCAACGCGGACGCTTCCGTATTTGCACACGCGTCCGATGTCATTGCGTGCGAGATCGACGAGCATGATGTGTTCTGCCCGCTCTTTTTCATCTGCAAGTAGTTCAGCTGCAAGCTGGTCATCCTCGACCCGGCTGTTTCCGCGAGGGCGTGTGCCAGCGATTGGCCGGATGGTGACTTTGCCGTCATCTTCGGTCACGAGGACTTCTGGGGATGCGCCGACGAGGGTGGTCCCGGTATCGAACTGCAGATAGTACATGTACGGGCTTGGGTTTATGGCACGAAGTGTACGGTAGATATCGAATGGATCGGCATTGAGAGGTCGTGTAAAGCGTTGTGCGAGGACGACTTGGATAATGTCACCGGCAGTGATGTAATCTTTCGCGGTTGAGATCATCCGATCATAGTCATCCCGCGTGAGATTCATATCCCAGTGACCATCCGGAGGTGGACATTCTGCCTTCTGAGCGTGTCGCGTTGGACCTTCCGGGCGTGGTGCAAGCGCATCGGCCTCGAGCTGCCTCAGAGCCGCGCAAGCATCATCATAGACGTTGTCGACATCTGCTCCATCTGGACAGTGTGCATTAGTAAGAAAGATGAGCCGGTGTTTCACATGATCAAAGATGACCATTGTGTCAACGAGGAACATATGGATGTCATCCACGCCTGTATCATCAGCTGCGGTTGCCGGGATGGGCTCGAGGTGTTTTATCCAGTCCCACCCGATGTAGCCCAGCGCTCCTCCAACAAAGCGTGGCAGGCCAGGCCGGTCAACAAATCGTACATCCTCAAGAATTTTCTGAATGACCTGCATCGGTTCTTCATCCGCTTGCAGCTCTGTCTCGGTTACTGAGTTATTTTCGGTGAACAGGATCTTACTTCCCTGAGCGCGGAAGCTACATTTAGGATCTGCGCCAAGAAATGAGTATCGGGCTAGGCGTTCTCCGCCGGCGACGGATTCGAGAAGAAATGCATTTGGGCGGTCAACAAATCGACGAAAAACCGACACTGGTGTTTCCATGTCGGCAAGCACCTCGCGTGTGATGGGGATGACATTTCCTTGCTTAGCCAGCTGGTGAAATGTTTGTCGATCTGGAGTGATTTCAGTTGAATACATAGCTTGCCACAAAAAAAGCAGGTCCGTCTGACCTGCCTGTACTGTTGAACTGGGAATTAGCTTATTGGGAGGCGCTTAGACGTGATCGTGGTACTGGGTATGCCAGCTCCACTTCTTTATGTCGGTCATTCGCAATAGCATCACAATGGCATGACGTTACCATTTTTACGACTTCACATGCCACGGGGCTGAGGTATATGTACAGCATGCGTACAGTATTGCGTCAGCTCTCACCCCCAAGCGGGCTTACAGATCCTTTCCCAGCGCAGTGGCTGCGGAGTATTCAATCAGCTGGGCATCCAGTATTTGACTCGCCGCTCGGTGGCACTTGGAGAGACATTTACATAAGTGATAGCTGGAAAATTTCATACGATGGAGTCATTCGGCAGGGTGGGCATTCAATCGAGTTTGGCATTAGGGTTGGCAAGTCGATCAAACCGCTTGATCAGCTCCCGGTGATGGTTCAGTGGTGCTGGCCAAAAGTGAGTCTTCGGATTCGCGGGAAATCTGCACCAGACCGTGTTATACGGGTCATTCCGGCATTGTTTACTGATAGTGACGCAGTGGGCGGGCTAGCAATTGAGCTTGCAGGCAAGGAATCAGGCATCGCCGTCAGAACCCGTGGTTTGTATGCATCTACCGGTACGCTCCCGACAGCGGATGGATGGTCAATGATTGCACAACAGCCCGTAGCGCAGCGCATTGTCTTTTCCCGAACCAAGGCGACAGACCGCATGTCGAAACAATTTGCCCATGCATCGTCCTGTGTCACCTGCCTGGATGAGAGTGACCTTCCATCCTGGCTGATCGCAGCGATGGCACCTGCACTGCAATATTCTGCTTACCGACCCGCTTGGATTAATGTGCTTCTTGGGTTTTCGCCGAAAGGGTCCGACCCCACAGCAGAGATAATCACAAAATGCCGGTCAGCTTTGTTATCCGGTGTGCCGAGTAACATCGCGATATTGTCAAAGTTGTTGGATGCCGGAAACCCGCAATGGGTACCGGAAGTACGGATTGCGTTGAAGTGGCTGATTGCTAACCATCAGGCAACCAAGGTCGAATTCGAAGAGATTGCCACTCAAATCATGATGAGCTCCATTGGTAACACAGTCTTAACGCATGCATTAGTCTATGCAATATCCCGTACCTCTCTTCCTCGGACAGATAAGACATCCGCATTTGTACGAGAAATCAGAGCGGGCAGTTTGTTGGTAAGCCCGGGTCTTGCAGCGGCGACGTTTGCAGCTAATGGTGAATTTGGTCTTGCGGCAGGGGCATCCTTTTTAGCGCAACCGTCGGAGGTACGCCAGAACAACCAGTTAACATCCAGTGAGTGGCTAGCATTGCTCTATGCAATCCCATCCGGGCTTTCCCTATCGGGTTGTCTAGCCTTGGATGCTAGTGCAACCACACCACTTGGCGTCCGATGCCCTTTATTGACATCAACCGTTGCAGCCACGCTGACATCCCGTAAGGACATTGAAGCGAATCGAGTCCGCATTTCGGTTCTAGCCGGGCTCCTTAACGTTCACTCCGTCCGAACATGGCGGACGGACACAGCATCGTCATCGGCATTGGCGTTGCATATCAGCAAATCAGGTTTATCCACCAATGTAGCCCACACAATCGATGGCGCCGAAGCCAACAGGATTAAGTTTTCAAAATTAGTTCGAATAGGACAAAAGGAATCTTTGGTCATATCCACCGTTGGTGCTTCCTGACACATTGTTTCACGTGAAACATTTTTACAGATGAATCGACTCCGATTCTCCACACATGGTTATCCATGTCCTGTAATTGTTTCACGTGAAACAATTACGCATTCCAGAACATCCCTCAACGGTACACTGCTTCGTACTTAGAGGGCAAAAATGGCAAGACATTGGGCAGTGGTCAATCAAAAAGGTGGTGTTGGCAAGACCACAACTGCGATTAGTCTTGCGGCCGCGCTTGCTATCCACCGGCGTGTTCTCCTTGTCGATACTGACCCGCAGGGAAATGCGACAAGTGGCGTAGGGGTTGTTCGGCGTGTCGGCGAACCGGACACGTATCGGGTTCTCACTGGGGATGCGACGGCGCTTGATGCCATTATCCCGACGGCTATTGGCAACCTAGACCTCATTCCTGCCACTATTGATCTGGCATCTGCCGATTTGGCACTCTATGAGCTCCCCGACAGAGAACGGATTCTCCGGAAGGCACTCGACAGCGTCAGCCACCGGTATGACTACATCATCATCGATGCACCTCCATCACTTGGCTTGCTAACTATCAATGTCCTTGCAGCAGCGGATGAAGTCATTATCCCGATGCAGTGTGAGTACTTCGCCCTTGAAGGCATTTCGCAGCTTCTGGAGATACTGAAGCGTATACGCAGTGGCATCAACCCAGATTTGTCCATCGCACGCGTGATCCTCACGATGTTTGATGGCAGGACCAATCACGCCAATCAGATTCTTAATGAAGTACGTAGTTTTTTTGGTGACAAAGTCTCAAACACAGTCGTACCTAGAAACATAAAGCTTTCCGAGGCTCCAAGCTATGGACAGCCAATCACCGTTTATGATCCCCGCTCAAAGGGAGCGGTCGCTTACACAGAAATCGCCAAGGAGTTGTTGACCCATGCTGAAGGACGGGATGCCATCATCGACACAGAAGAAGGGGTTGGGTCGCGGGCTGGACGCACTACTGCCTGGTGGCGGAAACGCCCCGGATCTTGATGGCCTCCTTCGAAGCGAACCACAACGTGAGCTAAGCATCACCCAGATTCAACCGAACCCAAACCAACCGCGAACATTCTTTGACTCGAATTCACTCGCAGAGCTTGCAGCATCCATAAAAGCAACTGGCATCGTCCAGCCTATTCTCGTTCGGCCCATTGGCAATGCTACATTTGAGATCGTCGCGGGCGAACGTCGATTTAGGGCGGCCTGTTCAATCGGGATGCTGCGTGTTCCGGTGGTTATCAAGCCGTATTCGGATGAGGAAGCCCTCACCGTTGCATTGATTGAAAATCTACTACGGGAAGACCTCAAACCACTTGAAGCAGCTGTTGCATACCAGAAGTTACTAGACACGTATGCGTGGACACAGGAGGTTCTTGCAGCGAAAATTGGTAAGAGTCGCTCCGCTATCGCAAACTCCCTCCGTCTTCTGGGCTTGTCGACGCCCGTACAGCAGGCATTGGATGCCGGTGAAATCTCCGAAGGGCATGCCCGTGCTCTCCTTGGCAACAAGGAACAACGCATGGACGACAGCTTTACACGACGGCAACAAGAGCTGTTGCGTGAGGCCAAGGCTGGCAGAATGACTGTTAGACAGCTGGAATCTGAAATGACATCCAGCGAAACAAAAGGTGAAATCCGACGTGCTGACCGTGTTGCAAAACGTGGCTCCACAGAAGTTCAAGCCGTTGAACAGCTCCTTAGGAACGCACTTGGGATGCGCGCACGGCTCACAGGTAATCTGGATAAAGGCACTGTTGTTATAACCTATGCATCACAGGAAGAACTGACACAAATCGTCGACAAAATCACGGGTGGGGATGACCGCTAGTGCTGGAAATCCGATCCCTCGCTGTGACCGGACGCTTGCAAAGCACATCGTTTTCTGTTCGACTTGGCGATGCGATTGTCGTCACTGGGCCAAATGGCTCTGGGAAATCTACCCTGCTTGATTGCATTTCAGGAGTCCTTAAGCCATCCAGCGGTGTTGTTTC
>Ga0114981_10000123_pt1 | contig 42839 bp, 34 predicted proteins | sample S_140806_MF_Meta_FD_87028 | JGI IMG/M metagenome (GOLD analysis project Ga0114981, IMG submission 87028) | Freshwater microbial communities from Lake Simoncouche, Canada to study carbon cycling - S_140806_MF_MetaG | ecosystem: Environmental > Aquatic > Freshwater > Lake | place: Lake...
CAGCCACCTCACCTCTCGGCCAGCAGAATGTAAGAAATTGGGCTACCGCTTGTGGATGTTGGTTTAGCTCTGGGATGGCGTGATACGGCTGTTGGAGACCGTAAATAACAAAGACATCATGGCTCGAGGCCAGCCCCCGGATGATCAGGTCGGCGCGCTGGCGGCTCCCCGAATCAACGGGCCAAGGGTTCCAAGGGCTGATGATGGCGATGCGCATGAGGATTCGACGTTACTTCCGGCTGCAATGTACAATCAGTCTATCGGTCTGCGTACAGCGTACGTATAGATGCGGAAAGGGAAATCTCACCATGAGCACAGCGTTCAATCCACCACCTAAGCCAAAGAAAGCCCTCTCGCCGTGGGCATGGACAGCCATCGGATGTGGCGGCTTGTTCACGGTCGCAATCCTGGCCCTCGTCATTTTCATTACGGTTATCGCAGGCAATGTCAAATCGGAAATGGCAAAGCCATTTGACCGAGCTGCAGTGCTATCGGTGATCGGTGACCTCCCGCTGTATCCAGATGCATCCATCAACGAGCTGCAATCCAAGGCCGCACGGGCTGGCCTCAAGGCGATGAGTTTTGCAATCCCTGCCAGCAACTCCGCCGCCCTCGCTCTCGACTGCAACGCTCCAACAAGCAAAGTGATCGACTGGTACGACAAAGAGCTCATCAAGCAAGGCTGGAAGCCACTTGGCATCCGTGAAAATACTGGGCGTAATCAACAACACCAGTTCATGAAGAATAAGGACATGGCCCTTGTCCAGGTCCAAGACTCTGCCAAGGGTGACAGCAAGACCATCATCCTGATGCGCTTCCGCGACCTTAAAAAGTAAGGTAATACGCCATAATGCCAAGCCCCGCACGCATCAATCGCCCCGTTGTCGATGTCTGGAAAACCACCAGCCGTGACAGTGAACGCATTTCGCAGCGGGTGCTTGGCCAGCCGATGTCCATTAAGGAAATCATCGATGACCGCTGGTGCATCGGCACAGGTGATGACAACTACACAGGCTACGTTGAGCGGCGTTTTCTGACTGAGGGAACGACAACACCTGATGCCGTTATCTGCGTTCCATTCGCCAGCGTCCGACAAGCCCCAGAGCGTAGCGCGCCACTCGTCATTCGACTATCAATAGGATCCTTCGTCACACGCCTTGTGAATGCAGGGCAATGGACTCAGATTGGATTTCCATCTGGTGAGACCGGCTGGGTGATGACTGTGCAGCTCGTGGACTTTCCACACGTTGAGCCTGCTGACTACACGCTTGCTCCTCAGCGCGCGATGACCCTCTTCGGTACGCCATACCTCTGGGGTGGCAGTAGCACATACGGGATTGACTGCTCGGGACTAACACAGCTGATGTACCGGATGTATGGGGTGATGCTTTTACGGGATGCCCACATGCAACGTGATGACCACCGCTTTGAACCCATTGCATTCGATGCTCTGGAACCAGGCGACCTGGTCTTTTTCGGAACACCCGAAAAAGTAACGCATGTTGGCATGCACCATTCACCGGGAAAGTACATTCACAGCACGGGTGGGAGCGGTGTAATTCTAAGCGACTGGAGCGACGCAACTATCGCCGCAGGCTATCTTGATGCGCGCCGGATGCGTCTGGCTTCAGACCCATTTTTGGAAAGCACAATCGACTCCCAGTAAATACGCGCGGTTTAGCAGCATTTAGCGTGCCACTTTGAAGAGTTATTGCGCCAACTAGTATTTCATACAGTACGCAAGTATTATGTTTGCACTTAATATATACCCACTGCAAAGTTGTGTGTATTCCCAACAGCAGGGTTTGTCTCCCTTTGGAAACGCACCTTGGCACCGGCTCAAGGTGCGTTTGACATTAATACTCAGATGGCATCCGGGAACTCATGGATCGCATCTCAACCTGCCACAGCGTGCTCCAGAAACGATGGAAACAGCCACGTCCGACGTCGACCAAGCATACTTAGCCCAGCTAAATGATGGTAAGTCCCGCTAAGGGAAACCACTCGATGAACTATGCGAACTGTTGGCTTCCGCAGCTTTTAGGCGGGATGTGCAAGTACCAGCTGAAATGCTCGACACTGGATGACATCCCGCATGGACTTGCAGACATCCTCAAAATCGCATTTGATGCCGCAGGCTAAAGACTAAACAGCATCCTCGGACATCGGAATTCCGTAAAACCGTGATGCATTTCCAGCGTAGAACTTGGCAAGCTGCGCAGGAGACTTATCAACAAGAATTCGGTCGAGTGTCGCCACCCAGTCCTGCAAGCTCTTCGTCTTATTACAAACCGGCCAGTCCCCACCAAACATCACCCTGTCCGGACCAAAACAATGGTACACATGCCGGACAATATGAAACAGTTCATGCTCTGTGTCCCACTCAGGTTTGACGGTCTTGATGATGCCGGAAATCTTGCAGACAACATTGGGGATGTTCGCAAACTCCCGGATATCCGTTTCCCAGGTTTGCTGATTGACGTTACGCGCGGATGCATTCCCGCAGTGATCCAACACAAATCGTGTGTCAGGGCAGAGACGCGCAAGCTTCATTGCATCTTGGAGCTCACCCGGACGGATACAAAAGTCAAATGTCTTTCCGATACTTCCAAGATAGCGAACATTGTCCACAAAGGTCTGCGTCAGACAGAGCCCAGGCTTTGCATCCGGGACTTGCAGGACTTGGCGAAAACCGGTGATTGCCGCATCGTTGCGAAAACGACGCGCATATGCGCGAAACGTTGGGTCCGCTGGCCGGCCAGAAACCACAGCCTTTACAACCTTCGTCTTGCCTGAATGACACAGGGCAGAAATCCAGTCTGACTCCTCGACCTGCTTTTCTACATTAATGTCAATTTCCATGTAGACGGCGTGGACGACATTGAGACCTTTGGTCTCATTTTGATACTCACGCAACGTACATGGCTTGCGAATTTTGATTTCAGCTGGCTCATTCAGCCACGGTGGACGGAACTGTTTCATATCCCACAAGTGCAGATGCGTATCGATGATAGGCGTATGGACCGCGTTAATTGGCTGCATGACGACTCCCTTAGACGATAATGTCTTGGCCGGAAGTATAACCCCAGTACGCAGAGTCGACCAGTTTATAGCCGTTTACAACCTCTCCAGTTAATGCGTGGCGAAGTCGCAGAGACGATGGGCAACCTGCTTCGCAAATGCCACCCGATGCGACTTCCGCAAAAACAGCTTCAGCGCTTTGGGCGAAGACATGTTGAATACCTCGATAATCACCGCTGGAACCGGTGAGAGGCGTAGCAAACGGAGATCATCCCGAAAGATCACTTTGCTATTTGCTCCGGTAAGACACTTCGCAAGTCTGTCACTCTCAGGTGCTCCGTAGAGGACATGTAGGCCATCAGGGCCCTTGCGTGCATCCGCGTGGACCTCGATCAAAACACAGTCAGCCCGGTGCGTTTGTCGATACAGCGCTTTGATGACGCGAAGACCATCCAGTTTCTGATCGATGCGCTCAATGTTGCCCGCCGCTGCTGGCATTTCAAGAAAGCGATGGGTTTTACAGTGCTTCTTTTGGACTCCGAGCCGGGATGTTGGTCCGGTGTGCCCGGCGGTCGTCAGCAATACGGGCTCGATGTGCGGCTGATGCCGTTCGATGGCACGAAAGAGATCAAGTGCCAATGCATACGTGAACTCGGCTTCGGTGTAGCCACCAGCACCTGTCCCTGGGTCAACTCCGCTGTGCCCCGCGAGTATCAAGCAAACAAGGCGTGTCTTCGGTGCTACCATTTGATGTTACTCAGGGCGTACCAAAGACTCCAGCGCGGCGACATAGGCTGCAAAAGCCAAGCGCCCGGAGGATGTAAGCGAATAGCGCGACTTCCCTGTACGCTTCACCGTTTGGGCTTTAGAAGATGCGACATATCCAGCATCTTCAAGCACAGACAAGTGGGTACTAAGGTTTCCATCGGAGACCATTAAGGCCGACTTGAGAAAGGCAAATTCAGCCTCAGATGTCGCCAAGAGACACGACATAATTCCAAGTCGTACTTTCTGATGGATGACATCATCCAGGAGATCAAGCGGGCGTGTCATGCCATCGGTGTTGTCGGCAGCAGCGGACACACGCGGTGATTTCTCCTTGCGTGGATGTGCGGGCAGAGCCTGGTCCATCGCCATCGCCTTACTTACCATCCATCCCGGATTCCGCGTGCGATGCCATACACAATATGGAAGCCACCAAACGTTACGGCAAGTAACCCACGCGGACCAACGGGCACACCCTGTGGTCCAAGTAATGTCCAAACGGCAGCCGCGAGAAAGCTCCAGCCAAGGACGCTAACCGCCGGTGCGGAAAGCTGACCGATCGCGAGGAGGGACATCGCATAACTGAGCATCCACAAACCATAAATCGCATCCCCGAAGCGTTCCGGCTGGTGGTAGTACATGAGTGAGACGATCAGACCACAGAGGAGGCCTGGCGCAACCGCACGTAGCCAGCTTCTCCCGAGGCCAGACAGCGGCGACTTCCCAACGCGCATCGCCCTGATTTTGGTGATGACAAAATCCACCAACCCCGCGGCCAACAATGTCGTAAACCACAACCCAACAAACACGCCTTGCCGGCCAGGCTGGCTGGGATCACCAATCACACCTTCGGCAACAACAGCGGCAATCAGCACGATTACCCCAGCGGCTACACCCGAAATGCCGGATAGCGTCGAGTGCTGCTGGCTTCGCTCGATCGTCTGACGGATGAGACGAAGGTGCTCGGTTGCCTCGTGCGGGCTTGGCATTGGGTCCATATGTCGTTTATACCCTAAACGCTGCCATCCAGGTCGGCAGACTCTTTACGCCCACTCACACCCTGCTTGTCCATGATCAACTTGTTCAGCGCATTGACATAGGCTTTGGTGCTGGCCACGATGATGTCGGTATGCGCGGCATGACCCGAGTAAATGTCATCCCCGCTGCGGACCCGAATCGTCACGTTTGCGAGCGCATCGGTGCCCTCGGTCACACTTTGCAGACTGATCTCAATCAGTTCATTTGGCACATTTACGATACGGTTGACAGCGCGGTAGACAGCATCGACAGGACCATTTCCATGATGGGAATCAGTCAAAATGCCACCATTTGCGTGGCGCAGGCTGACCGTCGCGGTTGGGATGGATTGATCACCACACATCACCTGCAGCTGGCTCAGCTCGTAAGCGCGGCCGATGATCTGGACTTCATCGGATGCAATCGCTTCAAGGTCTTCATCGTAGACGAGCTTCTTCTGATCCGCGACCAGCAGGAAGCGCTGGTACACCTTTTCAAATGCTTCATCGGCTTCGAATGTATGACCGAGTACCTCAAGTCGATGCTTGAGCGCGTGGCGTCCGGAGCGCGGCGAAAGTATGATTTTGCTCTCGGAAATACCGACATCTGCGGGGTCGATGATTTCGTACGTAGAGCGTTCCTTCAGCACGCCATCCTGGTGGATACCACTGGAATGGGCGAAGGCGTTTGCTCCTACGATGGCCTTATTGGGCTGAACCAACACGCCTGTGCGGTTGGAAACAAGGCGGCTGGTCTTAAAGATTTCGGTCGTCTGGATGTTGGTGAAGGCGCCGCCGAACTGGGTCCCGCGGACCTTGAGAGCCATCACGACTTCTTCGAGGCTGGTGTTTCCAGCCCGCTCACCAATGCCATTAATGGTGCACTCGACCTGACGGGCTCCTGCGATCACGGCAGCAAGGGCGTTGGCGGTCGCAAGACCAAGGTCATTGTGACAGTGGGCAGAAAAGACTACATTCTCAGCGCCTGGCACACGGTTTAACAACATCGTAAACAGCCCACCGTACTCATCGGGGGTCATATAGCCCGTTGTATCGGGCACATTAATGACCGTCGCGCCAGCCTTGATGACTCCCTCGACAACGCGGCAGAGATAATCAGGATCAGCCCGGCCGGCATCTTCCGTGAAGTATTCGATATCCTGGCATCCAAGAGACTTTGCATACCGTACAGCAGCGGTACCGATTTCAAGGGCTTCATCCCGTGTCTTGCGCAGCTTGTGCTGGAGATGATTGTCGCTTACGCCAAGGCCAGTGTGGATGCGCGGACGTTTTGCACCTTTGAGGGCATCCCAAGCGACATCGATGTCTTTTTGCACCGCGCGTGTCAGACCACAGACGGTAGCTCTGTCAACGACTGCCGCGATGCGCCGGACGGCTTCGAAGTCACCGGGGGATGAGATCGGGAAGCCGGCCTCGATAATGTCTACGCCGAGGCGCTCGAGCTGTCGGGCGATTTCAAGTTTTTCATCTATATGCAGCGCTGCTCCGGGAGACTGCTCGCCATCCCGTAACGTTGTGTCAAAGATATGTACATGCCCGCTCATGACTAACCCTTCCTGACCGCGAAGTCGGAAATTAGGTCCGCCAACGCCTTGCAGCCCGCTTCAGGGAATGCATTGTAAATACTAGCACGACAACCGCCTACATTGCGGTGGCCTGGGAGGCCATCCATTCCATTTGCCTTCGCTTCGGCAAGAAACTCGGTTTCCAGCTCTTTGGATGCAAGTCGGAAGGTGATGTTCATAAGGGAGCGGTCGGCAGCGTCGGGAACGGCTGCGGAAAAAATGGGCGCGTTGTTTTCGATGGCCTTATAGATAAGCGCAGCCTTTCGTTCATTCCGTGCGGCGACCGCGGGCATGCCACCTTCAGCGGCAATCCACTCGAGGACGAGTCCAACGACATAAATGGGGAAGACAGGCGGTGTGTTGTACACGGAATGCTTGTCGGCCTGAACTCTGTAGGAGAACATCGGGGGCAGCGAATTACACTGCGCGAGGAGGCTTTTCCGGATGACGACGAGCGTGACGCCGGCGGGTCCTGCGTTCTTTTGTGCCCCGGCGTACATCAGGTCAAAGTGTGCATGTTCACGTACACGTCCAAAGATATCGGATGACAGGTCACCGACAAGTGGAACATCGAACGTTGGCACATTGGACATTTGTGTGCCTTCGATGGTGTTGTTGGTTGTGAGATGGACATAGCCAGCATTGGATGGAACAGCGCCGATGACCGGGAGGCGGCTATGATTGTCTACCTTGGATGAGCCTATGACATCGACATCCCCGTGGAAGCGTGCCGTTTCAATCGCCTTTGCTCCCCACTCACCGCCATCCACATAGGCTCCAGAGTGCCCGGGCGTCAGCAGGTTCATCGGGACCAGGGAAAACTGCGTAGATGCCCCACCGCCCATAAAGAGACAATCGTACTCGCTTGTTGAGAGCCCAAGCGTTTCGACGACGCCTCCGCGTACCTGCTCATGGATCGCATCGTAGCGTTTGTCACGGTGGCTCATTTCAAGGAGGGACATCCCGCTGCCTGCGAATTCGCGAACCGCATCGGATGCCTGTGCGAGTACAGGTTCCGGGAGGATGGCTGGTCCAGCGGAGAAGTTAAAAATGCGTCCCATTATGCGATGCCCTCAAATGAAAAAAGCGTCGCACCCTGTGGTGCAACGCATCATTGCGTCAGCGTAACGCTGCTGAAAAAGTATACCGCTTTCGCTTGCAACGCCTATGGATGCGCATCCGGTTTAGCAGGTCCAACAAAGCGTTTTACGAAGGCAACCAGCTCGGATGGCTTGAATGGTTTTTCGATGTAAATATCGGTGCCACTTGAAAATCCCTTAGAGATATCTTCATCGGCGGTGCGAGCAGTAACCATGATCACCGGAAGGTCGCAGAGCTTTTCATCCCGGCGGAGCTGATCCACGAGGTCGTAGCCATCGAGCCCCGGCATCATAACATCCGTGACCAGCAAGTCTGGCCGGTCCAACATGAGCTGGCGAAGGGCATCATCACCGGCTGTCGCCGTAGTAACGGTGTAGCCTTCATGCTCCAATGCGAATGCGATTTGACGAAGGACATGTGGGTCGTCTTCGACCACCATGATTTTCGGGACAGATTGCACAGCGTTGGTTTCCATAGTTAGCAGCATCCTCACCGCTGAGGACCTTGCATTTTACAGGGTGGAAATCGTATTTGGATGCCCGAAAGGTTTGTTAGTTGATAATTACATCTTAGGATTACGTAACATATGCATAGTTGTCTTTAGGGGACACACACTCGAACCTGAACGTGACGTGTAGAAGTCAGTGGAAGCAGACACTAAACGCATAATTAATCCCGACCGAAGCTACGGAGCGAGCATCACTTGATGTAACGAAACCAAGCGCGGCACAGCAAAGATCTGTGAAAGAAATACTAAAGCCCCCCAGTTTTTCTGGAGGGCTCGTCTAAAAATGAAAAGTCTTTTCCAAAACCACCGTGGCTACTAAGAAATCTCATATTCCTTCAAAATATGCGCCGTCTTCGCTTCACTAATCCGATGGTGAATCTTCCGTGACTCATGGTGATCACGCAGCGCCTTCGACAGTGTGAATGCAGACTGCACTGTTCCGAAAAAGCCCATCGTCAGAAATCCCTTGATCCATAACTCCGCCGGCAGCCACCAAATACCGATAATCATCGCGATACAGCTAACGGCAAACGATGCGTGAACGAAGAACATCCATGCTGGACTGTCCTGATTGATTGTTGGTTCCATGGTGTAAGCATAGCGCCGGTGCAGCCACTCTTGGCTGAGGCAAAAGGCACAAAGAAAAGTCCCGGTATAACTAATTAAACCGGGACTCATGAAGAGACTTTAGACCCCCTTTGGCTTAGTCGAGCTGCTCCAGACGCTCCGCAACTTTACCCCGTCGTTCGAGCAGCTCCGCCTGCTGGCCACGTGCTTTGGCAACCACTGCCTCTGGTGCCTTCTCGGCAAACGTCGGGTCACTCAAACGCCCAGCAAGCCCAGCAAGGTCCTTGTCAATCTTTGCGAGCTCGCCCGACAAACGCTTGCGCTCAGCCTCGATGACCTCCGGTGTCGCGCTTGGCCTCGGTAAACGAACCTCGCCAACCGCTGTCACCGCAAGGAAGCCATCCTCTGGACCAACCTCGAAATGCACCGCGTCACACTTTGTTAGGTAGCGGACCAACGACTCGCTTGCTGCAACCGATGCCTTGATTTCATCCGTTGCCGCATTTAAGTAGATGTCTCCACCCTTCTTCAGCTGGTTCTCCGCCTGAATGTTTCGCGTTGCACGAATGACTTCACGAACGGTATCCCAGCGCCCGACGGCAGCTTCATCGCGAGGCGTCGAACCAGCGGCCGGATACGTAGACTGCATTAAATGCTCAACACCTGCACGCTCACGTGCAAATGGAAGCTGCTGCCAAATGGCCTCAGTCAGGAATGGCAACACCGGGTGCATCAGCTTCAACGAACGATCCAAAACATGCCAGAGAACCGCCTTGGCTGTCGCTTCGGAGCCATCGGTGGCACTGAGGCGTGGCTTTGCAGCCTCGATATACCAGTCACAGAAGTCATCCCAAAAGAACTCCTGAATTGCACGGCTTGCATCGTCCATACGATATGTATCAAAACCCGTCGCAACCGCCTCTGCCGTCTGATCAAGCCGTGCCAGAATCCAGCGGTCGACGAGATCATCGGATGTAGGCAGCTCAGCAGGAGGCTCATAACCATCGAGGTTCATAAGTACAAACCGGCTCGCATTCCAAATTTTGTTACAGAAATTACGTGCCTGCTCAACCTGATCCTGCTTGTTGTCACGGATCGGCTTGACACGGATATCCTGACGTAAACCTGCCTCGCGCATTAGTGCAAAGCGAAGGGCATCTGCCCCATATAGGTCAATCAGGTCGACCGGGTCAACGCCATTTCCCTTGGACTTGCTCATGCGGCTGCCATGCTCATCCAAAATCGTCGCATGGATATAAACCGTGTCAAATGGCTTCTCACCAAGGAAGTACTCACCGGTCATCACCATTCGGGCAACCCAGAGATACATAATCTCCTGCGCCGTCGAAAGCAAACTCGTCGGATACCACTGCTTCAACGAATCCGTCTTCTCCGGCCAGCCAAGCGTCGCAAATGGCCACAATGCGGAGCTAAACCAGGTGTCTAAAACATCATCCGATTGGACAATATCTGTGCTACCAAGCTTCTCAGAAGCTACATCGGATGTCCTTGCAAACACCCAGTTCCCCGCAACCGTTGGGTCAGAATCAGCTATCCGCCACACAGGCAGGCGATGTCCCCACCAGAGGCCACGGCTGATCGGCCAGTCACGGATATTCTCCAGCCAGCGTACATACGTCTCGCTGTAGCGCTCAGGAACAAAGTTAATACGCCCGGATGTCGCAGCATCGATGGCCTTATCCACCATCGGAGTACCTGACATTTTACAGAACCATTGATGGCTTGGGCGTGGCTCGATCACGGCACCTGAACGGTCACAATGAGGCACTTTATGGCGGTATGCTTCGACTTTCACGAGGAAGCCTGCGGCATCGAGATCTGCCACCACACGCTTGCGCGCTTCAAACCGGTCAAGGCCTGCGTAAACACCAGCCGCTTCGGTCATGCGGGCATCCGGGCCAATCACCTCCATGCGCGGGAGGTTGTTGCGAAGCCCACACTCAAAGTCATTCGCATCATGGAAAGGCGTGACCTTAACCGCACCGGTTCCAAACTCAAGCTTTACAAAGTCATCCGCAACGATAGGAATCTGCCGTCCGAGGAGAGGGACATCGATTAGCTTTCCAACGACTGCGGTGTAGCGCGGGTCTTCTGGATGCACCGCAACCGCTGTGTCCCCAAGCATTGTTTCGGGGCGCGTCGTCGCCACGATGACGTCGCCGGTTCCATCGGCGAGTGGGTAACGCAAATGCCAGAGATGGCCATCGAGCTCTTTGTCTTCAACTTCAATATCGGAAATGGCGGTCATCAGCTTTGGTGACCAGTTCACCATCCGCTCACCGAGGTAGATATAGCCATCCGCATGCCATTTGCCAAAGACATCCATGATGGCATCCACGTAGGGCTGGTCCATCGTGAAGCGTAGACGTCGCCAGTCGTAGGAACAGCCAAGGCGCTGCATCTGACCAACGATACGGTCGCCGTATTCCTGCTTCCATTCCCAGACGCGCTCGACAAACTTCTCACGGCCGAGGTCCTGGCGGGTCAGGCCTTCGGTTGCGATACGCTTCTCAACCACCGACTGCGTTGCAATTCCTGCATGGTCTGTGCCTGGAAGGATGAGGACGTTGTAGCCAAGCATCCGCTTCCAGCGCCCTAACGTGTCCATGATGGTGTTGTTGAGCGCATGCCCGATATGGAGTGCTCCCGTGACGTTTGGTGGCGGAATCGTGATGCAGTACGGCGGCCGCCCGGAACCCAAATCCGGCTCAGCGTTAAAACAGCCTGTCTCCAGCCATCGCTTATAAATGTCGGCTTCCGTCGCGTGCGGCTCGTACCGCGTTGAAAGTTCCACTGCCATCTCTAACACCTCTTGTTCATCCAGACAAACAAAAACCCCACGTCCAATGAGGGGAAACCTTTCGGCCTCCACCTCAGGGACGCAGGGTTAAAACTGCGCGGTACCACCCTGATTCAGCTGGATATTCTCCACCTGCACTTCATTCGCGGTCAGCTCCCCGGCGACATTCCACGGCATCCACTCACCAGGCTCACAGCCAAGGCCCGGCTCTCTGACAGTGGCGCATCCGTGTACTCTTCCGGTTCTACGCTGCGTATTCGCTTCAGCCTGTATGCTATCGCATTACGTAAACGAACCGGAATTCTTCTCCTTGAAAATCGCACTCATAGGCGGCACCATCTTCCTCGGCCGCGCAATCACCGAAGCAGCAGTGGCAGCCGGGCATACCGTCATCCACCTGAACCGCAGCAAATCCAACCCAAGTGCGTTCACAGACATCCCGACCATTACCGGTGACCGCAGCGACCCAAATGCGTTGAAATCCCTCATCGACTGGGCTCCAGATGTCATTATCGACACCTGCGGCTACTCTCCAGGGGTTGTCCAGCTTTCATCAAATGCCGCCGCCGAAGCAAACATCCCATACTGCTTTATCTCAACCGTGAGTGTCTATGTTGGCTGGCCAGAGCATTCGACAGCTGAGTCATCTGCTGTCCACCCCTGCCCGGATGACAATGCTCCGGTAACGGGTGAAACCTACGGCGGGCTGAAGGCGCGCTGCGAGGATATGGTGAGGTTATCGCACCCAGATAACCATATCATTGTGCGGCCAGGGCTGATTGTTGGTCCGTTTGATGTCAGTGACCGCTTTTCCTACTGGGTCCGCCGCATTGATGAAGGCGGGGATATGATCGCTCCCGAGAGCCCAGACTACCCAACCCAGTTCATCGATGTCCGTGACCTCGCAGATTTTGTTCTTCTGCTAATCAGCAACAGAATACGCGGAACGTTCAACGCGGATGGCCTTGTAGTGATGCTTGGGACGCTTCTCAACACGATTCAGGCAAGCAGTGCTGCGGAAAGCAAAGTTGTCTATGTTCCCGGTGATGTTCTGACAGAGAAGGGTATCCATCCGTGGAGCGAGCTGCCGCTTTGGATTCCCGGGCTTTCGGGCACGAATGGCAGCACAGACACGCAGAAGTCAGCAGAGTTTGGACTTCTTTCGCGTCCGCTCAGTGACACCGTAACGGCCACTCGCGAATGGCTGGCAACAGATATGCGAGAAGTGAAATGGGTCAGGACATTGACAAAAGAAAAGGAGCAGAGCCTGCTGTCAATCATCTGACAGAGGTCCTGCTCCCTACGAGACATCACCGTGGCACCTGACTAGGGCAGCACCTTGCCACCCATCAGGGATTGCAGTAGCCCCGGTGGCAAACCGCCCCCGCCGCCGCCACTCGAGATCGTCACTTTCGCATCGAGCGTGCGCGTAATACGCTGCACCGTGTCCGCGATGTGATATTTCGTCATCCGGTCCATCTTTGTAGTCTTGACTTTACCGAGCTTGGTCCGGAGGGCCTGCAGCTGGATACTTGCCACCATCCGCATTTCATCCGGGCCACCGCCATTTAGGACGAAGTTGCTCAATGTCTCCACATGGAGGCGTTGCAGCTGTCGCCGCGCGGCCGTGGCTGACCGGCCATAGAGTACTTCGCTCCACAGTGGCATCCCCACGAGCTCCGAATACGTTGCCAAATCCAGCACCGGCTGCTTACGCGCCTCATCTTTAAAGGCATTGTTGACGACCCGCGAAAGAATCTGCGAGGAATAGAGCCTGCGAAGACCCATTTTTTGCACATTGCTCAATGAGTCAGCAATCGGATACTCACCCGGTGTCGCCGGGAAGGTATCGAGGCGGGTCTGCAGCTTATCCAAAGCAGCCGCCGGGATTGGCAATGCAAATGCTCCAAAGAGGTAGTCATGCAGGGTGGCGATGGCCCTTTTTTGCACGCTTGCCGCGACTGGCCGCAGCGGCGCCGGCGCATTGACATCCCCCTTAAAGGATCGATTAATCGTTTGCGCACCGACAAATCTGGAGACCTGCGCCGTCGATTGGCCAATCTGGTTCACAATCATCCCAAAGGATCGCGTGAATTCCACATAACTGCGTCCATACTTTGGTAGCCGGCCCGGCAGCGCGGTCAACAGCTTCTCGGACATCTCGAGCGACTTTGTCCAATACGCTAGCGGATCTGAACTCAGATCAAAGCGCGTTACGGTCGGATCAAAGCTATCCGCTGCCTCATCCCCTTGGTACCGGTACCCCATTTGCCCGGACTTTCGTGCAATCTGGTTGAGGATGGCAACTTCGTCCGCAGGATCCTTGATGCCCTTGGTATCCGTATAGCCATACTGAATCGCCCAGAAATCGTAGGGCCCGATGACCGGTGAGAAGAATGGTACATCCTTGTCCTCGATAGCCATGATATTGAACGGCGTGTAGTCCATCACACTTGCGGATGTCCCCTTGGTATTGACAAATGTCGAGTTCCCAAGCTGGCCGAGCGTATATTGACTGGATGCAGCAAAGTTATGCCGCAGTCCAAGCAAGTGCCCTGTTTCGTGTGCGATCGCTTCCCGGAGGAACTGTCGAACATACTCACGGTTCGATAGCGGACCGCGGTTAGCGCCACCTTCCAAGGCCTGTAATCCCAGCCAAGCATTCATTCGACCGTGCTCAGCCAGCCGGCACCGAAGGGACTCCTTACTGCTACCAAGCATGTCAGCAAAAGGGACACTCTCAGCAACCCTGGAAAACGCCGCCGCTGGGTCTACCGACAGCATTTTCTCAAGCTGGGTGATGCGGACAAAGGAGCTGGTGATATTGATGGAACCGCTCAGGACCTGACCATTTAAGGGATTGAACCTTGCGTGGGCTACTGCGTGGGCATTGTCAAGCGCATCATCTGTAACCCAGCGAACAATATTGAAGCGTGCATCCCCGGTGTCAAGCGGCATGTCCTTAGCATCGGCAGGGATGACATCCGGTAGCTGCTTCACTTGGATAACATTTTGCAATCCAATCGCAACAAATGCCTTGTTCCACTCCAGAATGCCATCCCGGATTGCATCCCGCCACTCGATGGGAATCCCGCTGTCCAGCCAGAAGACAATTGGCTTTACAGGCTCGGAAACCTTGGCATCCGGGTTCTTCTTGCGAACATCAAAGCGGTGGATGTACCGAACCGTCAGATCTTCCTTGTCCTCGCGCGTGAAGTCCATCGGGCTCGCAGTGGCGTAAGGCTCATTCGTGAAATACCCAACGCGTGGATCAGCGAGGCGTGGCTTGTAGCCATTGCCAACTGGCAGCGCCGACAAGTTGTACATCACCTTGTAACTCGCACTCCGCGAGTCAACCAAGGACTGACCGACAACAGGGCGGTTCTGCCCGCGGATAAAGTGGTATTGCGTGATGGCGACAATATTCTCAGGCAGGCCCTTAAGGCTGAGCATAAAGGTCTTGTCACGGTCTAGGCCCATCGCGCCACCCTGCGGCCCGCCCATCAGACCAGGAATCGGTGGTGGAGCAAACGGTGCAGAAACTCCGAGGAGATCCCCTTTGAAGAGCTCGGAGATATCAATCAACTGGGACTTGCGATCAGGTTGTTTTGCCTCGACACGGTAGGCCTGAATAATGGCATCCGGGTAGACAGCGCGTACATTCTTCTCCGTAAGCGCATTCCCGGATGCGATATGCGTCCAGTTGGGAACTGTCATCGCAATCCGGTCATCTGGAAGCTTTTGGAACTGGAATGCAAAGTCACCGATTGGCTCGCCAAGCTCAACGTAGCCACTTGTCCCAGTACTGGCAGTCGCCTGTAGAAGCAGCCACTTGCTTAGCTGATCATCTGGAATCTCAAGGTAAATCGTCTCGCGACCAGAAAGTGCATCCTTCTTCCGATACATCGTCATAAGACCAGGAAGTTTTTCAAAGTCCTTGACGATGTCATCGATTTTCTTAGCATCTGATTTAGGCGGCCCCGCGGGAACTGGCAGGGATGGATTTGTGGATGGCTTACCCGTATCCTGGGCGCCAGGCGCGGTCTGCTGCGTCAGAATACCGCCGGAAATGCGCGTCTCGACCACGCGGCCACTGACAAGCTCGGTGTCATCGCCAAGCGGCAAGTTCCGAATCATCCATTCGGCCGCAACCTTATCACCACTACTACGCTCAATCCATACGACGCCTTCGGATTGCAGTGGGGTTGGCCCGGATGTCTCCAAAAAGCGAACGCCCAGACGGACACAAGGGATGCCCTGTTTGGTTTCGAAGGCCATCACAAGCATGTCTACCCTGGCATCGCGCATCCCGGGGATGGCATCGGCCTTCAGAGTCTTACTCCACTGCGTACCAACCTTTGTCGGAACATTTGCAAACAAAGGCTGTGTTGCGCTGAACAATCTGACTGACCGTTTCAGGGAATCCTGATCGGTATCAGATGACTGATATGTCACAAGACTGTTGTCTGTGTCGAAAGTGATGTTGTCAATGTCCTTGCTCGGTCCGTCATCAGGGATCGCCATGCCCCCAACTTTTGCCTGACTAGACTCGACAGTATTCTCGATAGTGACTTTGCCATCTTTGTCCACTTTGGTGATGCGCGTCTTGTCAATTTGGTCAAACTCCAGCGTTATGGTCCGCCCTTGCACCATCGCAACCATCGAGCCGTTGCTCTGCAAGCGCTTCTCGGCACCGACGGTTGCCTTGAAAACCAATGGCGCCGCATCGGCACTGGCGGGTGCCTGAGGCATCGGCATCGCAGGAGGTGCCGAAATCTGCTGGCTGAGTGAGGTCTGTCCACCTACCAGGGGGATGACAATTGCAGCGATGCCTAGCGAGCGGAGGAGCTTGGTGGATGTTAGCGATGGGCAACCAGCCATGTTTGGACAATTCCTTTGTCTATTAAAAGCGTGTTAGCACATTACCTTAATCAAAGGGCGATAGGCATGACGATGCGACAAAGCATCCCAAAATCACAATATGGCGTCCCGCTATATGACAGAACAGACTGGCGATAATCCATCAAGAAATGGGGCCTACCAAACAAACAAACGCGCGCAGACTACATAAGTAGTCCACACGCGTTTCTGAAAGACATTTCATTTGAATAAACGATTAGTTGATTCGAATGATGTACTCAAATTTCTGCTTTGTGGAAACTTCTTTGCCATCACGGTAACCGGGTACCCACTTCCAGCGACGAAGTGTTGACAAAACAGCCTTGTCGACTTCACTATCGCCAGAGCCGCCGATCAGTGTTGTTGTACTCTCACCGGATGCGGCAACTTCAACTTCAACGAGAACTCGCGCCTTAAATTGTCGACGTTTGAGATCGGTAGACAGCTCGACATCAGGTTTTACCGTTGCCCTAGCATCCTCATTTCGCGTTGCGGCAGAGCCACCTGCACCTTGTGATTTCGCGATATTGTTGGTGTTGACCACGATTGGTTTGCGTTCACTGTCGCTCGTGACCTTATCTGGGTTGGCTGAGATTTTTGCATCACTTGTAGATGCAGTTGCGCGAACATTGCCACCACCACTTGCGCCACCTACGCGCGCTGAGCCGCTTCCAGCACCGACAGGTCCTGTACCACCGCCGGATGCGCGGGTGCTGGCAGTAGCCAGCGATCCGATGTTGTCGCTTCCACCGATTGGGAGTGCACCGCCATCACCATCTGCTGCTGCTCCCGGCCTATTCGATCCAACAGCGGTCGCGATGGCACTGTTTCCAAGACGTGGAGCACGGGATGCGCCAGAGGATGCGGAACCAGAAACTGCAGCGGTCACAGTATCAGAAACAGCAAGATTACGACCGCCCGATCCCGCCGATGCGGTACCGGTTCCAGAACCGGAGACAACCGTTTTGCTGATGGCGACAGACTTTGCGATGGTCCCCTTGGCACCCTGAATGGTGGCAAGTCCAGAGTTTGCTGTTCCGGTTTCCTCCATCGCTGCGGTCAGTGTTGTCGGGCGATCCGTGATGATGGCTGTCGAGCCAAGAGCCGGTCCTTTACGACCGATATAACTTGGTGTGGAAATCGCATCCACACGAACAGACTCACCACTGATACCAACACCTGAAGACTTACGACTTGCAGCCGCCCCAACGGTTCCCATCGAGACACCAGCACCGGACCGGCTCGCGGTTGGGGATGCGTTCATAGGAGCGGTTGGTGCTGCGGTAGGCAACGCAGAATAATCGCGCTCAGTTGCAGCGCTGACATTCGGTCTGTTATCTGATGCGGCGAGCTGTCCGGATGTCCGAGGTGTAGTTCTGCGGAAGTTTGGTCCGGTAACACCAGGTCCTTCAGGAGTTGCTCCTGCTGCAATCGCACGGCTTGTATTTACACGAGCGGTTGTATCGCTGTTACTCGTGACATTTGTTTCACGTGGCTTACTTACCGCAGGGGTGGGCGCTGTTACATTTGGATTTGTAGGAGCTTCATTTGCTTTTTCGGCAACTGCATTCGGACGAGGTCGCGGCTTCTCAATAGGCTGTGATAGAGGCAGTGGTTTTGGCTTATTGACGACGACTGTCCGTTCCAGCGGCTTCGGCTGAATCTTCGGCCAGAGGACAGGCTTGCGCCTAATAAGCGGGATGTTCTTCGGACGCTCGATAACAGGCTTTATCTTCATGATTCGGGGAAGGTCATCGAATGCCTTCTCTAAAAACTCAACTTGGAGGGGTGGAGGCGTATCAGATTTGTGAAGAACGGATGCGAAGAAAGCAATCGTAAAAACAGCAGCATTCGCAACAAGTGCGACAACAATGGCCGATTTAAGACGCGCGGCGACATTATCCTCCGGAAGACGGATAAGGTGATCGATTGCGCCGGCTGCGCGGATTTCCTGCGTATTGAAGATGCCCATGACTTACCTCTCTCCGTTCAAAATCCGAGCTTTGGATCCGTGGCAATCGAGAACTTACGGAAGCGAACCTGCCGTGCCTGATCTACAACTTTCCGAATAATGGAATAGGGTGCTTTGCTGTCTGCGTTAATGACGATAACCGCATCTTCAGGTCGTACAGTTGTCGCTCCTGTTGCCGAGTCGACTGTTAGTGCAGACAGAAGCTCAGATCCCAAAGAGCCATCTTTGCCGATTACCTTTCCCTGATTGACAGTGACTTTCTGTTCCTTAGTGATCGTAATCGTAACCTTCGCTCGTGCCTGAGAATCCTGATTAACGCTATCTGGAAGATCCACACGACTTCCCTTCATGTCAATCACATTAAGCGAAGCCAGAATAAAGAAGACAAGAAGAAAAAACATCGTGTCAATCATCGGGATGATTTCGATTTTTGTCTTCTTTATTTCCCGTCGTCGACGAAACGCCATTTAATTACCTAATCCCCGTCAACGAACAGCAAACTTGCCAATTTTCACTGAGCGTGAGTCATCGATGGCACTGATTACATGTTCGTGAAACGTTGTTTCATCGGGCGCAATAATCACCGTCATCACCGATAAATCCTGCGCCGATGGCTGGCCCCGAAACTGTTTGACTACTGCAGCTAGCAGCTCCTTCGAAATCGATTCATCTGCAGGTATCTTTTTGCCATTGTTGACATACTTGTTGCCATTTGCATCTATTTCAACTTCAAGCTTGACATCCCGGGGATCGCGAACAGGAGTCTTGACCATAGCCGATGGCGGCAGCTCGATGTTGATTCCTCTCAGGTCGATGATATTCAAGGATGCAAGAATAAAGAACACCAGAAGAAAAAACATTGTGTCAATCATCGGGATGATCTCAATTTTAGTACGTTTGGTCTCCCGGGATGCTCGGAAACGCATGGGGTATTAACCTCTGTCCAATTCAGCGGGCAAAAGTGCCGCGGGCCTCAAGAACATTGATCAGCTTGTTTGCAGCTTGTTCTGTCTCTGCAATAATCCGGCTACGGCGTGAGACAAAGTAGTTGTATGCAATAAAGCACACGAGAGCGATTAAGATACCGCCAGCAGTCGCATACAAAGCAGTCCCAACGCTAGGAAGAATTGCTTGCTTTGACTTGTCATCGTTTGCAACCGCATATTTCAAGAAGACCTGAATCATTCCGACAATCGTGCCAAAGAGACCCCACAGCGGTGAGAGCGTGGTGATTGTGTCAAGAATCGCCAGGTTTTTCTCGAGCTGCATAAAGTAATCTTCAGCGGCTTCCTGAACTAGACGCTCAACTTCTCCAACACTCCGGCGCGCATTTGCCAAAACAACACGGGCTACGGCTGCAACAGGGCCATCCGCATCATTTACAGCACGGGTTGCTTCGTTGTCCCGACCCGCTTTGAGGAGGTCAAGGACATCCGCCAGAAGATTAGTCGATATCTCACCGTACTTTTTATAAGCGCCAAGGCGTTCAAAGACCACGGTTACTGTCGCTACGGACATCGCAATCAGTACAATTGCGATAAACCACTCTTCGACTAGAAATTTAACCAGCGGATTGTTCATATAAAAACCCTTCCCAATCGACAAACCCCGCTCGGGTAACTCAAAGTTCCCGGCAGGATTCTAAAACCCTTAGTACTTGGCGGACAGCGTCAATAAAGCACGGCGTCCTTGTTGGAATCGAGTTCCAGCAAATGTACTTCCATAACTCACCAGTGAGTTCGAGTTAAACATGTTCTCAACCGATGCATCGATAGACACCACCCCAAACAACTTATGACCAAAGTGCAATCGGGAATTTACTTCATTCAATGATGTGCGATTGCCACCCTGGAACTGGGATGCCGTCATTCCACTGCCATAAGCGTAGGAAAGACCAAGGCGTGTACCCCCACCAAGCCCCTGTGAAAATCCAGCGACAACCGATGTGCGTTGATCAAACTCAGGCGAATAAGCACCAGTAGTTGCATTGTCAATGCGAACCTTTTGGTTTGACACTGTTACGAAGCCTGTTGTTCCGGAAAGTGCAGTGACATTCCCTGGATTTACTTCGCTGCGTGGATTCAAGGTATAGGTCAGCTCAACTCCATCCGCACGAACCTTACCAAGGGATGTCGTTGTATAACCGACTGCTTGGGCACCCGGAACTATTTGGCGGTAGCCAACGGCATCATTATTGACCTTGACATAAGAGCCTACTTTTAGCGTCTGAGTACCAAACTGCCGCTCGATACTAAAATCAAACTGATCCGTTGTCTGCGGCTTGGTTGGATACGCCAATGGATCCAGATTTGTTTGGCCAATCGCCATGGATCCCTGACCTAAAGCCGGAGTGAAGAGTTGGTTATAGGAGAAGCGCAGTGCTCCAGGCTGGGAAAGACCATAGCCGAACAGCCGAAGGCCAAGCAGCTTGAATGTGCCATCCTTTGGAAGGATATAGAGCGCATTAAAGCGAGGTGAAACCTTTGCACTCGTACGCGCTCCACGCTGAATTGGATTACCGTAAATATTAGGTGTATTCGGGTCAAAGTTTGGCGCTTCACGGGCAAAGAAGTTAGTCTGATCAAAAGACTCTCCGCGAAAGCCCGCGTTCCAACGAAGCGAACCGGTAGTCTTTGCGACCTGATAATAGGCCGCAGCATAATCAGATTTACGATTCGCATAGATTACCGGAATGTGCCCAGTAGAATCTGGCCCAAACCGGGTTGCAAGCTGACCGCCCATGTTACCAAGAGCTGTAATCGCTGCAGCGCTCTGTGGGTTCAGGTACATAGACTCGCCACCACCCATCGACTGTAACGCGATGCCATAGCGCGTTGTGCGACTTCCTGATGGGCTAACAAAGTCTGCTTGAACACCCGTTGAGCGATAGTTCTGGTAGACGCTTGGGAGAAACTCTACAGATGACTGCGCGGGCAAGTTCCCCTGCAGAACCGGTACGGTGCTGTTGGTCGTGCTTTGCGTTTGCTTTGACACTCCAACCGTAAAGGTTGCCGAGCGACCACCACGTTGCAGCTTACGAATCTGCGTCATAAAGAGCTCAGAATTATCACGCTGTGTTACCTCTAGGCCGAGGTCCGCCTGACTTGCACCACCACCAAAGGTATCTAAGACGCCGCCATAGCCAAAGCCAGTTCCATTGAACTTTGCACCAAGCCCTGTGCGGTTCCCGATTCCTGTACTCGCCGATCCGAGGGAGAATGTCGATGAAACTTCCGTGCTGGGGTTCAGGCGGACTTCAACCTTTCCAAAAGCGTTGTTTGATCTACCACCACCATTTGGGGCTGCTCCACCACTTTGCGGGGAAAGAGAAGCATTCCCTGTCGTACGGTTTGAGACACCAATAACATAGCCAATGTCTGTCCGGGCATTGTTCAGGCGAGGTCGCTGCTTCGACACGGTTACTAGGTTTTCAAAAGTACCAAATTCACCGTTTGATGTGCGAACATTCGTCTCCGCAGGTCGCACCGCAGTCCCATATGGAGAGATGGCAGGCGACAGCCCAAGATCAATGATAGCACTGCTGCTGCCACCATGTGCGGCTGCATTTCCACCGGTACGCGCTGTTAACGTATCGATAAAAGCGAGATCAACCCACTGGCCATTGGATCCAACGACACGCGCGGGGAGCTGGAAACCATCTACGTAAAACTGGGCAGGATTTTGCTCACCACGGGAAATAATTCCACCAAGGGAATCCGATGTCAGTCCCGGAATAGAACGTAAGACTTTGTTCAGGCTCTGTGCATTGCCAACACCGAGGGCCGTGCCATGTAGTAACGCCTTATCCCGATAAGTTCGACTCGATGGATCATCAAGGTTGATGCGAACGACTTTGTCATTGACTTCGAATGTCTTGAAACCTTGCTCGACCATCGCTACACGAACTGTCACCGTATCGTTGTCAACGACAGTGACCTTGCCCTTGAATGGCCGATAAACCATACCTTCAACAATTGCTGTGACTGTAAAGACACGTTCACCTGAGACTAGATCCCCAGTGGCGACAACCCCAGTGTCACCCGCTTTGAACTGCAGCTCATCAATTTCGCTTGCAGCAGGCTCTATGCGGATCACAGCACCAGAAACCGCTTTACCCGTTTTTGCATTGACCACATCAAATTTGATTAGCCCATCAGCAAAGGCAGCCCCAGATGGAATCATAAGGGACAGCAATAATGTCGCCGTGCATGCACGCGACAGAACCCTGTTTGCTTTGCTAAAGTGGCGTGGTCGATTCATTCCTGATGATCTCTGGTTTCGCATGTAAGTAACGTCCTTTGCCGGACAGGGCCCATAGGCATCCCGACGGATTCATTGGTGCCCAGTACTAGTGTCAGATAGTGTACGAACGCGTGCATTTGATTGTCAAGGGAAACTCACGGTATTCACTGCCACATCTACATCCAAATTCAATATCGGTGACACACCGAATTAACAGTTAGGTGACCTTGAATCACACACATATGGTAGGTTTCGTGATCATTTATGGCGGGATAATAGAAGGTCGCCTCTGAATGTGCGACGGTTCAGCAAACGGTGTGCGTGGTATATACACCTCGTATGAATGAACGGTTACGGACTCAGTCACAGTTGATATTTCCGGTGTTACAGCCGTTATTGAAAGTCATCAACATCCTCACACTTATCGTGATGACCACCGCACTTCTGGAGCCGATAAAACTGTGTCTTACAGTGTGGTTTGGACCGACCGCTGATCAGGGAGCGGGCATCATTGCGATTATCGGAGCCGTGATAATTGCAATCGGCTGTAATCAGCAAGCAGACATCGTCCGCAAAGAGCTGCGCGACTTGTTTCCGTCCCCGGATGCGCCGCAGCGGCGGGGTTTGCACTGGCCTCTGATTGTTGGAGTTTTCTTGATCCTGTTTTCAGTCCTCGCGTCCTCACCGACAATCTCGTACCTATCACTCGTGTGGATGCTCTTTGCTCAGGTTTTCTGGATGGAAGGTTTTTTTGTTGCCGGGAAGTACCGGGCCGCATTTGCATTTGCACTGCTAGCAACACCGATCCCGCAGGGAATCTATCGTAACTGGATTGATGCGACATCTCAGCTGGCGGCACTCCTCGCATCGCAGCTTGGAAATGTTGTCGGCACCAAGAGTTTCGTCACTACAAATGGCATCATCGTGAATGAAAACACATTCACAATTTCTTTTCGAGCAGGGGTAAGTCCACATCCAACCCTATGGCTAACCGCCCTCGTTGGAATCACCTGGCTGATCTGGATGAAGAAGACGTTTAAGGAGAGTCTCTTCTGGAGCGTTGTAGCGATTTTGATTGCTTTTTTCATGCACATCGCACGTCTAGTCCTCATAATTGTCGGAGCACGGATCTCCGTGACCATCGGGAACATCATCCTCTTCATCCCATGGTGGTCATCCACGATTCTTTCACTTGGCTTAACTGCCGTTATAAGGAGGATTTGGCGCATCCGTAAAGATCGCCTCAACCGCTTTATCGTAGAAGGTCAGGCAAACCAATGGAAGTAACGGATTTCAAACGCAAGAAAAGCCTGATTGTCGTCCTTGCGCTAGCTACCATTACCGTTCAGGCAGTCGCGATGCGGGTCCGGGCGCACAGCACATTCCGGGTTCAACCCCCACTGAATATTGGGGCATGGGAAGTTAAGAGCATTCCACTGTCCTCAGAGGCGATGTCGGCATTGGGTAATCCTGATGTGGATGGCTGGAACTACCATAACGCATTGGATGAGCTGGTAACCGTACAAGTCATATCGCCGGACACCTTCGATGCCTACCGGAATCCGCCAATTCTGACACGGTTCTTCACTGCAGTTTCCGCGAAGGTGATTCCGTCCAAGTTTGGTGGGATGCAGCAGACAGACTTTGCAGCGCTCGCAGATGCCGAATCTAAGATTTTTATGATGACGTGGGTCCAGCACAAGTCAGGAACATGCAAGGCAGTGAGTAGTTCTGGTGAGCAATCGCTGATAGACCGTCTCAGAATCAACATCGAGACGCTTGTCCAACCAGAACCTTATTGTCTTGTGCGGGTCTACACGGCCGTCCCAAAATGGGATCACGATGGACGACAAGCGCTTCGGACAGTTCGTCGTATTGCTGATGCAATCCAGGCTGCTGGAGGTAAACAACAATGACCCCTTCCAGGTATATTTTTATATTATCTATGCTGGTATCTGTCACCATTTCGGCGGGCTGCCAAAAGTCTGTAGACTACACAAGTCCAGTCAAGACTAGTATCGAAGACGCGAAGGCGATTTCGGATTGTTCTGCGATGCTGCCTTTGAGAGTCGGGTTTTCCTGGACATTTGCAACAGCAGTCGACCAGCGAACATTCACAGACATTGCAACCGTTCGCGGACCGATCAACATCGGCGGCTCCAAAGCGACGCTTGTGGAGACTAAAAGAAACGGTCAGCTTGTTCTCCGTGAAGGTTATCGCTACGCACAGGGCCAGCTGATGTTGACGGCATTTTCGACATCACAAAAGTCATGGGTTGTTATTGATCCCCCGCTTATCCTCCTGAAGGACGGAGCGACGCTGGGTAATGAGTACAAGTGGAATGGACATTTCCGCATCGATGGAAAGTCCATTGAAGCGTCTGGACTCTCGCGACCGAGCCTGAGGGAATCTGTTCAAACTATGAGTGCAGGCCGCTTTTCCGGTGTCCGGATTGATTCTGGAATATCTGCACCACTTCCAAATGGCGACCACATCAAGTACCAGACAACACGTTGGCTTGCGACAGGTATCGGATTTATTCGTAGGGAATACCTCGACCGCGATGGGCGGCGACAAAGTAATCTGATCAGCTTCAAGATGAAGTAAGAACTATTAACAGCATCGGTCGCACCATAACCGACACATAGTTTACGGACACTATTTCCGTTCATTACGTGGCACCGTAAGTTTTTCGGGCATTGTGTTACACATGCGTCGAAACAATAAACAAAAACCAAACAATCTGCGCTAATATTGTTCGCATGGCAACGTTCAGGAAAGCATTTCGCTTTTTGCAAAGCAATGCGAGTGCGTCACTGATGTTCCTCATTTACATCCTGATGTGGTGGGTGCCTCTGCGTCCGATTATCACGCTTGTTTCAGGACGAAATGATATTCCCTTTGGCATCAATGGCCCCCTTGAGTGGATGTCACGCTGGTGGCTCAATGTTGATGCACCGACGCTATTCCAACCCATTGCGTTACTAGGCGCCTGGATGCTGTCTTACCAGCGTTTTGGAATCCTCAGGGCGACGTGGGCACGAACTTGTCGGTCTGCGGCGCGACGCGGTGCGAAGTGGGCAACGTTTTCCTGGATTCCACTTGGAGCACTCCTCGTTACTGGCGGGGTAGCCTTTCTCGGACACATTACGCCTCTCGCCATCACAACCCTTGTATGGCTACCGATTGGTGTCGTGTTTTTCGTCTATGGCCCGAGAGTTATTCGCTCCCTTCATACACCCGTACTCCTGTTGATTGCAGCAACAGCCGTCCCGGATACCATTCCGGAGTTCCTTCAAAACGTCTTTCAGCGCTTCCTCGGCGTGCTTGCCATTCTAATCGGACGCATCCTCGGAGACACGCTGATTTATGACGCGGGTAGTTCCTTCAACGTAGCGGATGACTACATCAGGACGGCTAGCCTGAATGCACCTCTTGCTGCACCTATGAACGGCCTTGCTTTGTTGACATCGACGATTGCCATCGCTGCTATCTGGACGCTGAAGAAGCGGCGGGGGATTGCCTCCACAGCGTTTGCAAAATTGGTGGCCATTACTATTTCCGGCATGTGCATCTTTGCGCACACACTGATTATCGTCATCACCCTCCACAATGGACACAGAGGCTACAGCGTAGCATCCTTGCATAACATTCTGTTGCTGCCGCTGACTGCCGCAAGCTCCATCCTAATCCTGAACAAATGCTTTGCAGGTCACGTGGGGCAACGACTAAGAACATTGGACAGAACCATCGTTCTATGGTTTGTCAGCCTGCCAGATATTCGAAGAAAGAACCCCACCCAACGTCGGACGACATCCCTAAAGGCATCCAAACCTGTACCACCGCTGTTGGGAGTACTTATCCGGATGACACTTTCACCTTTCCGCACTTATTGGCATTTGATGACGCGTATAGATGCAAAGATTGCCAAGTGGGAAAGCGCATCTGCGCGAAACAAGCGGACACGCAGATGATTGGACTGGCGATATTGACAAGGACCGACATGGCATGCCGTTGTTCAAAGCAGCTGTTCGGCAGCCGAGTATCGTGCGTTCCAAACCAAGCTTGTGGAGAAGCATCATGCGGCTAAAGCGTCATAAGAACTACACGGGTGAACGGGGGCGCACCCGCGTCGCGATGATCTTTCTAGTCTTACTCGCAGCGCTGCTCTACCTGACGAGTTACCGGATGGCTGTGGCATCAACATGGCTCCCTACGATGCCGAGGTCACTTGAAGGGATGACGCTTCAGCCCCATATTGTTGACCAGAACACACTGATAATGTTGGGGAATCCTAGGGGGACGGCTGGAGCATATTCTATTTCTGACTCCAGGCCAATCGAAGTCACAATGGTAACCGGTGGGATGTTTGAAAACTATCATGACCCGACTGCCTGCGTAGGACAAGGACAATTTGAGACCATCAGGATTGATTCCGTTGACATTGCAGATGGCCAAGAAAAGGCAACTGTAAGACGCCTGTTTTTTCGACATCGTGAGAACCCGGATATTCGCATGGTGATGTATTACTGGCAGCAGCGCAAGTCGGGCAGTATTGATTACCGTGCTAGGATGGGAAATTTCAGAGACATGCCAGCCCGTGTGGAACATGGCTGGTCAACGTTGTTGAACGCCGACCCGACGGTCATCGTCCGCACTTATGTCTTATTTGATGGCAGCTCAAAAGAGGGCATAGAAGAGGCTAAACTAAAGGGCATTAGTGCCGCTATCGTGGCGCAGCTTCGCTCACGTCAGTGAATGAAACTTCATCCTTGGTAATAGTCGTAGAAGCACCATTTTATGTGATGAATTGCATCTATGGACATTGGATGACACCGCCGAGTATAGGATATAGTTCACTTGATTGATTTCTTTCGTATTGTGGGACGCGAATAGGAATAGGTAATTGATATGCAACAAAAATGGATTCGTACGGTAGGAGCTTTTGCTGTCGCAAGTGCGATCGCAGTCCAGCTGCCAATGCGTGGCGGTTCTGGGGTGGCTTTGGCGGACACTGAATATCCGACAGGCACTGGCGGCGGTATTGCTGAGCAGGTCGCAACCGTCGGCACGGCTGCGGTTGTTGCATATGGTGTTTCAACGACAACAGGCAGCGGCATTGGCAGTGGCTTGTTCGCTGCAGCATCAGCTAAGGGACTAGTTCAACTATTGGCATCCCGGGCAGCCGAGTTTGGCGAACTCCGCCGCTTGATTGACCTTTCAGGTCTTGCAGATGCGCTGGCCGCAATGGATGCACCAGTAACCTTTTTTGCACCGACAAACTCTGCGTTTGCAGTATTACCGGCAGATGATGTGGCTGCGTTGGTTTCCCCACAAAACCGCTCAAAATTAAGCAATGTGCTCCAATACCATATTGTTGAGGGTCGCTATTCGATCTCTCAGCTCAAGGCGTTGCCGGATGGAACCATCCTCAAAACGCTGAGCGGTGATACGGTCACAATTACAAACAAAGATGGCCTCAAGGTCAATGGAAGCACCGTTGGCGAAGATGACATCCCTTTCTCGAGCGGATGGGTTCACCCAATCGGCGGTGCGTTGACTCCACCATCTGCTAACGAAAACAACTAGTCCACGCACGTACGAAAACACCCCTGTGAAGCGCTATGCTTCAAAGGGGTGTTTGTTAATTAGCAGTGAAGCAACAAACCAATCACTACGTTAGCAACATGCCACATGAGGTTGCTGAAGGCGCAATTCTTAGTGACTACCGACCTACATTTGTAACGACTGGTATGGAAACTCCTGCAGCACGCCGCTCACCATCCACGTAGGCGAGTTCGCTGCTGATACCAAGTTCCAAACCCTCTCCAGGCTTGATTGCTACCGAAGGAATCGTCACTTCAAGAATTGCATCGGCTTGCGTGTTAGACCGACGGTTATACGTCCACCGAACAGCCGTCGCTGGAACCGCCTCAATACGTATAATGCGTCCCTGACGATCAATCACCGCCAGCTCGGGGACCAAGAAATCCGTCCCCGGAAAGCTGGAGTCAACCTTCCCAGACGACATCGACGAGGCTTTGACCGCTGCAACATCACCAACGCCCTTAGGATGTTTGAGAATAGTCAGTGACAGACTGTGGGGCATTGACTTAGGCCGCAATAACGGGAAGATGACAATAGCAGGAACAGACATCAGGAAAAATACAATCCCTGTGGATACATACGTCTGTCTGGGTGCGTCTCTGCTATCATCTGCGCCTAGTAACGTTCCCCCAAGCACCGCAACCCAAATTAGCACACTGCTGAGTTCATACGCAGGGGATGCCAATGCAGAAACACATACAGCGCTGAGGAGCCCGCAGGCCGCACGAGACATAACCGTAGCATCCGGATGCAGCACCAGTGCCCGCTTGGCAGCCGAACCCCAAAGCCAGGCCAGAAACAACAGCAACAACAAAAACGCGGGAATACCGAAGTCGACCGTGAACTGCAATGGAAATGAATGTGCGTTGTTAGCAAGCGTCCCACCAGTCATCTTGACCTGCCACGGAGCCTCACCTTGGTGACTGTATAACCCTTGCCTTGTAAGGTATCCTGCCGTCCCCGATCCAGTCACAGGAAGATCTGTAATCATCCGATACGCTGCCGTCCACAGCGATGACCTTGCAGCGACTGAACCAAGCTCCCACCAGGCGACCATCCCACCAGCGCGGGATGTCAGCGAGTTCCAGAGTCCACTGCTTGATAGAACAATCCCTCCACCAGCAATGAGCCAAAGCCAGACACTTCCGATAATGCGCTGAAGCATGGGTTGGTCACTGATGACACCATGCCTTCGGTTTGATAACGCGGCAAGGGCACCGATCACGACACACCCAGAGATTCCCCCCAGCCAACCGGCTCGGCACCGTGCGAATGCCCAAGCAAGGGCAATTACCAGGGTAGCACCGACTGCTAGGGTTTTCTGTACCCCGGATGCTCCACGATGCACTGCAAACGCAACGGAAACGGGCAGAAGGAAGCCCAAAAGGGTTCCAATGGCTTCATGGGTACCAAAAAGGCTTAGCGAGCTTGCGTGAAATGCTGTCCCACGTAGCGTATCCCCAGAAACTCCATATCTGGACAAGTCAATTCCCGCGATAAATAGGGCGATACCACCTACACCAGCGAGAATCATCATACGCTCAGAGCGGGTTCCAGAACAAAAAAGCCCTGCCGATAATGCTGCTCCAGCAGACATCCAGCGGAGCCAACCACCGAAGGCCTGCATCGGAAAACCTGTGCCAAACGATCGTAAAGTAACCCAGCCAAGGAGGCACCCCATCGCAGCAAGTACAGATACTGGGATCGTACGATTGCGCGAAGCAGTCGGCCAGTTAAAGCCAAGAAAGGTAACCCAGCCAACAAACCCTAGGCAAAGTGTAGTGGTGCGAAGCGTCTGGCTAACAGCTGGGATGTCGCCAATCAAATGAATGGCGACCAATGAACATATCCAAAGAACCCTGCTGGAAAATCTTGGAATCAGGACAGAGGGCGTACCAGCACTGCGGGCAGATTTCGATCGCCAGCGCTCATGTTCCCGTTCACGACGTTCCCATGGGTCATTTGTTGACATTTGCGTTACGAGCGCATCTTACTGGGCTGACGGCGGAATCTGTAATCATGAAGGCACTGCTCAATCACAGTCTTCATTTCCAACCGGAAACGGTCGTACCCAAATGTCTCCGCATGGGCCCGAATTCGCTGGGGATTAATATCCATCGTGCTTACCGCTTGCATCGCCGCTGCCACACTGTCAACCGTTGGCTCATCAAAGAACACACCAGTTACACCTTCGACAACGGTTTCAATAGCGCCACCGGCACGGTAAGCGACCACGGGACGCCCAGCGGCCATCGCTTCAATCGGTGCAATACCAAAGTCTTCTTCGCCAGGGAAGAGAAAGCCAATACAGTTACCGAATAGCCCTTCAACTTCACCATCCGGGACGCGGCCAAGAAACTCAACCGTCGGGCCGGCAATTGCTTTGAGGCGCGATTCATCTGGGCCAGACCCAACAACTTTAAGGCGTACACCAAGCTTCGTCGCAGCCTGAACTGCCAAGTCTACGCGCTTATAGCCAAGAAAGCGTGAGACACAGAGCCAATAGTCAAGCGTCGGATTTTCAACGATTTGGATACGATTCGTGTTCACCGGCGGAAAGACAACGACCGAGTTACGACGGTAGAACTTCTCCACACGTGATGCGACATTATCGGAATTACATATGAAAAAGTCGGGACGCTGTGCGGCGAGGTAGTCCCATGCACGGAGGCGATGAATGACCCATGGCATCAGGAGACGCTCAAGCTTGCCAAAACCACCCTCATCCACATACTCACGGTAACGCCACGCGAACCGGCTAGGTGTATGGCAGTACGTTACATGGCATGTGTGTGGATAGGTGATGATGCCTTTTGCGAACGACGAAGTACTCGATATCACGAGATCGTACTCACGTAAGTCCAGCATTTCGAAGGCCATCGGAAAGAGCGTCAAAAACTTCTTGTGATGGCGGTTTGTGCCAGCAAGTGGAAGCTTCTGTAAAAAGGATGTACGGACATCCATCTGCCGGAAAGACTTGAAGGTGTGGTCAGCATCGTAGACGGATGTAAAAATAGGTGCATCTGGCCATATCTCATGAAATGCTTCAACAACGCGCTCTGCGCCGCCTGACTGGGTGAGATAATCGTGGACAATTGCGACCTTCATTGGCTGTGGTTCCATCATTCCCTAATTCCCTCGGTGCAAACCACGCCTATTCATATCCATGTCAATTTTTACATAATAACATTCGTCGGCTCCCATGATATCTGTAGTCAACGAAGCACGTTGGCGTAAACGCTTACACACGCGTGTGCAGTCGCATCCCATGAATAATAACTCGCACGATTGAGTCCATGACAAACAGCAGCTTTACGGTATGCACTATCCATGAGGAGGCGATGCAGCTTATCCACCTGAATGCCTATGTGATCCGGGTTGGCAGTATATTCAGGATTCCCAACAACCTCTGGCAAACTTGCCCGGTCACTCGCAAGGATTGGACAACCGGATGCCATCGCTTCGAGGACTGGCCAGCCAAATCCTTCATAAAGACTTGGAAAATGCAATGCCTTGGCAAAACGGTACACCGCACGGAGATCTGCTTCACTGACACGCCCCAAGTGAAAGACATCTCCTCGGAGCCCAAGACCCTTGATGATATCTTTCTCATCTTCGAAAAAATCTGCACCAACCCGCAGTAAGGCTATATTCGGAATTATCGACTTTAAACGTGCTAGCACCTCGAGAACCACAGGTGTGTTCTTATATCGATTTCTCGTCCCCACCTGCAAAATATACACACGGTTCGCATCCAGGTGGTGGCGTGCGGCAAAGTCTAAATGTTCATCCTCTAGCGAAAGACCATTTGGCGGCAATGCTTGAAAATCCGATTCGAGTCCAATGGGTACGATGCTTATCTGCTCTGGAGAGAAGCCTGCGTGCGTGATGAGGTCATTTCGGGTCGACTGCGAAACACATAGCACTCGGGCGCAGCTACGCATTGCCTCGATACGCTTTAGAAAAGAACGCAAAACCCAAGGTTTATAGGGGACATCTACGATCCCTTTGATGTATAGCAGCGGGATGATATCGAAGCACGTGACAACTGTCCGGTCCGGGTCAACCGCACCAGCAAGCGTTGCATGACTGTGGTCAAGGATATGGTAAACATTTGCTTCAATGTTGCGGACAGCTCTTGGATACTTGACCCAGCGTCCATAGATGCTTGCAAGCCTTTGCTGGGATGCATTCGGTAACCAGGTCATCCAAGGCTCGACTCCAGAGCATTGCAGGACATCCAGATTCCAATCCTCCCCAAGACTATCTGGCAGCCGCTCAAGAAACCCTTTACGGAAGCGGGACATACTCACACTTGGAAATTCATCCACGTTTGGGAGGATGACAAGCTTTGATACAGACCCTCCGGTTGACATCAGCCAGCCACATCCGCGTAGTGTTTCAGATACGCCGCTCCGATGTTTTCCCATGTCAATGGTAACGTACATTGACGGGCGGCATCCCGGCGGGCTGGAAGTAAGTCGATACGCCCCGAGACGTCCTGTAAAGCAGCTGCCAGTTCAGTAACGGACTCAGTGTTATCGATGACAACACCTGCATCTGGACCAACAGCTTCTGCTCCACCTGTGGTTTTAGCTGTAATGACAGGGAGTCCACTGGCAAGCGCTTCGATTAGAACAAGCGCACAGGCTTCATAACGCGATGGAAATACAAAGCAATCGGATGCCCGCATTAATTTTGCTAGATCTGTCCTAAAGTCGAGAAAATGGACACGTTTTGCGATCCCAAGCTCTTCTGCAAGAGCGGGCCAAGGGCTGCCCGCAACCCGTCCTGCAACCGCCAAGTGGACATTTGGAACAGTTCTGAGAGCCTTCAGGACAGTGTCCAGATTTTTTCGCCCCGTACGGATATCTCCAGCAAACAATGCGAGAAAGACGCCATCCGGGAGACCAAGGACCTTACGGTCTTCCTTACCCGGATAAAATTCCGTAGGGTCAACGCCATTTAGGACGACGCCAACCTTGCTCTCAGGGATACCGCAGAGTGTTGTCAGCTCGTTTCTAATCGTCGAGGATGCTCCTATCACCCGGCGGGCATCCCGGAATGCCTTGCGTTCTCCCCATGCATTAAGTGTTGTATAAAGTCGTTGATACAGGGCATATGGCCCCGTTGTCATCCGACTTGGGTGCATGCTGTGGCGAAGCCAAGCCGTGTGGACAAACTGGGCAGTGTTGATGTGGTGCGCACCATCGAATGTCCACCCATAACCATGAATCACATCGTAACTGGCATGCTTCCCCTTCAGCTGTCGGTTGGCGGTGGCAATAGACTGCACCCCATACGCAAGGTCATTTGAACGGGTTTTCGGCTGAACGGGAATCCAAGTCGCACCAGCCTCCAGAATGTCCTGATCAACTTGATCAGCATACAAATCCACGCTGTTCCCAGACCTGAGTGCGGCAAGGGATATTTCGCGGTTGGCTCGGCCCTGGCCATCCCCTTTCCGCGCATAGCGAGACACAATAGCAATTCGCATCAGTGGGAGAGCCCCGTCCGGCCAAAAGGTCGGAACCTCTCGGGCAAAAGGGATAAAACCCGACTTACGATCTTGCCCGAGACGAGTGCTGGAGCATCCTGCTCCAGGAGCTTATCCATGATTCCAAAGCAAGTCCAAATGAGGATGCTCGGTGCATAATAGCCACCTTGGAGCCAGTTACCAAAGGTCACAACAGCGATGGCAATCCACTCCAGCGATGAAGATGCACGTCTTACATCCCAGAGTTTGATGATGACCCAAGACATCCGTCCCATGAGAACTATATAGAGAATGCCACCCACAAATCCGGTACTCACGATGATGTTTGTAAAATCGAGTTCCGTTGAAAAGGTTCCATCCTCACTGTCCGTTCCACCCTGACTAAAGCGTCGGCCAGCGATGGTGGTGGAGCCAAGTCCCTGTCCAATCGGGTTTCGGATTCCACTTGTAAAGCCGATTTCGACAAGACCAGCGTGCTTTACTGCGGTTGAGCGCTCAGATCCGAGTGGATCTGTTAGTCCTTCCACTTGGTGATCAACAAAGATCGCAGCATTTCGGTCTAAGACCAGCGAGCGTGTCTGGTTCAGACCAATGAGCAACCCAGCAACTCCGATAGCAACTCCAAGGATGATACGTGGTATTCGGGTGGCAGCACGTTTATCAAGAAAGCTCCAAGAGATAATGCACCCGGCGAGCAGCATAACAACCCCTGCGCGTGATGACGACAGAAAAATTGTCCCGGAGATGAACAGAAACGGAAGCGCATAGAGGTACTTTCGCTGGAGAAAACGCGCCCACGCCACCATCGCCCCCATTGACATTAAGGTGACGTACTCTCCAAACGAAAGGGATGCGCCAAACACACGAACAACATCATTGGTCAAGAACTGCTTGTACTTCGAAACCACCATCCAGTAACGCTCAACATTTGACATTTCACCAAATTGCTGCCTAAGCCCAACCATAGCGGCGATAATCGATGTAATAAGTAGAACCGTTCCAATGCTTGCAAGCGTCTGCTTACCCCCATGGTGCCTTCCTACAAAGAACCAAAGCAACGGTCCAATATAAAACAATGCCCCACCAAGTCCGACCAGAATGCCGCCCTGACTTGGGTTGAAAATTTGCAAGATCATCACGACGAGCAGAGCAATGGCGAGTTTGGTGGTTGTGTTCTTTACGGAGATCCAGCGGTTACTGGCGATTCGAATGAACAACAGGGTTCCAACTGCGGCTCCGATAAGGGTTAACGGTTCGTTGGACTGATAACCAATACTTGGAATCAGTTCACGTCGTAATAGACCCAAAAAGGGAAGAAATCCTGCCAGGATCGAAAATCCTACCATTGGGTATTGAACGATGCTTCCGCCAATAACTGCCGCAATCATCAACGCAATCATGATGCGCAACGGTTCGGATAACGTTCCTGCGCTTGGCTCATCAATGCCATAGAGGCCCAAAGTAAATGGAAGCAGGAGCATCAAAGCACAACCTGCAGCTCCAGAATAGTTGAGCAGCAGGTAACGAAGCCTTGATGTAAGCTGTAGTAGCACGCCCTACCTGAACAGTCGCAGCAAACCGGTGACGGTTGTCACAGCCCAGAGTGCATCCTGCAGCCCAAAGCGCTTTTTGTTACTCTTGGGCTCGACAAAGATACTGTCATCCGGCTTTACTGCAACATCTTTAGTCAAGTCTCCCTTTAGCATCGATGCTACGTTATGTGTCGTCGTCTCATCTTTGCCATCGGTCAACTTACGTGTCAAACGGACATTCTTCAGGTCTGCATTTTGCGCCGGTAATCCAGCAATCGAAAGTGCCTGAAAAAGCGTCAACGACCGGTCATCAGGATAAATAATCTCCCCAGTCTTTTGTGTCGCTCCATTGGTGCGAAAGACCTTTTTGTTAAGTGGGATGACAAGGACATCACCTGCTTCAAGCTTGACTCCGCTCTTGACAAATCCTGTTTCGAGGATTCCGCGGAGATCAACCTTTATTGTCTGTCCCTTACGAACAATACTTGCCTCGGAGAGCGCGGCTGCGGGAGTTACTCCACCAGCTGCATTTAGCACAGCGAGAATGGACCCATCACGTGGAATCACAACACTGCTCTGCGAACGAACCTCACCGACCACGCGGACCATTGTTTCACTTGGGTCGGCTTCATCTATGATGATGTTGTCGCCGCTTTCAAGCGTAATATTTTGTTTGATATCACCCGTGTAAAGCTTGGCAACATCCACTGGTAACGGACCATTCGGACGATAGACCACAAGCTTATAAAATTCATAACGGTCTGTCGGGAGCCCGCCAGCCAGCGCTAGGACATCAAGTAGTCGCATCCCGTCACGAAGTTCAACCTTGCCAGCATTACGGACATCCCCATAGATATTGACCGTCATCGGCTCGCGGGCAGCCACAGAAACGGACACAACTGGACTGACGAGCTGCTTGGCATCAACAAGCTGCTTGGTAACAAGCTTGCCGATCTCAGAAACAGTTTTGCCCGATACAGCAATCGGCCCGAAGAAATAGCTGATTGTGTTGTCATTTTGGACACGGGTTCCTGCAAGTGAGAACTCCGGATGGTTCAACACCTGAATAGAGATCGTGTCTCCAACCTTGACTTTGTAGTCAGATGCAACCGTAGCTACTGGAGCTTGGGCGTGCACTGCCGGCAATGTGATGCCTCCCAGCGCAACAAAACAGGTCATCGTAACCAATGATTTTTTCACTTGCATCACTTTGTATCCGTACCCGATGATTCGACAGCTGCAGGTTCAGGGGTTGCTTCGACAGCCTTGCCCGGAGTGTCTACATTGCCAGGAATGTAATACTTGCCGTAGCCGTAGCCATAGCCGTAACCGTAGTAGTAGTAGTATCCGCCACCCGGGCTTGATATACGGTTAAGGACGGTTCCAAGCACCGATGTACCCGCACGCTGTAGGAGTTCTATAGAGCGCCGGATATTGGCTTTCTTCGTATCACCAAAGGCTACGACGAGGAGAACACCATCCACACGCGCGGAGAGAACGATTGAATCCGCAACGAGCAGCGTGGGAGGGGTATCGAAGAGCACTATGTCGGCTCGCTCTTTAAGCTGCTCAACCACACGCTCCATCGCAGAGCTTCCGAGAAGCTCAGCAGGGTTAGGTGGAGGCGAGCCAGCTGGAACAATCCAGACATTTTCCACATTGGTCGGTTGCATCACATCATCCAATGTATGCGAGTCAACCAGCACATCCGTGAGGCCAGGGTTGGATTCAACCTTGAAGAGCTTATGCTGACTTGGACGCCGAAGGTCGGCATCCACAATCACAACACGCTTACCATCGAGAGCAAGGGCCATCGCGAGGTTTGCAGCCGTAGTTGATTTCCCTTCAGAGGGCACCGAGGATGTAATCAGCAAGGTTCTTAGTTCATTACCAACCGCAGCAAAGTTCAGGTTGGTACGCAGACTTCGATAGGACTCCATGAGGGGGGAGAAACTCGAAATATCGCGAATGAGACGAAGCCCCTCTTCCTCCACCATCGGCACGTGGCCAAGGCTCGGGAGGCGTAGAACACGCTCAGCTTCTTCCGGGCTGTTGATACGGTCATCTAAGAGCTCAAGGAGAAGCGCAATGGCAAAGCCAAGAACTATACCGATAACGGCCGCAAGAACAATGTTCTGTTGTTTCTTCGGGCGAATCGGGATGGTTGGAAGTAGTGCACGTTCGATCGGCTGGATATTGGTGCTGATGGTTTTGAGTCGCAGCTCGATGTTCTGTGCCTGATCGGACCAATACTTGGCGCGTTCCTGACTCGATTTGATGCGAGATTCGAGGCGCTGATAATAGTTTTCCCACAGCGGGAACTGGTTCAAGCGTGCATCGGCAGTCTTCAACGATGTTGCAATTCCGGCGGCGCGTGTCGCAGCCGCGGATGCATCGATTTCAAGCTGAATAATACGCTCGTTCAACGTTGCGTAGGCAGGATTAAAGCGCGCGGTCCGGATTGGCGTCGACTTACGGTACTTCACCAAGCGTATCCGAAGCTCAGCCAGCTCTTTTGTCTTCACAACAATAGCATCCGCACTTGGGCCAAGGGTTGTCCCGAGCGATGTCAGTTGCGTTTCAAGCTCATCGATTTTGACTGGAAGGACTGAACGGTAGGGTCTGCATCGGCGGACGGAATGTCACTCCGAGTCGTCGGAATTGACTTTAGGCGCTCACGACTGCTTTCGATTTTACGCTGGGCTTCAATGGATCCTGCGCGAGCGGTGTTGTACGCAATCTGCAGATCGGTTACGACCTGTTGCTGGGCTTCACGGTTACTCTGAAGATCAGGAAGGTTTTTATCCTTCTTGAGCGTCTGAAGTTCTGTCAATGCAAGCATCGCGTCATCGTTGTTGATTTTCGACTGGTCTGAAGCAAACTGACTGGCCTGCCGAAGGCTTGACTCGCCCTTAGTCTTTACATTTTCAGTATAAACATCCACCAGTGTGTTCGCGGTATCCCGCACAAGACTGGGGTTATCTCCCTCAACGGTGACTTCGATAATAGATGTATTTTCAACGACATCGACAGTTACCAAAGGAAGGTTTTTGGCGCTTAGTCTGCGGCCAACTTCGTCTTTGATTTCCGACCGTTGAATCATCTCAACCTGGGTCAGTGGGGAATATTGCTGGCTGAGCTGAAAAAGTGCAGCAAGCGGATCGGTGCTGACATTGTTTATGACATAGGATGGCGGCGACACGAGGAGACGTGCGACGGCTCTGTATGTTGGGGCCTGAACCATTGTGATCAGTACGCCGACCACCAGAACAAAAGCAAAGACCTGAAAAATGACCAGCCTGCGTCGGCGGAACATGTCACCATATTCCTGCAACGACAGCGATTGGCCGGTTTCGTTTACGCTTTCAACTCTCTCTTGCATGTAGCCCCTCGGGCGACATGGATACTCCCCAGCATCAGTACGCCCCTTCCGCTTTCAGTACTGCAGGTATTACACGCAATAACACCCAACAGTCAAGCAGAATAGAACGGTGACGTAGATATTCCAAGTCCAAGTCAACCCATTCCGAAAAAGTGAGTCTACTACGTCCTGTCACTTCGCGTAAGCACAAGAGGCCCGGTTTGCCTTGTAAACGCGATTTTTGCAGTGTGGAATATGCATCAACTTCTTTTGGAAGATGGGGCCGCGGCCCGACTAATGTCATTGTCCCAGAGAGAACCAGCCACAGCTGTGGGAGCTCATCAATGGAAAGTCGGCGGATTGCACGGCCAACCCGGGTCACGCGAGGGTCGTTTGCCATTTTAAAAATGACATCCCCAGCTTCATTTTGCGAAGAAAGTTGTTCCTTAATCGCATCCGCGTCACGCCGCATGCTCCGGAACTTCGTGAACAGAAACTCCCGTCCATGCTGACCAACACGCATCTGGCGGTAAAAAACAGGGGTACCGTCTTCAATCGCGATGAACATCGCAACGCATGCCATCACCGGCGAGAGCAGAATCAACGCAACAGACGAGACCACGATGTCCAGAATACGCTTAATGGCCTCATCAAAGGCATTAAGAGGGCGTACGGACCCCAGCTCACCGGCACAACACTTAGAAATGACAGTGGGTAACTTTACAGACATGGCACATCGGACACTTTTTCGGGCAATTCCACTTGAAACAGTCAAATTTTCAATCATTAGTGCATTTCCACGCATTACCGCCCACACAGTTTGTTTGGACGTCGAAAGTTCCCGTTGAAAGTCATCCAGCAGTAGCTACTGAATGTGTATCACCGAGATTCTAACATAATGATATTCGGTAAATGTTTCCCCAATCTGAAGTGGAATAATCATGCAGTCGGCTATACTTCGTGGGTGATTATGCATAAAGATGCGTCTCCAGCATCCCACATTCCTTGCAATACCGGGGCAGCTTTCTGCGAACGCCTCGCGGCCACTCCCGAGCGGCTACCAGATATTAGTGAGCATGCAGATAATTCCATCAAAATCCTCCTGCTTGCGACGCTCCGTGTGCACCACCATCTAACATCGGTACCGGCCAGTGTTTGCAAAACGATTGGAGGATTAGAGGCCGTGCGCTTCGATATCAGGCAACGTGGTTGCATCTACCTAGTGTGGAATCCGACAGCAAATGTCGCGGTGGGTGGAATCATCCCGGCGTTTCCAGAGCTCACACTCGCGCCGCATGAAGGCCGTATTCTAGCGACAGATGAGCCAATAGGCCCTAGTGAGTCCCTCCTAAGTGCCTACTCGGGTCTCGTAAAGTCAACCGCCACAATTATAAATGCAGATATCCGGCCCGACCCATACGCAGGGGCATGTGTCGTTATCGGAGGCCGAGCGGGCGATACCCACGATGTAGTCATGTTTCACCGTGCAGGTGGCGAAGCACTAACCATCACGATTGACAACATCCCTACCATTCACCCAATCGCTGACAACATTGTTATTGCGGTACCCGATCATCTCCGGCGCTATATGGTCACTGCGAGCGGCATCACTGCAGGCTCATATTTTGTTAATACTTCTGGTGAAATCTCCACTTGGATGAACACTGAAATCACGGCAACGGGTGAGCTCACCGGCCATTTGGAACCATTGCCTCTCGATGTCATCGTCAACAACTACCCAGCCCAGCGCAACGATGACATAACACTTGTGGCTGGCACAAACAGTATCCGAGCCCGCTATGCGGGTACGACACCACCTGAAAACACACTTTTCCTCCCCGATGCTGCATGTTGGTGCGGGGAGCTTGCCCCTTGGAGGATTGAATCCGCTTGAGTCATTACCGTCAACCAGCACCGCACATCACACAGGCAGTCCTCGCACCCGCAAACCCAACCATCTCATTCTCACCCGACAGAAAACACTTTCTGGCAATCGAACATCCAAGTCATCCAGCCTTGGAATCCCTGGCAAAGCCATTCCTAAAGCTTGCGGGCTCACGCTGGGACCCGACGCGCCCCGGCTACCAAACCACACTCCACGGATCAGAAATCCGCCTTACAAATGTCGCAACCGGCCAGACGCGAACCGTTACTGACCTGCCAGAAGATATCCGCATCGATGGTGTCAACTGGAGCCCGGACAGCCGCTGGTTGTCTGTTACGGCGGACATGGCTAGCGGTGGCATCGGACTCTATGTCATTGATGTCGAAACTCTGGTTTCCCGCGAGGTCACAGGCCTGCTTCTCAAGGATTCCCTTGCGGCAACAACACAGTGGCTCCGCGACAGCTCGGCAATCTACGCAACAGCCGTTCCAGACGACCAACCTCCGTTCCCGCAGCCGACCGCAACGCCGGATGGCCCCAATATTCAGGAAAGCCACGACAAACGCACGCGCACGGCCACCTATCAGGATTTGCTGACATCCCCACACGATGAAGCCTGCTTCGCGCACATCATCACCTGCCAGCTGGTTCGGATTGCCATGGAAGACCTTGCCATTGAACGTATTGGCGAACCTGTCCTATTGGGTAGCTTTCGGCAATCCCCGGATGGCAACTTCCTACTGGTGACAGTCCTCCGGCAGCCATTCTCGTATCGTGTCCCTGCGCACCTTTTTGCACGCTCTGTGCAGATTTGGTCATCGACAGGTAATGTCATGCACACGATTTGTGACATTCCGATGATGGATGAGATTCCACCACAGGGGGTGCCGGTGGGTCCGCGTGGCATCCAGTGGATACGCCTGATGCCTGCAACGCTTCTCTGGACAGAAGCTCTGGATGGTGGTGACCCGAAAGCGGAAGTTCCACACAGAGACCGCCTAATGCTAAGCGATATCAGCACGCCCAATATCGACGAACCACGCGAAATCGTGCGATTACAACACCGCTTCGCAGATATCGACTGGCTGCCACGCACTGGTGATGTGATCCTGACGGAATACGATCGCGACCGCCGCTGGAGATCCAGCTGGCGGACATCCCTCTTCGATGCAACCAATCGCGAAGATCTGTGGAGCCTTTCGGTGAATGATGCGTACAACGACCCGGGCGACTTGGTCTACGAGACCCTCCCGGATGGCACCAGCGTTGTTCGCGAGCGGGATGGCATCTGGTTCCTCACGGGACGAGGCGCAACTGCAGAAGGCGACCGGCCGTTTCTGACCGCCTTTCACCCCGGGGATGGTATTTCTGTTGAAGTACACCGCTGCGGTACAGATGCATTTGAAACCTTTGTTGGCTTCAGTCACGAAGAGGACTTGATTCTGTCACGGCAGGATCCGGCAACCCCTCCTAACCTCTGGCTCAATGGCCGAAATCTGACGGGTTTTGTCGATCCGCACCCCGAGCTTACTGGGATGCACCGCGAACTGGTTCGCTACAAGCGCTCAGATGGCGTCCAGCTGACAGGAACGCTGTTTCTGCCTCCGGGACATGATCCAAAGCGTGATGGTCCTCTTCCAACACTTTTCTGGGCCTACCCTGAAGAATATTCGGACCCGGCCACTGCTGGACAGGTTCGTGGCTCAGACCGCGTCTTCACACGCCTCGCAGGAACAAGCCCTGTATGGTTTGCAGCGGCTGGATGGGCAGTGTTAGCTGACGCATCCGTTCCTGTGATTGGCGACCCAGACACGATGAATGACACATTTGCGGAGCAAATTGTGGATGCAGCAAAGAGCGCTGTGGACATGCTTGTCTCAAGGGGTATTTCAGACCCACACCGCATTGTGTGTGGTGGACATTCCTACGGTGCGTTCATGACCGCAAACTTGCTCGCACATGCGCCAAGTCTCTTTTCGGCGGGCATCGCACGCTCGGGTGCTTACAACCGCACGCTGACACCGTTTGGATTCCAGTCAGAAAGGCGTACGTATTGGGAGGCGCAAGAGATTTATCACCGCCTCTCGCCGTTTACGTATGCAGATAAGATCACGGATCCAATCCTGCTCATCCACGGCGCAGCTGACAATAACCCGGGGACCCATACACAGCAATCTGAACGCTTCTATCAAGCCTTAGCAGCCCACGGAGCAACGGTAAAGCTGGTTCTTCTGCCGCACGAATCACATGGATACCGGGCAGCAGAGTCTATTCTCCACACGCTTGCAGAAATGCTGGACTGGGCGAACACGTGGAGCGACAAGCGGCTTGCTGACCGTAAGTGGTCTCCTGTACGTGGTAAGGTTAACGCATAATGTCCCTCGATTCTACTGGTGTGGCATCCGTTGAAAACCTCACCGTTCGCTATGGTACGAAGACGATTTTGTCGGATTTCTCC
>Ga0114981_10000125_pt1 | contig 42711 bp, 36 predicted proteins | sample S_140806_MF_Meta_FD_87028 | JGI IMG/M metagenome (GOLD analysis project Ga0114981, IMG submission 87028) | Freshwater microbial communities from Lake Simoncouche, Canada to study carbon cycling - S_140806_MF_MetaG | ecosystem: Environmental > Aquatic > Freshwater > Lake | place: Lake...
AGACGATTCCTTTCAAAACTATCCTGTGCTTATTTTAAAACCAGGAGAGGAGACCAAATCTGTGGAAGGACTCACAAAAATTTGGACAAAGCTTACTGAGATACAAGCAGATCGTTCATGCTTACTCATTAATCTAGGAGGAGGTGTTATTTCAGATTTGGGTGGATTTGCGGCATCCTGCTGGAAACGGGGGATCAGGTATTATAATATTCCAACAACTTTACTTGCCCAGGTAGACGCTTCAGTAGGAGGAAAAACAGGGATAAACTTTTCAGGGTTTAAAAATCAAATAGGAACCTTCTCCGTCCCTTCACTAGTTTTAATTTCAACCCTATGGTTTGATACTTTAGGACAACGTCAAATAACCTCAGGCTATGTTGAAATGTTGAAACATGGCCTTGTTAATGACCTGGGTTTCTGGAATGTATGCATTAATTTACCCGAATCGTCAGAAGAATGGGAAGACAGAATTTACAGGTCAATACAGATTAAACTACATATTGTTAAACAAGATCCTTACGACCAGCATTTTCGTCAGGTATTAAATTTTGGACACACCGTAGGTCATGCATTGGAATCTGTTGCATTTCATGAAGGGGTAGAAATTTTCCATGGTGAAGCGGTAGCATTCGGAATACTTATTGAAACAATGCTATCAGAAACCTATTGTGGTTTAAATAAATCAGAAAAGGAAGAAATTCTAAACCGTATTTATTCCCTAAAAATAGATTTTCAAGGTATAAAAGAAAAATTTAACGAAACTGTTTTTATAAAGAGTCTTTTTCAGGATAAGAAAAACAGTCATAATCAAATAACAATGACGGGACTTTCCAAAATTGGATTTGCAAAAACGGGAGTTGTCGTTCAGGTTGGGGACGTGCTAAAAACTATTTACCAAGTGTTAGATTGAAAACTATAGTACCTACTCATAGGAGGCTTTCAGGAAATGTACTTTTACCAAGTTCGAAAAGTGCCTTTGCACGAGCTTTTATTTTAGGAATGCAGCAATCTAGGTCTTTTATTCTAAGAAATGTTCCAGAATCGGAGGATGGGAAAGTGCTTATCAGATTTTTGGAGACCTGTATAGTGGATTATAGTATTTCTGATCATGTTCTGACAGTTACACCGGAAGGTCTTTTTAACAATTCTGAAACCTATACTATTGACTGTCAACAATCTGGTACTGCACTCAGGTTTTTAATAGCTTTTACGTGCTTGCTGAAGGGTGAATTTCGATTTACTGGAAATAGCAGATTGCTAAGTCGGCCGGTGAGCAGTCTGATAGAATGTCTTTCTGAGCAAGGAATAAATTTTTCCAAAACCGAAAATGGAGGTTTTTGCAAAACAGGAAATTTAAGTAATAAGGAAGTACATTTTACTATAAAGAATCCGGAATCCTCCCAATTTATTTCTGCATTAATGCTTCTGGCTCCTGGTCTTTCTGAAGGAAGTTCTATAAAAGTAATTGGAGCAATTCCTTCATATGGTTACGCTCAACTAACCCAAAACATGTGTACTAATTTTGGTTGTGAATGGACTCAAACAGACTTCGATTTATTTACTTTAAAAAAGAAACCTTTTGAGTTACATGATTATGAAATTCAAGCTGACTGGAGTAGCGCAATTTATTTTCTACTCTGGTTACTTCTTTCAGGCGGAGAGTTATTTTTTGAAGGATTGTTTTTTAATTCAGGACAACCGGATGAAGGCCTTGCAAAATGGTTTATTGACCTGGGAATGGTTTTATTACAAGAGGACAAAGGAATTAGAGCAGTTGTTTCATCACCAACCCTACCTGATGAATTTGATTTGGATTTAACTATGCAACCAGACAGTATAATGGCATTTTCTGCTCTTGCAGTTTTAACAGGTAAAATGTGTCGAATTAAAGGAACTGGCACACTTAACCTGAAAGAAAGTAATCGTCTGGATGAGATTTTAAGCATTATAAATGGAATTGGATGCAATGCGTATACTCAAGATAATGAACTGGTTATAGATGCAACAAAGGTTAAGAGGAATACTCCGATTTATATTAATTGCAAGGAGGACCATCGCATACCAATGAGTTTCAGTATTTTGGCATTTGGAATGGAACAAGTGATATTTGATTATCCTGAGGTAACAGCTAAATCCTTCCCTGGTTTCTGGGAAGAGATTGCAAAAACCGGAGCTATTCAATTTTAAACTGGATTAATGATTTACAGAGTACTTTTCATTTTATTGACCTTATTTTCAACAAACTCTGTTGTCGGTCAATGTTATGATATTCAGGATTTAAGAATACTAGAAGGAAAGGAAAGCTTGACACAGATTCCTAAAACGGAACCAGTACCAAAGGATGTATTATGTGCTGATTTTAGTAATAAAAACCTATATTTTATTCCTAAAATAGTTTACAATCTTAGAGAATTGCAGTACTTAAATTTATCAGGAAATAAGATTTCGAGATTTGACCCCGATTTTTCCTTTTTATCCAGATTACAAATTCTGAATTTATCTCAGAATAATCTCCAAACATTGCCAATTGCACTGGGTGCACTTCGGCAGTTAAGATATCTTGATATAAGTGAAAATCAATTAATTGCGATGCCTGTCGAAGGCAGATATCTCTATCGACTTGAAACATTATTGTTGAATAAAAATTATATTTCAGAATTTCCCGGAGATTATTCTGAGCTATATATGTTGAAAGAACTAAATCTGGCTAAAAATTATTTTAAAAAATTGCCAGATTTTATGTCAAATTATACCCTATTACAGTCTTTGGATATTTCTGAAAATATAATGCAAGAAGTTTCTCCAGTTATTTCGAAGCTTGCGACCTTGGAATATCTTAATTTATCTGGAAATAGAATAGAAGTATTACCGGAAAGTTTAAGTTCGTTGAAAAATTTGAAAAGACTTTCCTTAAAGGATAACCGACTGAATCAGATCCCGTTGTTTTTAACTCAGTTGCCTAAATTGGAAGAACTTGATTTACGCGGTAATTTGTTATCTCCTGAGCAGACACAAGAATTAGTTAAGCAATTACCAGCATGTACGGTTTTGTATGATAACCCGGAATAGTTGTTTTTAGTAACATGCTTTTCGTAATTTTGCACTCCCTGCCGAAGTGGTGAAATTGGTAGACACACTGTGTTCAGGTCGCAGCGCTCGTAAGGGTGTGCGAGTTCGAATCTCGCCTTCGGTACAAATTGCCCCTGAAATTGGGGCTTTTTGTTTTGGTTAATGGTATCTTTGTTTCAGATTTACAATTGAAATCAGGGGTTTTCATATTATTGGTATTATATTTTGCAAGCGCAGCAACCCCTGCAGTTAGTATTTTTAATTATTGTTTAAACTACACCTATTATTCACAAGTCATTTGTATTAATAAGAATAAGCCAAAATCTGATTGTAATGGAACCTGTGCTTTAAAGAAAGAAATAGGTAAACTGTCTCAGGAAAATTCAGCGGTTCCGATAAGTAAGGACAATTGCAAAAAGATTACACTTTACGATTTTATACCCACAGTTGCGTGTCCTGTTTATTTACTGCAGAACAAGACAGTATATATATTTTTCACCAAATCAATTTATTCTTTTTTACTGATTCATTCGTTTTTTCACCCGCCTGAAAACTAGCTGAATTTCATTCAGTTAACTTTTAAATCGTAAAAAAATGAAACAATTAGTTTTTTTGTTTCTCTTTTTAACAGGATTTATACAGGCATTTGGGTGTGATATTTGCGCATTTTACTCAGGTATACAACCCAACGATTTCAGAAGTAGATTTGAGTATTATTTTCGTTTCAGGGCATTTAAAGGTTATGTTCTAGATCCCTCAGGCGGAAATCAAACTCTGACTTCTAAAATTTCCCATGATCCAAGTGCAGGAATTGGGTTAAATGATGCTAAGTATATTCCTTCAGATAGAGAGCAATATTATTCACAGGATTTTCGTGCAGTATTTTTTGTTCGTAAAAGAGTAGAATTTACTGTAAATCTGCCGTATGCTGTTAATATTCAGTATTTTAATAATATTCGAGATGTTAAAACAGGTCCTGGTGATGCAACAATCCTTGCCCATTACGGCTTTAGTATTTACAAAAAAGGTAAAGTAAAGCAAAGGTTGTTTATTGGATCAGGTATAAAACTACCTACAGGATGGAAGTCAAAGAATCAGGAATATTATTTGCAGAATCCGGAAATATGGCCAGGAACAGGATCCTTTGATGGCATTTTTTCGTTTAGATATAGTGCAATGATTGCTAAATACGGAATGCAATTTCAATTGCTGGGGAAGCTCACTGGTTCCAATAAATTTGATTATCAGTTTGGTAACTCAGGTAATGCAACTTTAATGTTATTCAGAGTTTTTGAATGTAACAAGCAGAAAAATTATCTGAGACCATTTACAGGTGCGTATTTTGAAACAGCAGGAAGCAATAGTTTTGAATCACAAGCTATATCCGGAACAGGAGGAAATGTCACTTTTCTAACACTTGGAAATGATTTTGGCAATAGCCGAATGAATTTTCATATTTCCTTTCAACTCCCTGTAATTGAAAATCTTACGGGGAATCAATTAAAAAACTCAGGGAAATTCCAATTTGGATTTACCCTTTTATTGAAAAACGCAAAAGAACCCATTAATTAAACAAAACAAAGTAACCCGTCTTTTCAAAATGGGAAAGAAAAATGAAAAGAACAGTTTTAAATTTCGCCATTCTACTTTTATTCTCCTCTATTTTTCTAGTTTCCTGTAAAAAGGACAAGAAAGATACACCACAGCCACCGGCTACGACACCCTCAAACGGCACCTTGATTTTTCATATTCATACAATGTCTGATACAAATGAGATTGGTGCATATGATTCAACCCAAACATTCCTAAGTCCAGATGGAAGAAGTTACACGATTTCATTGGCCCAACTGTATCTTTCATCTATTGTTCTAATAAAATCGGACAATTCTGAATTGAAAGTTGATGGTAAATACATTCTTTTGACACCTGACGAAGAAACCTATGAAGTTTCGGCATCTATTCCTAAAGGTGATTACAAAGGGTTTAGGTTTGTTGCTGGTGTGGATAGTACGGGAAATGAAGGTCAACTTAATCATGCTACGGCTTATCCTTCAGGCCATCCATTAAATATTGGAGATCACTCAGATATGTATTGGAGCTGGAATAGCGGTTATGTTTTTGTAAAATTTGAAGGAATGGTGGATACTTCAGCTACCAAAACTGGTCCTGCAGATTTTCCATTCTATTTCCATATGGGAAAAGCTCAATCCAGACGTGCCGTTGATTTTTCTACAAGTTCATTTACCATTACTGGAGGAAATTCTACCTATGTTCACATTATGGCAGATTACAACAAATTGCTAACGGGAATTAATGATCCATTATCCTGGTCAACAATGACCAATGATCCTTCAATTGATGCTCAGGTTGCTGATAATTTCGGTATGATGTTTGAAGTTGAATAACTAGTTAAAAGTGGTTAAAAAAGAGGCGGATTTCCGCCTCTTTTTTTTAGAATTAATTAGAGTATGCTCAAAAAAGTTAATTTGCACTAAATGAAAATTAAGTCACCGGCTACCATTGTTGCAATACTTTTACCTATTCCATTGGTAATACTGCATTTAGTACTACCGGATCAAAAAATGATTCTGATTGTATGCAGATGGTTGGCTATGTTTTATTATGGCTATCTTATTTATAAACAAAAATCTCTAACAAGATGGATTTTATTTTCAATGATAATTGGTACCGAAATTGGGTATGATTTTCCGGAGTTTGCAGGTCATCTGAATCTTGTAAGTAAGATATTTCTCCGGTTAATTAAAACTATTATTGCTCCGTTACTTTTCAGTACACTTGTTGTAGGAATTGCTGGTCATACAAATTTAAAGCAGATCGGCAGAATGGGGCTTAAATCAATTATTTATTTTGAAATAGTCACAACCTTGGCACTTTTTATTGGTGTTGCTGCCATCAATATTTCTGAAGCAGGAAAGGGTGTAGTTATACCCGAAAGTATGACAAAAGAAAGTCCACCTGAAGTGAATCACCAAAGTTTTGAAGACATTATTTTACATATTTTTCCAGAGAACATTTCAAAAGCAATTTTTGACGGGCAAGTTCTTCAAATAGTAGTATTTTCTATTCTATTTGGAATAGGATTATCCTTATCAGCAAATGAGAAGCGAAAAGGATTTATGGTAGGATTTTGCGAATCGCTTGCTGATGCAATGTTTGGGTTTACAAAAGCAGTTATGTATTTCGCACCCTTTGCAGTAGGGGCGGCAATTGCATATACAGTTGGGCATATGGGATTTGGAATATTATTAAATTTATTAAAATTACTTGCTACACTATATGTTGCATTATTTGTATTCATAATTTTAGTTTTTATTCCGATTGCTTTTATTGTAAAGTTACCGTTTAAAAGATTTATTCAGGCAGTATCCGGGCCTGTGTCCATAGCATTTGCTACTACCAGTTCGGAAGCCGCTTTACCCAAGGCGATGGAAGAAATGGAAAAATTAGGTATTTCCAGAAAAGTTGTAGCCTTTGTTTTACCAACAGGGTATTCGTTCAATTTAGATGGGACAACCCTTTATTTGTCACTGGCATCTGTGTTTGTTGCACAGGTTGCAGGAATTGAAATGAGTTTAGGTCAGCAATTATTGATGGTATTTTCTTTAATGCTTACCAGCAAAGGAGTTGCAGGAGTGCCAAGAGCATCTCTGGTAATTCTTATGGGTACTGTTTCTATGTTTAACTTACCGTTAACGCCAGTTTTTATAATTCTGGCAATTGATGAGTTGATGGATATGGCCAGAACATCGGTAAATGTAATTGGCAATTGTTTGGCAACTTATGTAATAGCCCGTTGGGAAGGGGAGATTACGGAACCACAAAGTTAATTTGAGCTATTTTCTTGATTTACTTTAAAGGAAAAGAACTTGTGAGAGAAAAAGGAGCCAACTGCAACCGTAATTCCAGCTACAAATCTTGCTACACCGCTTGGAAGCGAGAAATATTCTTCCAAAAGAAACATGAGTAACCAGTTGGCAGCAAAAACAAAAACTGCAACTGTAAGAAAACGATAAAACTGTGTTGAAGTTTTTAAATTAGAATCTTTGAAAACAAAATATTTGCTTATCGTAAAATTTGTTAAAAAACCAATTGAAAAACTTAAGGTAAGTGACAAAATTCTCGAAGTGATTTCTAAACCCGAAAAATCAAATACAACATCTTTAAAAATTACATAATAAAATAATAAATAGGAACATAAATCCACTAAAAAAGAAGTTCCTGCAGCAAAACCATACCTAATTATCTTTAGGTTATACAGTTTTTTCAACAAGGAATATGTATTGCTTTCTGAATTCATGAACCGGCAAAAATAATGGTTTTTTAATTAGGTTAATCCTTATTATTTCAATTAGATTTAAGGTTTAATGGCAATGTTATCTGTTAAAGGACTTACGAAGTCCTATGGAGTACTACGAGTATTGAAGGGGATTGATTTTACGCTGAATGCCGGGGAGATTGTCGCCTTAATGGGAAGTTCAGGAGCGGGTAAAAGCACTTTTTTACATATTGTGGGTCTTTTAGATGAAGCAGAAACCGGTTCGATTTTGATTGATAATCAGGAAGTAACCGAAATGTCTGTTTTTGAAAAAGCAAAAATCCGAAGAACAAGGATAGGATTTATTTTTCAATTTCATCATTTACTTCAGGAATTTACAGCACTGGAGAATGTTGCTTTGGCAGCCAGGATTAATGGTATTTCAAAAAAGGTATCTGAGGAAAGAGGAAAGGAGCTGTTGGTTTATTTAGGATTGGAAAGCAGAATAAATCACTTTCCGGACCAATTATCGGGTGGGGAGCAACAGAGAGTTGCCATTGCGAGGGCATTAATTAACCGACCAGGAATTATTCTGGCAGATGAGCCAACAGGAAATTTAGATTCTGCGAATAGTCTGGAAGTTCAACACCTTTTGCATAAAATTTCCAAAGTATATAATACAGCCTTATTGATTGCAACCCATAATTCGGATCTAGGTCAAAGTGCTGACAGATTATTACACCTAAAAGATGGGGCAATTTGCTGAAAAGAATCCTAAGGCATTTTTACATGAAATCCTTAAAAAATATTGGGGTTATGATTCTTTCAGGCCATTACAAGAAGAAATAATTAATTCGATTTTATCTGGTAAGGATACCATAGCATTATTGCCAACCGGAGGAGGAAAATCAATTTGTTATCAGGTTCCAGCAATTGCTTCCTATGGAATTTGTATTGTCGTTTCGCCTTTAATTTCTTTAATGCGAGATCAAGTGGACAGACTTGTTCAAACAGGTATTCAGGCCAGAGCATTAACAGGTTCTTTATCAAGACTTGAGCAGGAACTGATTCTGGATGAAGTTACTGATGGTAAACTTAAATTACTTTATGTTGCACCGGAAAGGCTTCAGAATGAAAAAATCACAGATAAACTTTTTGCATCGAATCTTTCTTTTTTTGCGATAGATGAGGCACATTGTATTTCCCAATGGGGAAATGATTTCAGACCATCTTACAGGAATCTTTCCATTTTAAAAGAAAAATTTCCCAATACTCCAATCATAGCATTAACTGCTACGGCTACCCAAGTAGTTTGTGAGGAAATTGAAACGATACTTGGGATGAAATCCCCAGATTTTTATCGGTATTCTTTTTTTAGGCCAAACCTTAGATATGTGTCTATTTTTCAGGAAAACAAGGCGGAAAAGGTACAGGAAATTGTTCAGAAGACAGGAGGAACAGGTATAATTTATGTGCGTTCCAGAAAAGAAACGGAAAGCATTGCAATGGCTTTGGAAGGAAAAAGAATCTCTTCAGGACATTACCATGCAGGTTTACCTTATGCTGACAGAAATTTTATTCAGGATAAGTGGATCCGGAATGAGGTACAGGTAATTGTAGCTACCAACGCTTTTGGCATGGGCATTGACAAACCAGATGTCCGGTTTGTGATAAATTATGGTTTGCCTCCGGACATGGAAAGTTATTATCAGGAGGCTGGACGCGGAGGCAGGGACGGAAAACCTGCCTATGCGGTTTTGTTGTATTCAAAATCAGATTTTGCAAAACTTAGAAAACAATTGATTGAAAAGTATCCAAATAATGAAGATTTATTTAGGGTTTTTGATTGTTTATATGATCAATATTTACCAGATTTTGCCAATAGCGAAGAGCCTAGTTTTGAATTGAAATTGGATGCTTTAGTTAAGAGATCGGGTCTAACAACAGGTGTGGTTTGGAATTCCTTGTTATGGTTTGAGCAATGTGGCTTTATTCTAATTGATAATAGTGCTGAAAGATATGCCAGTTTGAAAATACAATTGTCCTCTGGGGAAATATTAGCAGAGAGAAGAAATAACCCCATTGCGGATAAAATCTGGAATGTTTTGTTAAGAAAATTTGGTGGAGAAGCCTTTATGAGAGAAGTAAGATTTCAGCCTGTACAATTGTTTAAAGGAGAGAAAGTAAGTGTAGAGAATGTGCACCATTACCTGAATGGGCTATCAGAAAAAGGACATATTCAGTATCAGGCACAAAATGGAGTCCCCAAAATTTCATTTATAAGGAAAAGGACTATCCCAAACGAAAAAAGCCTCAATATCAATTGGTTTAAGGAACTTCGAGAAAGAGCTGAAGCGCGACTTTCATATATGATAGGGTATGCTACCAATACTGATAAATGTCGTGCCCAAATGATAAGTTCTTATTTTGGTGAAAAACTAAAAAGTAGTTGCAATAATTGTGATTATTGTCTTTCGAGAGTAAATAATAAGCTTACTCCCGACGTTTTATCTTCTTTAAAGAATGATTATTTGGATCAACTGTCCGCTGGTCCAAAGGAATTTACAATTCTTATTAAATCAGCTAAAAAAGGAAATGCAGCCCAAAAAAGTAGTGTTTTGAAACTACTGTTGGAGCAAAATATAATAAAAACCCTTCCTGATGGCCGGCTTTCCTTAAATTCGCAATCTTAATTTATGATGACTATACCAGGAAGTGCTCTGCGGATCCTAATTCTTGCGCCTCATACCGATGATGGTGAACTTGGATGTGGAGGAACCGTTGATAAATTGTTAAAGGAAGGGCATACTGTTTTTTATGCCGCATTTTCGGCATGTGAGTTATCAGTACCAGGACATCTTCCCAAGGATATACTCATTACAGAAGTTAAAAAAGCTACTAAAATGCTGGGTATCCATCCTGATAATTTGATTCTTTATAATTATGCAGTTAGAACATTTAATTTTCACAGGCAGGAAATATTACAGAATCTTATTGAGCTTAAAAAAGAGATTCAGCCGGACCTGATATTTATTCCCAGTTTAACCGACCTACATCAGGACCATCAGACCATTGCCCATGAAGCTTTACGAGCCTATAAGGATAAATCTATTTTATCATATGAATTACCCTGGAATAATCTTAGTTTTAATACAACATGCTTTGTTAAACTAACTGAAGAAAATGTTATTTCCAAGATAAATGCAATGGCTCAATATGAATCTCAAAAACACAGACCATATGCTAATGAGCAATTTATCAGAGGACTTGCAATAACGAGAGGAGTGCAGATAGGAGTTAGTTTTGCTGAGGTTTTTGAAGTAGTACGATGGATTCTGTGAAAGAAAATAGAGTGTTAATTACAGGAGGGGGAGCGCCTGGTGCTTTTGGAATTTTACAATTAATTAAATCTGCCGGCTTTGATTATGTACATTCCTGCGATGCAGATGAAAGCGCTTATGGAAGACATTTTACAGATACCTTTTCCGAAATTCCTCTTGCGGAATCTTCTGAATTTATTACTGCAATTTTAGAATTGACTAAAAGATTTAATATTGGTCATATAATTCCACTTGTAACCAGGGAATTATTTAGTTTTTCGGAAGCAAAAAGTAAAGGAGTATTTTCAGACTGCAATGTTTGGGTCTCTGAAAATGATGCATTAAATATTGCAAATAATAAAGGAAGATTATTAGAATATCTTAAACGTAAAAACATACTTGTTCCGGAATATTGTATTGTACAAACTTCGGATGCTTTGCTTGAAGCAATTACTTCATTAGGATTTCCTGAGGAACTTGTTTGTTTCAAACCTTGTAATTCAAATGGAAGCAGAGGATTTCGGATTGTTCATGAACAAGTAAATGAAACGGAGGAATTGTTTTATAAAAAACCAGATTCTGTAAATATTTCATTTGAAAGATTAAAATTTGTACTTGAACATCAGGAAATACCAGAAACAGTGGTGATGGAATATCTTCCAGGACCAGAATACTCAGTAGATTGCCTTGTATGGCAGGGTAAGTGTTTGGTAGCAATTCCACGAAGAAGAGATAAAATTAGAAGTGGCATAAGTATGGCAGGAGAAATTCACTATCATCCTGAAATAATTGAATATTGCACTTCGATTTCAGAGTCTTTAGGGTTGGAAGGTATAGTAGGAATACAGGTTAAACAAGGTCACGATGGCAGGTTTAAAATTTTGGAGATTAATCCAAGAGTACAAGGAACCCTTGTTGCGACCCTTGGTGCAAATATCAATTTAATTTATCTTTTAAAGCAGTTGTATAGAGGTGTTAATCCAGAAACATTAGATTATTCCGTGAATTGGGGGATAAAATTTGTAAGGGTCTGGAACGAATTTTTTTATTAATAATGGAAAATTTTTCTCTGATTGGTAGATACGACTTTATTTTATTTGATTTGGATGGCACTTTAATTCAGGAAGAAGAATATTTGTTTCCAGCGTATCAGGAAATCTCACAGTATTTTATTCAGGACGAATCAATTCAGAAAAGCTTTTATCAGAAACTTTGTTCAGGATTCCTTACAAATGGAAGACGAGAGTTGTTCCAAAGAACTTTTCCATTATTTAACTTAGATGAGAAAAGAATCGAGGAGGCATTGGAAATTCTAAGAACCATTGACCTGGTAGAAAAGATAAGCCTGTTTCCTGAAGCAATTAAGACAATTGATTTTTTAATAGAGCAAAATATACCATGGATTGTTTTTACAAGTGGAAATCAGGATCAGCAAGAGAATAAAGTAAGGCAGATTAATTGGTCCAGCGGTAGGCCAGAGGTTATTTATGCTCATGGAAAAAGGAAAAAACCTTCATTTGAAGCAGTTAAAGAAAGGTTACATGAATTGCAGGGTTTCAAATTAATGATAGGTGATTCATGGGAAGATGCTGTGTCTGCATATTCCGGTAAAATTGATTTTATCAGAGCTCCCTGGATTTGATGAAGCTAAAAATAGTATTTACAGTAATCAATGACCTTACATCGGATCAAAGGATGCAAAGAATTTGCAGAACTTTATCCTATGAAGATTTTGAAGTAACTTTAGTTGGCCGAAAGTTAAGAGGGTCAGCAAAACTTGAGCAGTTACCTTTTAAGGCACAACGCTTAAACTGCTTTTTTAATAAAGGTTTTTTATTTTACATAGAATACAATTTCAGATTATTTATTTATCTATTTCGCAGTAAGCCAGATATTCTAGGTGCTGTTGATGCAGATACTTTTCTGGCACATTATTTTACAGCCTTTTTTTTAAAGAAGCCAATAGTATTTGATGCGCATGAGTTTTTTTCTCAGGTACCAGAAGTCCTTGGAAGGAGTTTTGTTCAAAAAATTTGGGAACGAATTGAGGTTTTAGCATTTAATAAATCGGAAGTTGTTTATACTGTAGGGGAAGGATTAGCAAAAATATTCGCGGAAAAATTTAATAAATCTGTGGAAGTTGTACGAAATTTGCCAGAAAGGGAACATTTTAATTTATCTGTTCCTAGAAACATTGAAAAGAAAATAATTCTATATCAGGGAGCATTAAATTTAGGGCGCGGTTTGGAAAATGCAATTCAGGCAATGCAATGGATTGATGCAGAATTACATATTGTGGGAAAAGGAGATATTGAAAATGAGTTAAAAATACTCGTAAAAAAACTTGATTTAAATAACAAAATAAAGTTCTTAGGGTTTAAACGTCCTGTAGAGTTAAAGGAAATATCGCGTACAGCTTTTATTGGATATAATGTTTCGGAGAATCTCGGTCTAAGCTATTATTTTTCGTTGAATAATAAATTTTTTGATTATGTTCAGGCAAGTTTACCTTCAGTGATCAACGATTTTCCAGAGTATAGAAGATACAATGAGGAAACAGAGGTTGGTATTTTAATTAAAGATAGCTCACCGGAATCAATTGCAAAGGCCTGTAATGAATTGTTAAATAACAGAGATTTGTATTTTAGGCTAAAGGAGAATTGTATAATTGCTGCAAAAAAGTGGTGTTGGGAAAATGAATCACCCAAATTAATTGCACTATATAAAAAGGTTGCTGCTAAGAATAGCTGACTTTTCTTTTAAATCCACCAATTGGATGATCAATTACCTGTCCATCAATGCATTCTAATGTTCTTGCAGGAAATTCTGTTATTAAATTATAATCATGTGTTGCCATAACTATTGCTGTTCCTCCAAGGTTTATTTGGAGCAATAATTCAACAATTCTGGCCGAAACTTCAGGATCCAGGTTTCCTGTAGGTTCATCAGCTATAATTACAGCCGGATTATTTACAAGAGATCTGGCAATAGACAAGCGTTGCTGTTCTCCACCCGAAAGCTGATGAGGCATTGTAGATGCTTTTGAGCTAAGGCCAACTTTAATCAATAATTCTGATATACGAGCTTTGATTTTGGCTGAATCTTTCCAACCTGTTGCATGCATAACAAAGGTGAGATTTTCTGATACGTTGCGATCAGTGAGCAATTGGTAGTCCTGAAAAATGATGCCCATTTTGCGTCGAAGCAAAGGAACCTGACCCTTTTTAATTTTTCCAATATCAAATTTGCAAACTTCAAGGTATCCCTGAAGAGGTCTTAAATCTGCATACAAAGATTTAAGGATTGTGCTTTTTCCAGATCCGGTTCTGCCAACCAGATACACAAATTCTGAAGGAAAAATGCTGAAATTCAGGCCCTTTAAAAAAGGTTTATCCGTATATCCGAGACTTGCTTCCTGTAATAGAATAACCGGCTTTAGTTCGCTCATTACAATTCCAGTTTAATTATTCTTCCAAAAGGCAACGTTTCAATGCAGGATTCCAGTTTTTTTATAATCTCAGGGTCATTTAGCATTTTTCCAGTTTTTTCTGTCCTGCCTGGTCTGAAATATCCGATAAGGGTAAAGTGTTCATCCCGTACCTGAATGTAATCAGGAATTTTGGCTTTGCCCTTTACTTTAATTACATAGAGTGTTTTTTCGAGCATTGGTTATTGCAATTTTACCTAATATTCCTGATAAAAATAGATTTAATGCTACGAAAAAAATTAAAAGTCATTTACTATTGTACATAGTTAGTATTTTTGTGTTTTTAACCAGATTTACATTCATGAGAAACACTCTTTTTTTATTACTAGTATTGGGAATTTTGATTACCCTGCCAGGATGCAAAGCCTTTGAAGGGGCTCAAATTACTGCTAATCCCGATCCGCTTGAAGTAGTTGCAGACTCAATTGCATTTACTGTAGAGGTTAATATTCCTCCTAAATCAGGATTTAAAAAAGATGGGCGGTTTAACGGAGATTTGGTAATTAAAAATGGAGATAAAGTCTTTCCAATCAGTAGCGTTTCGATTTCAACGGAAAAAGAACCAGACATAAAGAAAAATGGCCTTAAGCGTTCACTATATTTTAAGTCCAAGTATGATCCAGAGATGATGGGAGGGAAGTTAACTTCAATTAACAGTTATGAGCGAAAAGGTAAGAAGTTTGAATTGCCAGAATTCCCTCTTGCTACCTGTTGTAAAGCCACTTCCGAAATGATAAAGGAAGATCTGCAGACATTAGAAACTGCTGCATCCAGAAATGAGTATAAAAAAGAAGTTCCTCTCCATCTTGAAGCAGTCTTTAATTTTCCTAAGGATATATTTGCAATTCAGGCTAATCAATATGAGCAAAAGGATATAGTTGCGATTGGTGAATTTTTGAAGCAGAAATATAATGCTACCAGTATGGGAATATCAGGATTTGCTTCACCTGAAGGTAGATTTGACAGGAATGTTTTTCTTTCTGTTAATAGATCTAAGGAAGTACAAAATTGGTTAATCACTCAATTAAGGCAAGCAGGATATACCAATTATCTGGATTCTACATTTTTTAAAATCACTACTACTTCAGAAGACTGGGAAGGCTTTAAATCAGCATTAGATAAAAAGGGTTATAATCAAGATATTAAAACACAGATTATTACAATTCTTTCAGCGGGCTTAACAGAAGATGAAAAGGAATCCAAGATTATGAGCTTGGTAGGAGGCTCAAAGGAAGTTGAAATAATTCTAGCTCCTTTACGTCGTGCGACCATATCTCTTGATGGTTTCGAAGCAAGAAAAACCGATTTACAGATTGATTCCTTAGCTGTTGAAATTGGTAAGGGAAATATCACAACAGGCGTAAACACCATTTTTGAAAAGGAAGAATGGTTGTACGCAATTGGACGCTTAAAAAACCAAGATTATAAAAAGAAAAATTTGGATGCGTTTTTATCAGTTTATGGAACTGATTACAGAGCGCTTAATGATCGTGGAGTTATTTCTGTAAAAGAAGGTAAAAACAGCGAAGCGAAGGACTTTATTGACAGAGCAGCGCAGGCTAAAAGTGGTGATTACATCATTACCAATAACCTTGGAGTTACCAGTCGTTTAATTGGAAAAGATGATGAGGCTCAAGGTTATTTTGAAAATTCTTTGGCAACAAGAAGTACTCCGGAAGCGAATTATAATACCGGAGTTTTACTCGAAAAATCAGGAAAATACAGTGAAAGCTCCGGAAAATTTGATGCTGCTAAAGGAATTAATAATGCTCCATTTAATGGTGGATTATCCAAGTTATTGCTTGGAGATATTAATGGAGCTAGAACAAATCTTGAAACGTATTGTAAAAACAATCAAAAAGATCCGGAGGGATTCTATTTATTAGCTGTTTTAGGAGCACGATCAGGTGATCTTGATATGACTGTTTTAAACCTAAAAAAGGTTGCAGAGTTGAATGCGAAAATGGCTCAAAAAGCACAAATTGATCCTGAGTTCGCTCAATTCTGGGAAAAGGCTGAGTTTAAGGCTGCTACAAAAAATTGAATAAATTAAAATCTAGTTTATTTTAAGCCGGCAAGTCCGGCTTATTTTTTTATATCAAGGATTTCATTATCAGTTATTACATGATCCAGTCTAAGATCCCAAGATTCAGTTGTAATAAGTTGCTTAGATATTAATTCAGTAGGTATTACAGATACCAATTTTGTTGTTGATGGAATCTTGCTACAATATTTGTCATAAAATCCTTTTCCGTATCCTAAACGGTTTCCCTGTATATCAATTGCTGCATAAGGTACAATAACTAAATCAATTGAAGTTGCAGGTGTTACCGGGCATAAATTATCAGGTTGCATTGTTTGATAAGGGCCTTCAATTAAATTATCCATGGAAAATATTTTGTGCATAAACATATCGCTACCATTTATTAATGGTAATGAAACTGATCTTCCTGTATTTAACATCCAGGAATTTACAGGACTAATATCTAGTTCAAATTTTCTGGCTATTGGAAAATAAGTGGCTATATTCTGAAAATTATTTTGATCAATAAATTGTTTAAGCTGTTTATTTATTTTTTTTACAAAATATTCGTTTTCTGGCAATGAAAGCCAGTGTTTTCTTTCTTCAAGCGAAGTTTTACGAATCAGGAATTTTCCGGCAAGGTTATCCACTGGGTTTTATATTCAAGAATTGAAGATTTCTCATAAATAAAATGAATAAGATTTTCAGGTTTATAGTCATTGAAGGCTAGGAGACTAAGTACTCTTTCCTGTTGAGTGAAATCAGGTTGTACTTTTTTCTTTACCTGATTTAAATCTTCCATTTTTGCCCCATATTTATTTTTAGCTTGTTTTATCACTTTTTCTTTGAATCTTGAAATAAAATTCAAAATCTTTTGTTCTTCACCATCTAATAGATTTACTAGAGAATGATCTATATTTCCATAGTAATCTTTAAGGGGTTGCATAAATTTGCTTAATTTATCGGGAATAGAATCTATTAACTCATCTTTCCATAATTGACTTAATATTATTTTTTGCAATTCAGCAGTTTCTTTTGAAAGAGTATCGGGACTAAGGCCTAATGAAGCTAACAATTTGTTTTCAGCAGGTCTAATTAATGTTGCTGAAATTCTTGGAAGGAGAACTGGAAAAGGAAAATTATAGGTATTAAATAATTCTCTACACTGAATCCAATACGATAATTCAGCCCAGCCCCCACAATAACAAATTCCAGGTAAAATCCATTCCTGGTACAAGGGACGAAGCAAAGCATTAGGACTGAATCGTTCAGGATTTGCTTCCAACTCAGTTAAAATTTCAATTTGAGAGAATGATTTTCCAGAATCTGCTAAATGATAGAAATTGTTTTTAAAAGTTAATCTTTCTCTTTTTTCTTCATTAAAATAAAATAAATTAATGTCCCGAACATTTGCCTGAGGATTGTAATATTCCGAAACCAATTCTGTTCCAATATTCAGGGATTTGGCACTTTTTTGAATTAAAATTTCCTCTTTTAAAACTGGCAGGAAGGATCTTTTTAAAGTTGCATCATCTGCATTTAAAATTACTAACCCATATTTTGAAAACAGGTGGTTAATAAATTCGAAAAAAGCAGTACCATACTGAATACCAGATTTGAAAAAATGTTTCCAATCTTCAGGGTAAACTGAAGGCCAAAAGGATTCCAATTTTGAATCAATTGTGATTCTGCCTGAAGCGCCTTCCTGATCAAATTGGTATATGTGCTTTGTTTTAAAATCAGAGTAAAAATGATTTATTTCCTCAAGATCATGATCCTCCGAAGCCATCCAAAAAACAGGAATAAAATTATATTCAGGTAAAGTAGTATTTAGATATTCTGACAGCTTTATAATTGTAAGAATCTTATAAGTAGTGTATAAAGGGCCTAATCCCAGGCATAATTGATGCCCAGTACATAAAACAAATGTATTGTCCTTTTTTAATAATGAAATATTCTGAAGTACTTTTTCCTTAGTATTAATATCTGAATAGCTTTGAATAAGGTGTTCATATAATAATTCCCGATTTTCTTGAGGAAATTGACTTCTTTTTTTTATAGCAGCCTTAAAGGAATCTAAATTCGGAAATCCTGAAATGAAAGAGCTTATTTCCGGAGCTTGATTTATATAGTCCGTTTTGAAATTTCTTGAACTTTTAGTATTCAAAATGCAAGCATTAATTCAAAGATAGAGGATTCCCTTAATGAGCGATTTCCCTTTTCAGATAAATGAACATATAAGCTTTCCTTACTTTCAGGATTTATATATTCCTGTGGTTTTTTGTTTTTAAGAAGCATATAATTGTTTTCAGGAAAATATAAATAGGGGATGTTATTTCGAGATATAGGATTTTTCAATTCTTGTTTATAGTCATTAATTAAAAAATCTTCAAAACTTCTCCATTCATATTCTTCGCCAATGTTATTGTATTGTTCCCAATAATTTTTCAAATACGAAAAACGATTAGATTTTTCTTTTATTGATTTATAATACTCTGTTTGTTGATTTGTTAAAATGCCATTCATTAAAGAATAGACACTATCCGGGTTGTTTTTCAAAGCCATGATACCTGACCATTGAATTCGAAAGGATTTACCAATAATAGCAGCTATTGTATCTTCTTTGTAAAAGTATAATTCAACTAAATATTCCCCAGATTTACAACTTTGTAAATCAAAAAAACCAGTTAACTCGCTTCGCTTGTTTTCAAATGATTTGTATGCAATATGCTGCTGTATAGAAGTATACTTTAAGGAAACTGGTTGATTTTTACCCGAGTCTTTTCTGTATAGTACACTTTTTACAGAATAGTAGGATTTGATTTCTGATTTTAAAAAAGTGACATATTTCAAATAATCACTACCTTCATTGATTATTCCTGAAACTATTGGTGCATTGGTACCTGATTCATAAAAAATGATGTCATCTGATTTGAGTTTTTTGTTAGTTTGTTTCTTTGTAAAAGACAAGGAATAATTCCCAGGATTTTTACCGGACTCTGGATAAGCAATAATATCAATTGTGTATTCCCCTGGTTCAACAGGAATTTCAATTGAACAATAAAATTCCTGATTTGCATTGTTGTCAAGTAAAGGAAAATTTCTAATAAATTTATATTTTTCCAATCCTGATTTTGTTCTTAATGCTCCTTCAATGGTTATTAATTTATCAGAAACAGAATGGTATGAAGTAACTTGAATTAACAGGTTTAATGGCGCATTTGGTTTGGTTGTAAGCTGAATACAATCAGCGACTATTGTTAGTGCATAAAGGGAGTTTGAAAAAAATACTATACTTATTATAAGTAAATACTTTATCATAGAATTATTTAATGATGAATTAAGGAGCCAAATAAGTCATAATCCTCAGCTGCATTTATTTTTACCTTTTTAAATTGTCCTGTAAGATTTTCATTCAACTCTGTTTTAACTAATACCTCATTATCAACTTCTGGTGAATCATGTTCTGTTCTTCCAATCCAGTAATCTCCTTCTTTTCTATCAAATAATACTTTCATTTCCATTCCAATTTTTTGGTCGTTAATTTCTCTGGAAATTCCTTGTTGAATTTCCATCAGGTACTCTTTTCGTTCTTCTTTAATTTCTTCCGGAACATTGTCGATCAAATTATAGGCATGTGTTTTTTCTTCATGAGAATAAGTAAATACACCCAATCTGTCAAATTTAGTGTCTGCAACAAATTGAACCAATTCTTCATAATCCGATTCTGTTTCGCCAGGATATCCGGTAATTAAAGTGGTTCTAAGAGCTATACCAGGTACTTTTTCCCGAATATCTTCAATAAGATTAATGGTTTTTTCTTTTGTAATACCTCTGCGCATGGATTTAAGCATAGCATCAGAAATATGTTGAACAGGCATATCCAGGTAGTTACAGATATTTGACCTTTCCTTTATGGTATCGAGAATATCCATAGGAAAACCTGAAGGATAAGCATATTGCAAACGAATCCATTCAAGTCCTGAAATATCAGCTAATGCATTTAGTAAATCAGAAAGTCTGCGTTTCCCATATAAATCCAAACCATAATAGGTTAGGTCCTGGGCAATAAGAATTAATTCCTTTACTCCACGATTAACTAAAAAGGTAGCCTCTGAAACCAGATATTCAATTGACCTTGAAACATGACCGCCACGCATTAATGGAATTGCGCAAAAAGAGCAAGGTCTGTCGCACCCTTCAGCTATTTTAAGAAAGGCATAATGGGCGTCAGTAGTAATAAGTCGTTCACCTAATAGTTCTTTTTTATAATCTGCTCCAAGACGATTTACCAAAGCTGGCATATCCATTGTCCCGAACCAGCCATCAATATTTGGAATTTCCGAATTTAACTCTTCTGCATATCTATGAGAAAGACATCCAGTAACATACAGTTTTTCTATCTTACCTGCTTCTTTTCGTTCAGCATATTCAAGAATCGTATTAATGGATTCTTCCTTGGCTCTGTCAATAAAACCACAAGTATTAATAACTATTATATTTGATTTATCTTTTTCTTGTTGGTGAGTAACTGAAAGGTTGTTCCCTTTTAGTTGAGTAAATAAAACTTCGGAATCGACCAAATTTTTGGAACAACCTAAAGTTATAATGTTAATATTATTTTTCTTATTTTTAGTTTTCAAGGATTTCTGCTGAATAATGAATCAATAAATTCCTTACGGTTAAATATCTGTAAATCGCCTTTTTGTTCACCTACTCCAATATACTTTACAGGAATTTTGAACATATCAGAAATGCCAATTACAACACCACCTTTGGCAGTGCCATCAAGTTTTGTTAAGGCTAAAGCAGTAACCTGAGTAGCTTTAGTAAATTCCGTTGCCTGAGCAATTGCATTTTGTCCTGTTGACGCGTCCAATACTAGTAAAACTTCATGTGGCGCTTCTGGAATGACTTTGGACATTACCTTCATAATTTTGGATAACTCATTCATCAGATTCACTTTGTTGTGAAGTCTGCCTGCAGTATCCACGATTACAACATCAACATCGTCTTCAAAACCTTGTTTCACGGCTTCGAAAGCAACAGCAGCTGGGTCAGAACCCATCCCTTTATCTATTAAGGCTACTCCAACCCGTTCGGACCATAATTTCAATTGATCAACAGCTGCAGCTCTGAAAGTATCACCTGCTCCAATCAAAACTGATTTTCCAATACTTTTAAATTGCCATGCAAGTTTTCCAATGGTAGTGGTTTTTCCAACACCATTAACACCAACAACCATGATGACATAGGGAACCTTTTTGCCATTGGAAATAGGTTGGTCAAATTCAAAACTTTGAAGATCTGCAGCGTTGTTTTCTGCCAACAAACTGGTGATTTCGGATCTAAGGAGTTGATCCAACTCTGAAGAAGAAGTGTACTTTTCTTTAGCAACTCTTTTCCTGATTCGGTCAATAATTTTAATCGTGGTTTCTACACCTACATCGCTGGATATAAGCACTTCTTCCAGCTCATCTAAAACCTCCTCATCTATAGAGCTTTTGCCTGTAACAAGTCTCGTGAGTTTGCTAAAAAATCCAGACTTGGTTTTTTCAAGCCCCTGATCCAGTTTTTCTTTATTTTCTTTTTTCTTGAAAAAATCAAAAAATCCCATTACGAGGCCATTAGAGTGCAAAAATAGAAAAAGAAGGTATAGGCTTAAGCAGAAAGGTTAAACTTTTGGAAAATAGATGCAAGTTCAAGTTGAAGGGTTTGGCCTTTATCCATACTATACCAAACATGTAAATCTTTGTAAAACTCAGATTTGGGCCTATCAGGATTTGATTTATATTGCATCAGTAAGGTTTGGGCAGGCTTTGGTCTTGGCCCCCACGAGGCAAAAACCTCCATTGTTTCTTTGTCCAGGAAAATTGCAATAGGAATTGACCTTGAGCCATTGGTAAGAAAAGCATCCATTAATTCTGGATTTTCATCTCTTAAAACAAGTTTAACTTCGATTTTACCTTCACTTGACTTTTCAACCCCTGCAAAAACCGGAATATTCTGTGCTGCATCTCCGCACCACCCTTCGGTAATAACCAGGATACTGATAGGACGTTCTATTGTACTTAGAACTTGCTCAAGTTCAGGATTTAACTGAAAGGTTTTGTCTCCTCTCTCCATTCGCTGAAGGTTCAGTTTAGCATAGTTTTGGTATTCTTCAGAATTGTGGCCTCCCGTTGAATATCCTTTTTCGAGTAATGATCTTAGCAGATTAAGGTAATCCGTATAAGTGTAGCCGTTTTTTAGAAAATGATTAAAATCGAGGGTTTTTGTATTCATTTCAGTCATACATCCCTAAACGTAAATTCCAATTTAACGTTGGGAATGAAAAAAAATGGGTTGTTTTTGGTGTAACAAATTACCTGTTTTATCCTTTCTTATTGGTAAAACAGATTGTAACCTTGTACTTGTCTTTCTACCTGTTTGTTTGGGTTTTACAGGTACTCTAAAAGTTAGGGTTAGTTTGAATAGCCTTTTCGCATTATAGCGGAAGGGCTTTTTTACAAATATCCCAGAATCTTTAGGACCTGTTTAGAATTCTGCTCTTCGTGCAAAACGTCATAATTCAGGGATTCATCTCTATTCCTGCTGATGAGCAAATGTTTGGGCGTTGGAATCAAACAATGATGAATGCCTCCAACACCGCTCAATACCTCCTGATATGCTCCAGTATTAAAAAAGCCAACATATTGAACCTTCCTTGTTTTAGGCATGAAAATGGCATTAATATGAGCTTCCTGATTGTAAAAATCCTGACTGTCGCAGGTTATTCCACCAACGTTAATCCTCTCATATTCAGCATCCCAATTATTAATAGGAAGAAGAATGTAGCGTTGATTCAAGGCCCAAATATCTGGAAGCATAGTAATCAAACTGCCATCCACCATTAACCATTTCTCTCTGTCATTCTGTTGTTTTCTGCCTAAAACTTTAAATAGGGTACAAGTACTTTCAGCAACAGTATACGAACCAAATTCAGTGACAATATCTGGTTCATGTACCTCATGTTCATTACAGATTTCTTTAATTCTTTTAATAATTTCATTCACCATATAGTCATAATCATATTCAAAAGTGAGTGAATTTTTAAAAGGAAGTCCACCTCCGATATCCAGTGTGGTTAAATGTGGATTTACTTTTTTGAATTTGCAGTAAAGGGTAACCGCTTTTTCAAGTTCATTCCAGTAATAGGGTGTATCATGTATACCAGAATTAATAAAAAAATGCAACATTGTAACCCTAAATAAAGGGTTATTTTCAAATTTATTATAATAAAAATCTAAAATATCATCTGCTCTGATCCCCAATCTGGAAGTATAAAATTCGAAATTCGGTTTTTCCTCACTTGCTACTCTCATACCAAAATCGCAAGAACCATCTAATTCATCCTCATAAAAATTAAATTCTTCTTTATAGTCAAGTACCGGTATAATATTCGTAAATCCATCATGAATCATGTCCACAATGTACTGTTTGTATTGCTCTTTTTTAAATCCGTTGCAAATGATACGTATATCTTTTCGAATTAAGCCTTGTTTCTCAAGAGTATCAATAATTGGCATATCAAAAGCAGAGGAGGTTTCAAGGTGAATATCATTTTTCAATGCTTCCTGAATGACATGTTTAAAGTGACTGCTTTTAGTACAATAGTGATAGGTATAAGACCCACGGTAATTGTTTTGAACCATAGCCTTATGAAACAGGAGTTTGGCCTGCTGTATCTTTCTGCTAATGATAGGAAGATAGGTTATTCTTAATGGTGTACCATAGGTCTCTATGATCTCCATAAGATTCAAGTCATGGTAATACAACTCATCATCTTCAACCTCGAAGCCTTCTTGAGGAAACCCCACACTAAGATCAAGGAATTCTGCGTAACTTTGCATTTTAATTCAAACCCAACTGCTAAAACGGGTGCAAATATATTCGTTTTGTACCAAATCTTTAGCTGGAATTTATGCGAAATGTTAAATTCATCGAAATAAGATCAGAATTGGGTGCGGGTACCAGAGGGGCTAGTCTGGGAATAGATGCTATTAAAATGGCAGCCCTCACCAAAAAGTCTGATATTTTCCTTACAAATACATCCGAAAGCGTCGAATCATTAAATGAATGGCTGTACCGTCCGATTCGGTATCCATTTGCGAGAAAAATTGACGCAATAATTATGATGTATGAAAGGATAGCTGAGAAAGTCAGGATTACCATGGAAGCCGGCTACTTCCCTTTTGTCATTGCCGGAGATCATGCCAATGCTGGAGGTACCATTGCTGGTATAAAAAAAACGTATCCCAATAAAAGGCTAGGTGTCATTTGGATTGATGCCCATGCTGATATTCATTCGCCTTATACCACACCATCTGGTAACCTCCATGGTATGCCGCTGGCTGCCTCTCTTAATGTCAATAATCTTGAATCCAGGATTAATGATATTGATGATGATACTAAGGAACGATGGGAAAAATTATGCAATGTTGGCGGTATTGCACCAAAGATTCATTTCGATGATTTAGTAATTATCGGAATGCGTAGCCTGGAACAACCGGAATGGGATCTCATCAAAAAAGAAAATATTGATTATTTTGATCCTGAGGATATTGCAGAAAGAGGCATTGAAAAAGTTGCTTTAGAAACACTTTCGTATTTGGATCATTGCGATATGATTTATGTTTCTTTTGATGTTGACAGTATGGATCGTTCTGTTTCATCCGGAACAGGTACACCTGAGAAGGGTGGATTGAGAAAAGAAGAAGCCATTGAATTGCTGAATTTATTTTGGAAATCTGAGAAGCTGTGTGCGCTTGAAATTGTTGAAGTTAATCCTTTGCTTGATACCAATAATGTAATGGCCGAAACTGTAGTTGAAATTATTCAAGAACTTGTAAAAAAATAAGATATGTTTAAGCCGGAAGCTCGGATTCATCATGCTTTGGAAAACCTATTGTCTGAAGCAGGAATTCCTTATACTCAGGATGAAATTGTCTTGCAGGAAACCAGGAAGGAATTTGAAGGGGATTTTACTTTTGTGGTTTTCCCATTTGCAAAAAAAGCAAAATCTTCACCTGAACAATTTGGAATTCAAACAGGAGAAAAATTAAAGGAAAGATTTGACTGGATTAAAGATTTCAATGTAATTAAAGGTTTTCTGAATATTTCATTGAAACCAGAAATATGGACTGATAGCTTACAAACCTGGTTGGATCAAAAAGAGCAAATTGGAACTTCTGAATTAGGAAAAGGAAGAAAGGTAATGGTTGAATTTTCTTCGCCCAATACCAATAAACCGCTTCATTTGGGTCATTTGAGGAATATTTTTTTAGGAGATTCCCTTTCTAGAATTTTGACTGCAACGCAGCATAGGGTTATCCCTGTTACTTTGGTGAACGATAGGGGAGTTCATATCTGCAAATCCATGTTTGCATGGATGAAAGTAGGAAATGGTGAAACACCACAATCATCAGGATTAAAGGGCGATCATTTTGTTGGAAAATATTATGTGCTATATGATAAAATGTATAAAGCAGAAATAGAAGCCAATATAAATTCAGGGATGTCAAAAGAAGAGGCTGAAAAATCCAGTACTCTTGGTTTGGCTATTCGTGACATGCTGAGAAAATGGGAGGAAAATGATGCTGAAATTCGTCAGATATGGAAAATGATGAATGGTTGGGTGTTAGAAGGATTCGATCAAACCTATAAAAAAATAAATGTTTTCTTTGAAAAAGTATATTATGAGTCAGAAACATATTTGCTGGGTAAGGATCTTATAGAAGAAGGCTTAAACAGTGAGGTATTTTATAGGAAAGAGGATGGTTCTGTTTGGGTTGATTTAACAGCCGAAGGTTTAGATCATAAAATCCTACTTAGAGGTGATGGAACTTCTGTGTATATCACACAAGATATAGGAACTGCAGCACTTAAATATGAAGATTATGGTGCAGAAAAATCTGTATACGTAATTGCCAATGAACAGGATTATCATATGAAAGTCCTAAAGCTGATATTAGAAAAACTTAAAAAACCGTATGCTTCTGGAATCTACCATTTATCCTATGGTATGGTTGAATTGCCCTCCGGAAAGATGAAGTCAAGGGAAGGAACAGTTGTAGATGCAGATGAATTAATTGAAGAAATGATTCAGTTGGCTGAAGAAAAAACCACTGAATTAGGTAAAATGGAAGGAGCAGATTTGTCTGAGCTTTCGGAATTGTATGAAACTTTGGGGTTAGGAGCAGTGAAGTATTATCTTATTAAAGTTGAACCCAAGAAAGGAATGTTGTTTGATCCGAATGACTCCATTGATTTCAAGGGCAATACCGGGCCATTTATTCAGTATACTTTTGCCAGAATTAACAGTTTATTGCAGAAGGCACTACAAACCGGGTATGACCTCAAAGTATCTGGCAAACCCGAAGTAATTGAACCCACTGAACGTTTGGTTTTGCAAAAAATAAATAGTTACACTGAAGTTCTCGATGAATCTGCTTCAACCTACAATCCTGCGTTGCTGGCTAATTTTATTTTTGAATTGGCATCTTTATACAATCGGTTTTACAACGAATTGCCTGTGCTTAAAGGTTCTGATCCGGAAGTCCTTAGATTTAGATTGGCGCTTTCAGCTGTTACTGCGAAAGTGATTGGTACAGGATTGAATTTATTAGGCATACGAGTACCAAACCGGATGTAATAAAAATAATTTTTAAGGAAAAAGGCGGTTTACCGCCTTTTTTTATTTAATTGAAGTATATTTAGAATTAGAACCTGAACATTAACATTATGCCTTCTTTATTTTCAGAAAAAAGAAAATTATACCAGATTATTGCGGCACTTGGAATGGTGTTTTGCTTGGTATTTTATTATTATGCCATTTATATTCCGGATAAGGAAGAAACCATTCTGAGTCAAAAATATCGTACTTTAAATCAACTCAAATTAAATATAGTTGAAAGCCTTGATGCATATTCTAATGTTTTGAATTCCATTCAACCTGATGCTGCTAAAATTACTATAAACAGTTTAATTCAAAAACATGTGGTTGAGGATGCACTTTTTGATTCTATAATCCCAATTGATACTCTGATTAAAACTAAAGGTTGGTATATAGAAAATGACAAATTTGTAATTCCTGGTAGATTAGAATCCTCCCAAAATATAGCCAGTATGTCATTTTTAGCTAAAGTAAAAATAGAAAAAGTATTGTCAAAATTTACTATTTCAGATGCTTTTTCAGGGTATATGTTTTTGAAGGATAAAGATGTATTGGTTTCTACCTTGTCATTGGGGATGAATCCAAATAATTTTTTGCCTATTGTTGCAGGAAAAAAAAGTATACAAACCAGTTTTGATACTATTATAAATTTTGAGAAAAAGTCATATCGTTTTTTTTACTTCCCATTTAAAAACAAAAATGAAACTCTGAGTCTCGCTGGTTTATATGATAATGAAAAGTTCTCAGAAGAAAAGAAAAGTGTGAATTCAGAAACAATTGCCTGGATTTGTTTAGTATTAATATTTTTATTGATTATGTTACCATTTATAAAATTGCAAATTCTTGGTAAGCGGGAAAGATTGGGTTATGAGGATTTATTAGGTGTTAGTTTTTCAGGGATTGCTTTTTTTTCAATTGTAATAATTGGTTTCTTGGCTATATATAGTCAAATTAAGTTTAACCAGAGAGACCGTTTGGGCGAGCTTCAAAATTCTATTTATTTGTCTGTAATTAATGAAATGAAAACCGAATCTGAATTTTTGGAGGAGCTCATAAATAAAAAAAATGAATTAAAAGAAGCAAAATTTCAGAATATAATTATTATTAAATCAGGGGAAACAAAAAATTCTTCAGGAACAATATTATTTGACTCATTAGGTTCTAATATTTATTCAACTAATTATAAGGCTGAATTAATTTTTAACGTTAATGGTGATGGCTCGGTGGAAAGTACATGGGAAAAAGTGAAAGATTCCAGCTATTGGAAACCGGGAAAAGTAATTACATCAAACTTAAGAGATAGAAATTATTTTAAAGTACTTTCAAAAAGATTCCAGAATAATGAAAATAAATGGGCTTATGAAGATTTCCAAAGTCATGATAAGATAAATAATTTTATTGTAGAACCACTTATTTCAAGGTCCTCAGGAAAATTGTCACTTTCAATGGTGGGGATTATTCCTGATAGTGTAAGACTGTCCTTACTTGGAGTACTTTTTAGTCCATCTGCATTCAACAACCCGGTTTTGCCAAATGGGTATATGGCTGCTATTATTGATAAAAAAGGAAAGGTAGTTTATCACTCAAATAACAAGAAAAATTTTAATGAAGATCTAAAAAGTGAATTTTCAAATTATGAAAGACTAAATAAAGCAATTGGTAAAGACTTTGATGAGTTTAATACCCAATATTATGGGGATGTTGTTAGATGTAAAGTGAAGCCACTTCTTAACACCGGATTTTATATTCTGGTTATGGAGAAACAGGAGGTAATGAATTCAAGTATGGTTAAAACTTTGTCAAATGTAAGTACTGTTCTATTCTTTTTTATATTAATCTATGCTGTTTTAATATATATTGTTTATCTGGTTTATATTAGAATTGCGAAATATTCTATTTCAGTTCCTAAGTTTATTAAATTCTATCCGCGTATAAGTTTTCAGAATTCTTATATGGTTTGTGGCATATTTAATATGTTTTTATCAGTTGTATTAATAATAATTGCGTATTTGGTTTTTAGTTTTAATTATACTAATTATTTAATTTATATAATCTATTTGGCTTCTATTCCACTAAGTATATTTGTCTCTTATAGATTCCTGAATGATAAAAATTCCGAAAAAAAATGGTTTCTTTCTTATTTGATAGTAGTTATTGGAGTTTTTGAGATTAAATGGATTTTATTTACAAAGAGATTTAAATTGAATAAACTCTTTAGTCTTAAAGAAAATTATATTCACAAATATTCCTTTTTCATACTTTCAATAATATTATTATATTTTGTATTTCCTGTATTTTATACTTATAAATATTGTGATAAAATAATAACAGATGAGGTGAGTGCCGATGATTTTGAAAAATTTTTGGATGATTGGAAAACCAGAGATGGAGTAAGTTTGATTAAACAGGATAATGCATTAGTTAGTAGACCATATATTTTAGGAGTATTAAATAACTTAGACCCAACACCGGACAATTCATTTTCTGTTGAATCAGATACTGTAACATCTGATGGTCTTTATATCAAAGCTAAGGACAAAAGCACTAATTTTTTTAATTGGCATGAGAATGGAAAAATGGGAATTAGTTGGAAAATCTGTGTGATTTATGTGTTATTTCTGATATTTATTATTTGGGGAATGGTTTTATTTATAAATGCAATATATAAACTCTTTGCAGCAAGAATTGAAGAAGAACCATGGGATATTTTAAAAGAGTTTGAAGCCTTACTAAAGGGAAATGTAAATTATCTTTTTTGCCAAGGTCCAACTGGAAGTAATAAAAGAGGGTATGTTGTAGATCTTATCAAAAATTCCTTTCAAGTGGATACTTATACCTTGCTGGAAATAGATTTATTAAGTATACCAGATGAATCGGATAAATTTACCCAAAAGGAAAAAGATATTTGGACAAAGAAAATGGATCAGATTGATGCAATTAGTACAAGTACAATTGTTTTAGTTGCTCATTTTGAATATAATTTTTTAGATTCAGTGACCAATAAAATTAAATTAAACCTGATCGAAAGAATATCAATGGCAGGCGCAAAAAAGTTGATAATCTTATCCTCCATGGATCCAACGGAGTTTTTGAGTGTTCTTGAACAAATTGGTCAGTTGGATAAATCAGACAAAAATAATTTGGAGATGTTTAAAGACCTTGATCGTTGGAAGATTTTATTTGGAAAATTTGTGAATGTTTACCTTCGTTTAAATTTAAATTTACAACCCATAGAAAGTAATATATTTATAGAAAATGAATTGAATTCTGCTTATTACCTTAAAAGAATAGAACAATCTTTTAGTATGAATTTTGATTTAAATGGTGTCGGTAAAGTAAAAGCAGAAAATCATTTTTATGAGAAATACCTCAGCCAAAGTAATAAGGAACTGCACATGATTAATCTTCAATTTTTGGCTGTGCATTATTTCAGAGATTTATGGCATTCTTTGAATCCAGAAGAGAAAATAATTATTTATGATATTGCAGAGGATAACATCTTTAATTCTACCAATTTAATGGTTTTGTATGGTTTAAAACGAAAAGGTTTGGTGACAAAAAAGGATGGAATATTCATGCTCTTTAGTGAGACATTCAGGCAATATATTTTATTGAATGTTCCAAAAGCCGAGATTCGAAAGGTTAGTAGTGGAATTAAAGGTTCTTCTCTCTGGATGGATTACCGTGGGCCATTGCTTATTGTATTTATTTCTTTGGTTTGGTTTATTTTTTATTCCAATCAGGATAAATATGGAAATCTTGTTCCAATTTTAACTGGTCTAGCTGCTGCAGTTCCTGCCTTGGTTAAATTCATTTCTTATTTTACAGGTTCAAGTGCAAAGCAATAAAAATTAACGATATGAAGAAGAAGGGATTTCTTAGCGAAAGAAATATTAAGCTATTGTTAAATGATTCACAAATTTTGAACCAAATTAAAAGTTTTGTAAACTTGAATTAAATAAATTGAAAATGGATAAAACAACTAACGCAATAAACTGGTTTGAAATCTGTGTTGCAGATATGAACCGTGCTAAAACTTTTTACGAAACAGTTTTGGGAATCGAAATTGAAGTTTCCGAAATGATGGGAATGAAAATGGGATTTTTCCCAGCTGAAAATGGAAATGGAAAAGTTTCTGGGGCTCTGGTTCAGGGAGATTTGCATCAACCTTCAATGGCTGGATCTGTTATTTACCTTAATGCCAATCCAGCGATACAAACGGTTATTGATCGTATTGAACCTGCTGGAGGAAAAATTCTTATGCCAAAAACACATATTAGCGAGGATGTAGGGTACATGGCTTTTTTTGCTGATACCGAAGGAAACAGAATGGCATTGCATGCAATAGGTTAAGTAAATTAAACTCCTATTATTAAGCCCGAAAGGGCTTTTATTTTTCCTCTGAGTATATTTTCTGAATAAGTTTTTCGTATTGATTTAAAATATAGGAACGCTTCAGACTTTGCTTTGGTGTGATTTCTCCACTCTCAATACTCCATTCTTCAAAAAGAATTTCTGGTCGGCGTATTTGTTCAAAAACACCCAATTGTTTATTGATTTCTTTAATATGTAAATGAATTGCATTTATTGTCTTTTCAGACTTTAAATAATCTGGTTTTGTTAATAATTCAGTTAAAATTATTTTTTTAACAGTGATAATTACTGAAGGAAATTTTTTTCCTTCCCCAATAACCATACAGGTTTCAACATAAGGACATTCTTTTATCTTTGATTCTATAAATGCTGGAGAAATATATTTTCCTGAAGACAACTTAAAAATTTCTTTTTTCCTGTCAGTAATTTTTAAATACCCTTTTGCATCGAATTGACCAATATCTCCTGTTTTAAACCAGCCTTCATCATCAAAAGTTTCCTTGGTTGCATCTTCATCTTTAAAATATCCAACCATTACTCCAGGACCTTTAACAAGTATTTCTCCATCAGGGGCAATTTTAACTGTAGTTCCTGGAATAACTTTACCAACTGTTCCATTTATAATCTGGGATTTGGTAAACGGACTTACAGAAACCACAGGTGAAGTTTCAGTTAAACCATATCCTTCCAAAATTCTAAATCCTGCATTGGAAAAAGTATTTGCAATTCTTGGATTTAAGGGTGCTCCACCTGAAACGATACATTCAATATTTCCACCTAATGCTTCTTTCCATTTTGAATAAACCAGATTATAATACAAATAATGTAATGGTTTTTCTCGTGCGCCAATTGATCCAGATTTAGATGCTGCAGAAAACGCTCTTTTATAAATCCATTTTTTTATCCCCTGAAGTTCATTTGATTTCTGATTAAGTTTGTGATATACATTTTCCAGTAATCGAGGAACCGTTACAAAAATTTGAGGTTTAATTTCTTTTAGATTTTCGGCAATGGTTTCAAGACTTTCTGCATAATAAATCGTGACATTTTGAGAAATAAAAAGATAGTTTACCATTCGCTCCAAAATATGATTTAAAGGAAGAAAACTCAGAGACTTCCAATTTGGGGTGAAAGGTGCAAGGTTACTGCAGGCAATAATATTAGAAACTACATTTTTATGACTGAGCTGAACTCCCTTTGGGATTCCTGTAGTTCCACTTGTATATAAAATAGTGAATATCTCATTTTCTGAAATATCATTTATTTCGGGTAATTTTTTATCTCCCTGATAAAATTCTAGTATAAAATCATCAAGTTGGGTTGCATCTTCATAAGAAATATCAGCATTTAAATTAATTAATGGCAATGTGCATTTAAGGGCTTTAAGCTTTTGATATACCTGAGCCGAAGAAAAAAATACTAGTTTACTTTCACTATGTTCTATAATAAACTTCAGATCATTTATCCCTGCTGAAGGGAACACAGGAACTGAAATGTTGCGAGTGAGTTGAATAGCAAAATCTAAAATATTCCATTCGACTCTATTTTCAGAAATAAGTAAAACAGTATTATTATTTCCAATACAATTAGCTAAAGCATAGGCAGCTTGATCTGTTTTTTCTAAAAAAATTTCGGAACTAATTCCTAACCATTGTCCCTTTTTCTTAAAACCGAATAAAACATCTTTAGGATTTGAACGGATTATTGATAATAAATCTGAAATTTTCTTTAGTTCCATTTAACAAAATTATTGCAAAAAATCCTGAACACTGGATGTATTTAAATCAAGCCTGCCAACGGTTAGTACTCCTGGGACTTTTCTTAAATTATTTTGTACTTTTTCAAGTTCTTCAGCATTATGTACAAACAACCTAAAAATACCATCATACATGCCTTCATCTGTATCTATGGTTATACTTCTGATATTAATTTTCATGTTCATGGAAATTACTTTAATTAAATTGTTCATCATTCCTATCCTGTCTTCACCTGTTATTCTGATTGCTGAAAGAAAAGTAATGTCATCTTTTTCAGTCCATTTAGCTTTAATAATTCTGTTTCCAAAGGAAGACATCATACCCATAGCTTTTGGACAGTTTGTCCGGTGTAGTATAATACCTAGATCAGGTTCTATAATTCCAATAATATTATCTCCGGGTATTGGACTGCAACATTCAGCAATCGTATGGTCAATTAGGTCAGTATCTTCACCTACCACCAACATATCTGATCCTATGCCTCTGGCTTCACGTATAAAATTATCAAAGGTTTTACTGTCTTTAACTGCCGCATTTCCTTCTTTTAATGCAGATGGATTTTTAAAATTATCTTTGTTTTTCTCTATAAAGTCAACAAGATCCTTTATTGGTAATCTGTGATTTCCAAGCCGGTAGTAAAATTCCGAGATATTAGAAATTTTAAAAGTAGAAAGCATCGTTTTGATTACAGGGTGTGATTGGTCAATTCCCAGATGGGATAGTTTCCATTCAAATACTTCCTTGCCCTTTTGAATAATATTTTTTCGTTCTTCTTTTAAAGATTCTTTTATTTTATTTATTGCCTTTGATGTTTTGGCAAATTCAATCCACTCAGGTTTAACACTAATCTTAGAAGAGGTAATAATTTCTACCTGATCACCATTTTGCAATTCATGGGATAGTGGTACAACCTTGTGATTTACTTTGGCACCTATACAGGTATTACCAAGATTGGTGTGGATTTCGTAAGCAAAATCAAGAACGGTGGAATGAACCGGGAGTTTTATTAAATCTCCCTTGGGCGTAAAGGCATAAACTTCATCCGTAAATAAATTGGACTTAAATTCATTCAGGAATGTTATCGCGTTAATATTTTTATTTTCAAGAAGTTCACGAATTTTAAGTAACCAATCTTCAAAGGCTTTATCTTGAAAGTCCTTTCCGTCCTTGTATTTCCAGTGCGCTGAATATCCTTTTTCTGCCTGATCATCCATACGGCGGGTTCGGATTTGAATTTCTACCCAGCGGCCTTGAGGACCCATTACCGTTGTGTGGAGTGACTCGTAACCGTTCGACTTTGGAAAAGTAATCCAGTCGCGTAGCCTTTGTGGCATAGGTTTAAATGTTTCTGTAATTATTGAAAATACCTTCCAACAATTAACTTTTTCCTGATCATGAGGAGAGTCCTCTATTATAATCCTTAATGCGAAAAGATCAAAAACTTCCTCAAGCGGAATGCCTTGTGTACGCATCTTTCGGTAAATGGAGCTGTTGGATTTAAACCTTCCTTTAATCTCCGCTTTCAGCCCTGATAACTGAAGGTCTTCCTTTAGAAGACGAATAAAATTTTGTATATATTTTTGACTATCGTGTTGCTCTTCTTTTATTTTTTGTGATATTTCTTTGAAAACTTTTGGTTCAGTATACTTTAAAGATAAATCTTCTAATTCCGATTTTATATTGTATAATCCAAGTCTGTGTGCCAGAGGAGCATAGAGGAACTGAGTTTCTGACGCTATCTTTAACTGGGATTCTTTTTTCATTGAGTCCAGTGTTCGCATATTATGCAAACGATCAGCCAGTTTTATTAAAACTACCCGAATATCATTAGACAATGTTAAAAGCATTTTTCTGAAATTTTCTGCCTGAGCAGAAGTTCCAGGTTCAAATACTCCGGATATCTTTGTTAAACCATCAATTATTACAGATGCTGTTGGTCCAAACTCTCGCTCAATATCCTCCAATTCTGCAAAAGTATCTTCAACAACATCATGCAATAACGCACAAACTACTGATGTTGTACCTAATCCAATTTCCTTAGCTACAATTTTAGCAACAGCAATAGGATGAAAAATATATGGCTCCCCTGATTTTCTCCGCGCATCTTTATGCGCCTCCATTGAATAATCAAATGCTTTTCTGATTAGTTTCCGGTCTTCCTTGGAAGTGAAGTCCATACAACTGGAAACCAAGCTTTTATAAGCTTTTATTATATTAGTTCTTTCTTCAACAAGTTGGGCCTCGGATAATGCCATCCTGAGTAAATAATTAGATTATTCTAGACGTTTTAAATACAAGGTACCTGAATAGGCATCAATTTCTAATGTGGCAATATCATCACATGTCATGGTAGTATCGCCGTAACTAATTCGACGGGTTGGACTTTCCTTAACTCTTAGTCTATGGCCACCTTTAACGATTTGGGGTACGCCACAGGAAAAACTATAAAGAGAAGTAGGGTTGGAAAAACAACTTACTGGAAGAGTACTCCGAGCTTTCAATTGCCCGCTATCAAGCTGAATCGCAAACTGGTCATCTGCCTGTGTACCTGTAGTTGTATAACCATTAACCCATTCTATTGACTGAAATAAGTCTAGATTTATGACTCCTTTAGCAGGTTTTACCATTACTTCTTTTAAAGTATCTGTAAAAATGGGGTTTACTCCATTTATTCCTGCAAAATGTGTTCTGATTTTAAATCCTGTAAATGAAACAGCATTTACTTTATAATCTCTTGGTCGTATTTCAAAATACCCTCCTGGAGAAAAGATATCCCCATACACATCTGCTACTATTGTGCCTCTACGATCTCTTCCATCAAAATAGGAACAATTTGTGAAAAAGGTGATTTCATACCTGTCAAATACGGGCCCTGGGTTATACAAGACCTCAGCGCAGGGAACGATTGGAAAATTAGCATTTGAATCATTTCTAGAAAGCTTTTGAAGCATTAAAAATCGAATAAAGTCAATTTCCGTTGTAACAGCCAGAAAGTCAATAGAACTCTGTGACTCATTTTCGAAATTATTCCCCGAAACAGAGGTATTGTTACTTTTACAACTTTCAAAAACAAGAATAGTTGCAAGCGCAAGGGTTAGAAATAAAGTGGTTCCTTTCATATTCTTAACCCTAATATAATATTTATTTATTTCTGGATCTGGATTTTTTTAATTCTTCCTGAGCTTTTTGCTGTTTTTCGAGCCACCCTTGTAATCTGGATTTCTTAGCTGTTTTTTTCTTTTTCTTTGCTTCATGAATCTGATCCAATATTTTTTTGTCATTTACAAAATATCTGATCAAATAAGATTGCGAAATTGATAGCACGTTTGCTACAAAATAATAATAACTCAAACCAGAGGCATAATTATTCAAAACACCCATAAATACTACAGGCATAAAATAAGCCACATATTTGAAGGATGCCATTTGAGGACTGGAGGTTCCTTGATTTTTCTGCTGTATATAAGTAAAGACAAGGGTAGAAAAAGTCATTAACAGCGTAAAAAGGGATACATGGCTTCCATAAAATGGTATGGAAAAGGGCAACTCAAAAATTGAATCATAGCTGGATAAGTCATCTGCCCATAAAAAGGGTTGTTGTCGCAACTCAATTGACGCAGGAAAGAAACTGAACATTGCGAAAATGATGGGCATTTGCAGCAACAATGGCAAACAACCTCCCAATGGATTTACACCCACTGAGTTATAATAGGTCATTTTTTCAGTTTGAAGTTTAGTAGGATCTTCCTTGAACTTTTCTTCTAAAGCTTTTACTTCTGGAGAATCATTTACAATCCTCATTTTTGCAGTAGAGACATAACTCTTGAATACCAATGGTAAAATCAGGAGTCGAATCAAAAGGGCAAGAATCAGGATGATAATTCCATAATTTCCTATTTTATCTTCAAGAAAACGGAAAGTGTTGAGTACAATGTATTTGTTAATCCATGAAATAAAACTCCAGCCTAAATTAATCTGGTGCTCCAGTCCTTGTCCGTAAGATTTTAAAATATCAAATTTATTTGGACCAAGAAACAACTTATAAGAACTACTATGTTTCGGCTCATGACGATAGGCCACTTCACATATAGTACCCATTGCTTTATTATATGCCTCTGATTCTGGAGTGGCAAGATTAACCGTACCACCGTCGAATGCTGTGTCTGGAATAAGAATAGCAGAGAAAAATTGATTTTTAAATGAAACCCATTCGATTGGTGTTTTTATTTTTTCTGTTTCCGGGTCCTTGGAACTTAAATCAAGATTCTCAACTTCATCACCGGTTTTATAATATACCGCCGACTGGCTCCGCATATTGGTTAACGCTTTTTCTGTTTTCGGAACTTCAATATTCCAGTTCAGTTCATAGTGATTGTTTTTAATTAAATCCTCAAGACCAACAAGGTTAATTGCATATCCTATGTCGAATGTTCCATTTTCAAAAGTATAGGTTTGTTCAATGTACTTTCCGGGGCCAACTTCTGCTCTGAAACTTAGAGTCTTTTTACTTCCTGTAGGTACAATTATTTCCCCTGAATCGGATGGAACAAAGTATAAGTCGTTGGTACTTATCCTTTTATTCGTATGGACAAATTCAAAAAAGAATGCATTTTTAAAACCTTCCTGTATGAGGGGTAGGGGAAGATGATCAAAAGTTTTATACTTATTTAAATAAGCTCCAACAATTGTGCCGCCTTTTTCTGAAAACTTAATATCTAAATTGTCAGTTTTTACTCTAACTGCATTGTTCTTTCCAGAAGCAACAGGAGCAAAAGCTCCAAATTTCTTTACCAAAGCAATATTCTGTAATGAATCTTGTGGTAATGCTGGATTTAACTCAGTTAAATCTGGTTCAGTGGGCTGAACTGCATCAGCCTCCTGCTTTATTTCAGATTTCTGAACAGGTTGTTCTGGTGTCTGGGGCTTATCCGGCTGGAAAAAAAGCATCCAGGATAATAAAATGCCTGAAATTAAAACCAGGCCTATAACGGTATTACGATCCATCAGGGGAATTGGTGCAAAAATAACAGAATTAATGGGTAAGACTTGTTCTTAACAAAACAAGAGATTTGAAATTCTGTTACTGAATTATTTTAAAGAATTATATAAATTCTATTACTTGTTAATTTCTTTTTTATTCTGACGATATTTATAACTTTCTTTTACAAAAGCAACAAATAAAGGATGTGGTGCTTCAACTGTACTTTTTAATTCAGGGTGAAATTGGCAACCCACAAAAAATGGATGACTTTGCAATTCAACCATTTCAACCAGATTATTATCCGGATTTATTCCCACTGTTAGCATCCCTTTTTCGTTGTAACTTTCTTTGTATTTGTTATTAAATTCATATCTATGGCGATGACGTTCCTCAATTCTGTGTTTTTTATAGGCTTTATAAGCTTTTGTATCCTTTGTGATCTCGCATACATAGGAACCTAAACGCATGGTTCCTCCCAATTGTTTAACCTTTAATTGTTCTTCCATCATGGAAATAACAGGGTTTTTACAATTTTTACGCATTTCAGTACTATAGCAATCTTTGAGCCCAAGAACATTCCGTCCAAACTCAATTACTGCGATCTGCATGCCGAGACAAATACCGAAAAAGGGAATGTTTTGTTCACGGGCAAATTTTACAGCTAGGATCTTACCTTCTAATCCTCTTTCTCCAAATCCAGGAGCTACGAGTATTCCGTCCAATTGATGCAGTAGTCTTTTAACATTATCCTCATTAATGTCTTCGGAATGAATGGAATGTACTTTTACCTTTAACTGATTTTCAGCTCCTGCATGAACAAAGGCCTCTTGTATGGACTTATAAGCATCTGGCAGTTCAACATATTTTCCAATTAGACCAATTGAAATTTCATCCACCGGATTTTTCAACCTGTTTAAAAAGGCAATCCATTCCGAAAGATTCGGTTCTTGTTTGGTAGTGAGTTTAAAGTGGTTTAATACTACTTTGTCTAACCTTTCTTTTTGCATAAGTAAAGGCACATCATAAATCGTAGGCGCATCTAAACATTCTATAACTTCATTCTGTTTTATATTACAAAATAATGCAACTTTCGCTCTTATTTCTTTGGATAATTTATATTCTGTTCTACAAACTAAAATATCGGGTTGAACTCCGGACTCCAGCAACATTTTAACAGAGTGTTGAGTAGGCTTGGTTTTAAGTTCTCCGGCAGCTGCAAGGTAGGGGATAAGCGTAAGATGAATAACAACAGAATGGCTGTGACCCAATTCATAGCGCATTTGACGAACCGCTTCTATATAGGGCAAAGATTCTATGTCGCCTACAGTACCCCCGATTTCAGTAATAATGATTTCAAATTCACCGGTTTCGCCTAAGAGACGAATTCTCCGTTTGATTTCATCTGTAATATGTGGAATGACCTGAACCGTTTTGCCTAAATAGGCGCCTTCTCTTTCTTTATTTATGACATACTGATAAATTCTACCCGTTGTCACATTATTGGCTTGGGATGTGGGAACATTTAAAAAACGTTCATAATGTCCAAGGTCCAGATCTGTTTCAGCACCATCATTGGTGACATAACACTCCCCATGTTCATAAGGATTGAGCGTTCCTGGATCAACATTAATATAAGGATCCAGTTTCTGGATGGTAACAGTTAATCCTCTGGCTTGAAGTAATTTAGCTAAAGAAGCGGAAACAATGCCTTTGCCAAGTGAAGAAGTTACACCGCCGGTAACAAAAATATATTTAGGGGAAACCATAAGACCAAGTGCTTATGGACTGTAAAATTAGGCATTTAAATCAAGGCATTTATCCTGTACCTTTCCACATAAAGGCGCAATATGCCTTTTAGATGCCCTATTATTAAGCACTTGCTAATTCAGGAGAAATCCGTACCTTTGCTTTCCTTTTAAAAAACGTACGCTCCATGCAGGACAAAATCATGTACGAGACCACCTTTATCGTTAGTCCGGACCTTTCTGAAGAAGGGTATAAAGGTGAGGTTGAGAAATTTCTCAAGCTAATGAAGGACCACAATTCGGAAATATTAAATACCGAATATTGGGGTCTTCGTAAGCTTGCTTACCCCATTAACAGGAAAACCAGCGGTTACTATGTTTACATAGAATTTGCCGCCCCGGGTCCTTTTGTGCAAAAACTGGAACAGGAATACCATTATGATGAGAGTATCATCAGGTTTCTTACCGTTAGACTCGACAAACATGCCGTTGCTTACAACATCAAAAGACGTGAGCAAGGCTTTGGACAAAGAAGTGAAACTGTAACCGCACCCGAAATCAATTCATAATGGAACCAGCAGCAGTAAATACCTCCCGCCAAGGTAGTCAAGGCGGTTATAGATCAAATACCAATTCCATGGTTCAAAATCAGAACCAGGAAATGCGTAAAAAATATTGTCGTTTCAAAAAAAGCGGCATTAAGCATATTGACTATAAGGATCCTAAGTTTCTATTGAAATTCGTAAACGATCAGGGAAAAATTCTTCCTCGTCGTCTTACAGGAACTAGCCTGAAATACCAGCGCAAATTGTCAACAGCAATCAAACGCGCGCGTCATCTTGCTTTACTTCCTTTCACAACTGATGGTTTAAAATAATACTCCAATGGAAATTATCTTAAAACAAGACATGAAAAATCTGGGTGAAAAAGACCAGATTGTAAAGGTACGCGACGGCTATGCCAGAAATTTCCTACTTCCTAAAGGATACGCTGTCCTTGCAACAGATTCTAACCGTAAGGTTCTTTCTGAAAACTTGCGTCAGGTAGCGCATCGTCAGGAAAAACTGAAAACAGAAGCGCTCGGAACTGCCGACAGACTTAAAGCCATTACTTTGGTGATTGAGCAAATTGCAGGTACCGAAGGTCGTATCCATGGAAATGTAACACCTCTTCAGGTGTCAAATATTCTGAAATCTCAGCATGGGATTGAAATTGACAGAAGAAGAATCACCTTTAATGAAGAAATTAAAAACCTGGGTAGCTATATCGCCCTGTTGAATCTTCATAAGGAAGTGAAAGTAGAACTTCCATTCGAAATCGTTCAGAAAGCTAAATAATTAGTTTTCCTAAAAAAGTGAAGGGCTGCCAAATTGGGCAGCCCTTTTTTTTGCTCCTAAAAATACATTTCCATTACTTCCTTCCTTTATATTTACTTAATTGAATCCCAATTATGAGCTTTAAACATTGGAACGACGACCAAAGTATTCCAGTAAGCATGCCTTTACTGGACAAATATCTTGATGTATTTCACAATGGCCGGCAGCCTTTGAAAGATGTTACAATGCTATTCATTCAGCATCAATTGGGCAATCAGGTTCCACAGGCCAAAGCCTTATTAGCACTCGGGCTAGCACCTGAAAATCTATATTGGTTGGACATTCCATATACTGCTAATAAGGAAGTCAAAAATTATTTGGTTGAAGAACTTAAAATTCCTGAAAAAAATCTCTTTAATCATACTTATTCTGTCCTTGATGCTTATGCTCCCTATCAGCGAAAAAGGGCGCAGGAAGTATATAAATATTTTTTAGAAAACCCTCCCGACAAACTTATTGTTCTGGATGATGGGGCATATTTTTTTGAGGCGATGGCTACCTTTCGTAAACAACTGCCCAGAGTAGCGGTTGTGGAGCAGACAACTCGTGGATTTATAAAAATTGAAAATAACGCAGCCTTAAAACATTATTCTGACAATATTCCTTTGGTTAACGTAGCAAAGTCAAAACCAAAATTAACCCTTGAACCTCCATTTATTGGATACGCTGTTTGTAAATCTTTAATGGCCAGATTGGAGCATACCTTCATTGCAGACTCCGATAAAAAGTGTCTTATACTTGGTTATGGTGCAATTGGGAAACAAGTTGCTGATAGTATTTCAACTTTAAATATACCAAAAAATAATATTTATATCTACGATAATGATCCTGAAAAGCAAAAAGCCGCAGTGCAATTAGGATACCAAATTTGGAATAGAAAAATGAAATTATTGTTTGATTTGGTCATTGGGTGTTCAGGTACCAGCTCATTTGGAATAGGCGATTACGTTTTCTTGAATAATAATGCAGTCCTTGCAAGTGCATCTTCTGGCTCGGTAGAACTTTCCAGAGAAGAATTTATTGAACTGGCGGCAAGCCATGAAAGTGATGACATTTTTCTGCACACTGATAACCTCATTCATGAAAATCTGCATTCAGACTTGCTTTTTACTTTTTTGGATAAAAAAGCGTTGTTTCTTAACGGTGGTTTCCCGGTAAATTTTGGTGGAAAGGTAAATTGTGTGCCTTCCCATTATATTCAGTCTACTATGACCTTGATGGTTGAAGCTGCGGTTATGGCATCAACGCTTACAATTCCCGGGAATCATGATTTTAGCACTGAGTTTGTAGATTGGATTGAACATGCGTTTATTCAAATTTTGGCTGAAATGGGTGAACATATTTCTTTTAAGGCATAAAAAAAGCTCCCCAAAGGGAGCTTTAATTTTTTGAATTCAGTATGATTACTGAACAGACAATTTAATGTTCATAACTGCACCTGACTTGCTTACTTTAACCAAGTAAAAACCAGGAGTAACATCAGAAATGTCAAAACTGTTTTGCATTGCACCATAAGAACGAACAGTACGTCCTTGAAGGTCAACCAAAGAAACAGATATACCAGAAGTTGATTTATCAGTTTTAATAGA
>Ga0114981_10000126_pt1 | contig 42685 bp, 42 predicted proteins | sample S_140806_MF_Meta_FD_87028 | JGI IMG/M metagenome (GOLD analysis project Ga0114981, IMG submission 87028) | Freshwater microbial communities from Lake Simoncouche, Canada to study carbon cycling - S_140806_MF_MetaG | ecosystem: Environmental > Aquatic > Freshwater > Lake | place: Lake...
ATGCGCACCGCCCAGGGGCTCTACGAGCGGGGCTTCATCACCTACATGCGCACCGATTCGGTGCACCTCTCCGACCAGGCGATCAACGCCGCCCGCGGCTGCGTGACGGAAAAGTATGGCAAGGAGTTCCTCAGCCCCGGTCCCCGCCAGTTCACCACCAAGGCACGCAACGCCCAGGAGGCCCACGAGGCGATCCGTCCCGCCGGAGAGCGGTTCCGCACCCCGAACGAAACGGGGCTAGATGGCCGGGACCTGGCGCTCTACGACCTGATCTGGAAGCGCACGGTGGCCAGCCAGATGGCCGATGCCCGCCTCACCATGCTGGCGGTGGATCTGGAGGCCGCCGGGGCCACCTTCCGGGCCAGCGGCAAGCGAATCGACTTCGCCGGGTTTTTCCGCGCCTACGTCGAGGGCAGTGATGATCCCGACGCCGCCCTGGAGGGCCAGGAGGTGTTGCTGCCGGCCCTGGCGGTGGGGGACAGCCCCGCCTGCCGGGCCATCGAGGCCCTGGGCCACCAGACCCAGCCACCCTCCCGCTATAGCGAAGCCGCCCTGGTGAAAATGCTGGAAAAGGAGGGAATCGGTCGGCCGTCCACCTACGCCTCGATCATCGGCACGATCGTGGATCGCGGCTACGCCACGCTGCAGAGCAACGCCCTGATCCCCAGTTTCACTGCCTTCGCCGTCACCGCCCTGCTCGAGGAGCACTTCCCCGATCTGGTGGACACCAGTTTCACCGCCCGGATGGAAACCACCCTCGACGACATTTCCACCGGCAAGGTCCCCTGGCTCCCCTATCTGGAAGGCTTCTACAAAGGGGATGAGGGCCTGGAAACCCAGGTGCAGCGCCGGGAGGGCGACATCGACCCAGGCGCCTCCAGGACGGTGGAACTGGAGGGATTGCCCTGTGTGGTGCGCATCGGTCGATTCGGGGCCTACCTCGAAACCAAGCGGGTGGCTGACGACGGGGAGGAGGAGCTGGTCAAGGCCACCTTGCCCGTGGAGATCACCCCGGCCGATCTCGATGCCGAGAAAGTGGAGTTGATCCTCAAGCAGAAGATCGAAGGACCCGAATCCCTCGGGGTCGATCCCGAGAGTGGGGAGGCGATTTATCTGCTCTTCGGTCAATACGGCCCCTATCTGCAGCGCGGCCAGGTGAGTGAGGAGACCCCCAAGCCCAAGCGCGCGTCGCTGCCCAAGGACGTGAAGCCCGAGGCCCTCAGCCTGGAGGACGCCCTGGGGCTGTTGCGTCTACCGCGGCTGCTGGGGGAGCATCCCGATGGGGGCAAAGTGCAGGCCGGCCTCGGTCGCTTCGGACCCTACGTGGTGCATGACAAGGGCAAGGGCGAGAAGGATTACCGCTCGCTCAAGGGCGACGACGACGTCCTGACCATCCCCCTGGACCGGGCCATGGAGCTGCTGGCCCAACCCAAGCGCGGCCGAGGCGGCCGGACGGCCCTCAAGGACCTCGGCGTGCCGGACGGCGCGGAGGAGGGGATCCAGGTGTTCGATGGCCCCTACGGGCTCTATGTGAAACAGGGCAAGGTCAACGCTTCTCTCCCCGAGGGCGCCACCGCTGACACCCTCACCCTGGAACAGGCGGTGGAATTGCTGGCGGCCAAAGCGGCCAGCAGTACAACCAAAGGCCGGGGCAAGGCCAGTGGCAGCAGCAAGGCCAGCGGCACCGGCAAGACCGGGAGCAGTCGGGCCACCAAACCGAGCAGCAGCTCCTCCGCCACGGCGGCCAGTACCGCCCGCAAACCACCCGCCACCACCAAGACCGGTCGCCTGCGGGCCAGTTCCGTGCGGGTGATCAAGCCCGCGGGCAGCTGATGCCCCGGTCCGGCGCCGCTCCCAACCTGCGATCAGGGTCCCTGGGGCTGCTGCCCCTGTTCCTCGCCCTGGCCGGCTGCAGCGGCACCCCCCTCGGAGAAGCCCTCTCCCGCAGTTTTCCTGGCGCCGCCTCCCCGCCCCCCGCGGCCCCGACCACCAAGACCGCTCCTGGCGCCAGTGCCAGCACAGCAACCCCAACCCCTTCCCCCTCCCCCCTCCTGACCCCGGCGAACGGGCGACCAGCTGACGGCGCCAAAACAACCCCAAAGGCCGCCAGCGGAACACCTTCGGTGGTCAAAGACAAGGCTGCAGCCCCGTCGCCCCCACCCCCCTCGCCCGTTCGACCCGCTTCCACCAAACCCACGCCCTATCGAGTCACCTTGCGCCTCCCGCAGGCCGATCCCGCAGCCCCAGCGGAGGGCCTCACCGAGGCCTTGCGGGCCGCCGGTGTGCCGTTCGAGGTGGAAACGATCGAGCGACTCCCCGGTGGCACCTCGGCCAGTGGCAGCGCTGCCGGCGGCAGTGCCACGGTGGCCCCGGCAACGCCCCAGGTCCGGCCCGCTCCCCCGGTGCCCTGAATGCCCCCCCCGCCTTCGCGCCAACTCAGTCTTCGTCAGGCCCGTCAGTTGATGGACACGGCCTATCTCGCCGCCGCCACGGCCCTCCTCTGGCTGGCGCTGTACTACCTGCCGGTCGGCAGTCCCCTGTTTCGTCTGGCCCTGCCCCTGCCCCTGGCCCTGCTGCAGTTGCGGCACGGCGGCCGCTGCGCCATGGAAGGAATGGTGGTCACCACCCTGTTGCTGGTGGCCTTAATGGGGCCCATCCGGGGCCCCCTGGTGCTCTTTCCCTATGGCTCGCTGGCCCTCTGGCTGGGCTGGGGCTGGCGCCGCCGTTGCAGCTGGTGGCTCACCCTCGGGGTGGGCAGCCTGATCGGCACCGTCGGTTTCCTGGTGCGGTTGGCCGTGTTGTCCGTGATGCTTGGCGACAACCTCTGGGTGATTGTCACCACGGCCTCGGCCAGCTTGCTCGATCGCCTCACCTCCCTGTTGGGATTGGGATCGGGCCTCGATCTCACCCAAGTGCAGATCACGGCCCTTGTCCTCGTTCTGATCCAGAACCTGATCGTGCTGCTGGCCCTCCATGCGGTGGCCTACTGGATCTTCCCGCGTCTCAAGCAACCAATTTCCGAGCCGCCCGCAGCGCTGCGGTCGTTGGTGGCACTGGATCCCCTTTGAGGCCGTTGCGGCCATTTCAGGGTTCGGCCACGGCTGCAGGCCGCTGGAGCGAGGACTGGGGGCGGGTCTCGGCTGACCCCGAGCTGGTTCTGCTGCTCGCCGCCACGGATACGGCTTCGGTGGAAGGCATCTCCGCCGCCGGGGCCACCCCAGCCTCCCGTCGCCAGACCGCCGCCGCCGATGCCGAGCTGCTCTGGTTCGGCCCCGGCCGCCCCCTGCCCCATGCCCTCCCCCCCCTGCCGGCGGGGGTCACGCCGGCCCTGATCAGCCAGGTGGTGGTAGCAACCCTGGCCTTGAGCCCCTTGGTGGTGGACCTCGGATGTCCGGTGGCACCCGGATGCCCCCACCTGCGCCTGCCGGGGCTGGCCGGTGCCGGCGCCGCCCGCTGCCTGAGCAGCGGGCGGGCGATGGCACCGGAACGGGTGCTGGCCCTGCTGGAGCAAGGGAGGCGCTGGGGGGAGACCCTGGGGCGCCGCCAACCCGGTCGGCCGCTGCTGTTGGCCGAGTGCGTTCCTGGGGGGACCAGCACCGCCCAGGCCCTGCTCACCGGCCTGGGGGTGGAGGTGGAAGGGTTGATGAGTGGCAGCCTGCTCCACCCTGCCCATGGCCTCAAGGCCACCCTGGTGGCCCAGGGGCTGGCGGCGGCAGGGTTGGAGCCTGGAGCGGCCCACGAGCCCCTGGCGGTTCTGGCGGCGGTGGGCGATCCGATGCAACCCCTGGCGGCGGGACTGGTGCTGGCCGCCGCCGCAGCCTCCCAACCCGTGCTCCTGGCCGGAGGTGGTCAGATGGCGGCGGTGCTGGCGCTGGCGCTGGCCCTGGCGCCTCCCTGGCAGCGGAGTGCCATCGTTCGCCATGTGGCGGTGGGCACCACGGCCTGGGTGGCCGGAGAGTGCCACAGCAATCTCGCCCTGGTCCTGGAACGGATCGGCCACCACTGGCAGGTGCAGCCGCTGGGGCTAGCGGCGGATCTGCGGTTCCACGGCCCCATCCATCCGGCCTTGGCCGCTTACGAGCGCGGCTTCGTCAAGGAAGGAGTGGGGGCGGGGGGCCTGGCCCTGCTCTGGCAGCTCACGGGTCGATCGCCCGAGGCCCTGGCCCGCGCCTGCGACCGGGCCTGCCGACAGCTGCTGGAGAGCAACCGTGGGGCTGATCCCCCGCGCCGCCCGGGCAATTAGCGTCGATCCATGGTCGCCCCCACCCTTTCCCGCCGCCAGGCTCTGCAACTCGGGGTCAACGCTGGCCTGGCGTTGACCTCCCTGGGCCTGCTGGGGGGGTGCGGTCGCGAGGCCCCGCGTCTGAGGGCCAGTCGCGGCGATCTCCCAGCCGCCTGGGCGACCCAGCTGCCCCGTTCCTGGCAGCTCCAGTGGTGCGACGATCCCGCCGCGGTGGAGCAACAGCAGGCCAACGCCAACGGGCGGGCGGGTCTGCTGCAACTCAGCGACGGTTGGGCGAACGGCCTCGATCGGGCGGCCGTCCAACCCTTTGGCCAACCCGCCTTACTGGCTCGCCTGACGCCGGCGGCGGCCCCGGTGGCCCGCCTGTTCGCCCCGGAGGGCGCCCCGGCCTTGGCGTTCCCATGGTCCTATGGCCCCTGGGTGCTGCTGTTGCGCGATCGACCCGATCTGGCCCGTCGCGCCGAGGAAGGGTGGCAGTTGTTGCTGGATCCCAGCCTGCGGGGCCGCCTGGTGCTTCCCTCCAGTCCCCGGGTGAGCATCGCGCTGATGGAGGCCGATCCCGGGCGACTGCGGCAGCTGCGGCGCCAAGCCCTCGCCTATGACGATCGCGATGGCCTCAGCCTGCTGCTGGCCGGTGAGGCCGAGGCGGCGGTGTTGCCGCGCCAACGGGTGCTGCCGTTGCTGCGCCGGGATCCACGGCTGCGGATCCTGCTCCCGGCCAGCGGCGCGCCGCTCAGTTGGAACCTGCTGCTGCGCCCCAGCGGTGGACCCGAGCCGCCGGGGGAATGGTTGGCGGAGGTACTGGAGCCCCCGTTGCTGGCCCGGTTGCTCGCTGCCGGCTGGGTGCCGCCCCTGCCGCGGGGTCAGCTGCAGGAGGCCCTGCAGGGCTTTCCGGACGAGCAGGCCCAGCTGCTGTTGCCGCCGGAACCGGTGCTGGCGCGCTGCCCTAGCTTGCCTCCCCTGGAGGCGGCGGAACGCCAGCGTCTGCAGATCCTCTGGGATCAGACGGCAGCATGATCGCCCCCCATCCCAGTGCCAGTCGATGGCCCCCGTAATGGGAGTGTTTCTGCTGGTCCCCGGCGATGGTTGCTGGTGACCGAAGCCGATCCGACCATGGACCGCGCCAAGGTGCAGCCCACCCTGCCTTGATCCGACTCCTAACCCCACAGACGGCGGCGCGGGGCTGCCGCCAGTCGCCGGTGGGTGTCCACCAGCAGATCCGGAATCGGCAGATCGTGGGGACAAAGGGGCAGGCAGGCTCCACAGGCGGCGCAGGCGCTGGCATCGTGCTGCTCCCACCAGTGGCCGGCCCGACCGATCAGGTTGTAGCGCTCGCTGGCGAAGGCCTCCATGCCATGGCCCACCGCCAGGTTGCGCAGTCGCAGCAGGGCTGGGATCGGCACAGCGCTTGGGCACGGCAGGCACTCACGACACTGGCCACACCAGCTCTCCCCCAGCCGGGCCCGTCCCGCCGCCTGGAGCCGATCAATGGCCTGCTGCTCCTGGGGGGTGAGCGGCCCACTGGCGCCAGCCAGGCGTTCGGCCCAGAGCAGATCGCCGGGCTGGGCCGCCCCCAGCGTGAGCGTGCTGATGCCCTGGGACAACAGCCATCGGTAGGCCAGCTCCAGGGGGGCGAAGGGGGCACAGTCGGCCACCAGCTGGGCGGGCGGGGCGTAGAGCCGGCCTCCCTTGTCGGCGGGCGAGATGGCCATCACCCCCAGCCCCTGGGCCAGGGCCGCCGCCGCCAGGGGAAGGCGCTCAGGATCGAACAGATGCAGGTGCAGGCTGCAGAAGGCGAAGCGCCCCGAGGTCAGGGCCGCCTTGATCAGGTCGTTCGTGCCATGGCTCGAAAAGCCCACTTGACGCACCAAGCCTTCGCCTTCGGCCCAGGCCAGCAGGTCGGCCCCCTCGCCCCGCAGGCACCAGTCCAAATGTTCCGGCCGGTTAAGGCCATGGACCGCCAAGTTGTCGAGCCAGGGCACACCCAGCCGGCGTAAGCAAGCCCGCAGCTGGTCACGTCCTTCCTCCACCCCGAGTCCGGGCAAAATCTTGCTGGTCAGCACCAGGGAGGAGCGCGTCAGGGGATCGCGGCGCTCGAGTTGCCCTAGGGCCTGGCCCAGGAACATCTCGGCGGGACCGTAGGCCGGAGCCGTTTCAATGTGATTGATGCCGAGGGCCACGGCGGCCTCCAGAACCGCCGCCATCTGGGCAGGGCTGTCGAGGGTCCGCATGGTGCCCAGGGTGAACAGGGACACCGGCCGTCCCTGGCCGAAGGGACGCCGGAACCGAGGTTCTGGGCGGCTGGCGAGGGCCTCAGCCGATTGGCTCACCACCGCTACCCTCCTCCGTCCCATCCGGTTCCAGACCTGGTTCCGAAGGGCGAACGCTGCGCAGGTGGCGAATCAGTTGGGCCGGACTGGTGCGGTCGAGAAAACGGCGGAAATCCTCCTGATCGATGGCATCCGCTTCGGCATCCACGGGAATCGAAGCGTCGGCCACCACCTCTTCCAACATCCAGATCGCACTGCCGGTGCGCAAGGCCAGGGCGATGGCATCGCTGGGTCGGGCATCCAGTTCACTGCTGACGCCGGTGGTGGTGGTGAGCCGCAGCACGGCGCGAAAGGTGTTGTCCTCGATCGCATGGATGATTACCCGCTCCAGGCTGAGACCACCGGCGCGCAGCAGGCTCACCATCAGATCGTGACTGAGGGGGCGGGGGGGCTGTTCCCCATTGATGCCAGAGAGGATGTTCTGGGCTTGGGCCTGATCAATCCAGATCGGCACCTGCCGCCGACCGGATGGGTCGCGCAGGAGCACGATCGGGCTGCGGCTGGCGGCATCAAGGGCGATACCGGCGACGCTCATTTCCACCATGGGTCACCTTGCATCGCGTCGTGGCGGGCGTCCAGGTCTGCCCGTAGGTTGATTATGGCGAGCAAATCCGTGTCAGCAGATGTTCACCGGACTGGTACGGGGAATCGGTCAGCTCCAGGCCTGCCCCATGGGCGTGCGGGTCAGGCTGGCGAAGGGCGACCTCGGGGCGATGGACCTGGGGGACAGCATCGCCGTGGACGGGGTGTGCCTCACGGTGGCGGAATGCCTGGCCGATGGCTTTCGCGCCGATGCCAGTGAGGAAACCCTGCGCCGCACTGGCTTGGCCCAACGCGCCGCCGCCCAGGCCCTGGTCAATCTCGAACCGGCCCTGCGGCTCAGTGATCGGCTGGGGGGCCACTTGGTGAGTGGCCATGTGGACGGAGTGGGAGTGATCGAGGCGATTGAGCGCCAAGCGGCATCGTGGCGGTTGACCCTGGCCTGGCAGGATGCCAGCTATGGCCGCTATGTGTGTGAAAAGGCCAGCGTGGCCGTGGATGGCATCAGCCTCACCGTCGCAGGTTGCGAACCCGATGGCCAGCGCTTCTGGATCGCCGTCATTCCCCACACCTGGAACACCACCACCCTGGCCGAGCGTCGCGTTGGTGATCCGGTGAATCTGGAGGCGGATCTGCTGGCCAAGTACACCGAAAGACTGCTGGCCGCCCAGACCGCCGCGCCATCCCCCCCGGCGCTGACGGACACCTGGCTGAGAGGCCACGGCTGGTCCTAGGGCTGCAGGGCGTCGGTGGGCGACAACTCAGACCCTGCCTAGCCTCCATAGATCCCGTATCCATTCCCAGCCATGGCTGCCCACCCGCCACGCCTAGCGAACTCCCTACGCAGCTTCACCCTGGCGGAAGGAATGATGATGGTGGTGCTGGGAATGCTGGCCCTGGTGTTCCCCATGGTGGCCTCGCTCTGGGTGACGGCGGTGGTCGCGATCGCCTTCCTGGTGGGGGGCCTGGTCGGCTGGATCACCACCCTCAACCGGGCCCGACGCCTGTCGCGCCTGATCAGCTTCTGGCGGCTGGTGGTGGCCACTCTGTTCCTGGCGGCCGGGATCTGGATGATTCAACAACTTTCAGCTGGCCCCCTGGCCGCCGCTGCCCAAGTGGCGGTCCTGGCCCTGGCCATCGGCGTGGTGTTCCTGGTGGAAGGTGGCGTAGCCACGGTGGTGTCCTTGACCCACCGCCACGTGCGTGGCTGGGGATGGGGCCTAAGCAACGGCATCGTCACCCTGATACTGGGGTTGCTGATCCTGACGATGAAGCCGATGAACCTGGTGGGGGTCTTGGGCTTGCTGGTGGGAATCAGTTTCCTGTTCAGCGGAGTCGATTTACTGGCCTTCAGTGCCAGCTTTCATGAGGATGGGTCCGACTGATCGGCCTCCGAAGGCAACAACCAGATGGAGCCGGTGTCCGGATGGATTTCAATGCGGAACTCCTGACCCGGCTCCAGCCCCATACGACGGGTATAGGCCTGACCGATGAGCAGGTTGCCATTGCCATGCACCCGGGTGCGAAATTCGGCCTGGCGCCCCTTGCTCTGACCCGTACCCGTCACCAAGGACGAAGGGAGGGTGTAGCCCTTCGCCAACACGAGGGCCCGATAAAAGCTTTTTTTTAGCAACCGGCCGCTTGGTCCCACATATCCACAAGCTCGGGCGATCTGATCTTCGGGCCGGTTGCTGAGGGAGCGAGCCTTGTCGAGAAGGGCCTTGCCTTCCAGCATGGGACCGACATTAGGGCCACTATCACCGGGGGGGGTCCGGCGAAAGGGCTGTTGCCCACTGGCCGTGTGGGTGTCGGCGGGATGACTTGAGGTCGGAGAAGCCTGCACCGGAGGGGGGGGGGATGGCTGACTGGGAATGAAGCGACGCGGGGCAGCCATGGCTGCAGCGGCAATTGGAACTCTTACAAGTGTGCCAATCAAACGGCGGTATCCGCAAGTCTGGACGATGTCGCGTTCAGGTCTTTTTGAGGTCGCTCAGAGAAGATAAAGAATCCCGTACAACACCACCCAGATACCATCGACGAAGTGCCAGTAAAGCTCGGCGGCCTCAAACCCGAAATGGTCCGAGGGAGTGATGCGACCTCCGGAGCGAGCCTGCAGCCAAACAATCAGGATGCAGATCACACCCAAGGTGACATGCAGGCCGTGGAATCCAGTGATGGCGTAAAAGGTACTAGCGAAGAGATTGTCGGTGAGGCCGAAGGGGAGATGGAAATATTCGACCATCTGACCCGCCAGAAAAGCCGCACCCAACCCTGCGGTGATCATTAACCACAATCTGCAGCCCGGGCCATTGCCTTCACGCAACAGGCGCCCGGCGCGATGGAACGTGAAACTGCTGATGATCAGCACCGCCGTATTAATGGTAGGCAGAAGCAGCTCAAGCTCAAATGTCGATCCCGGTGGCAGAGGATTGACGGCCTTGAAGGTGAGATAGGCCGCGAAAAATCCAGCGAATGTCATCGCATCGGCCACCAGGAAGGTGGCCAGACCGAACATCCGAAAGTCAGGATGCCCGCCGTGAAGGTCGACATCGGCGGAATGATCGATGTTGGGACCGGGTTGGAGTTCCTGGCCGGGGGCAAGGCTGGTCATGGGAAGCGAGACGGCAGTAAAACTTGATGGGGGCTGATCAACATCGAACGGAGTCGGGGGCTTCCCTTAGCGGTTGCCACCCATCCAGACATCCAGACCACTGGTGCTATCCACCCTCAGACGGGCGGGGTCAATCCCATAGCCATAGGGCTCCTTGACCAACGGGGCCTCACCAAGCCAGTTCTCTACCGGCGGCGGCGACGAGGTGAGCCATTCCGGCGTCAGGGCATTCCAGGGATTGTCCCCTGCCGGGGCGCCGCGCCACAGACTGACGACGACATTCACAAGGAAAGGCAGTGCGCTGACGGCCATCAATAGGGCCCCAACGCTGCTGACTTGATTCCATAGGGTGAATTGGGGATCGTATTCGGCTACCCGTCGTGGCATTCCGTTCAAACCGAGCCAGTGCTGGGGAGCGAAGCAGAGATTGAAGCCAATAAAAGTAAGGAGAAAGTGCAAGCGACCGAGGTGCTCATTCAACATGCGGCCGGAAAATTTAGGGAACCAGTGGTAGACAGAGCTAAAGATAACGAACACGGTTCCACCGTAAACGATATAATGAAAATGACCAACAACAAAATAAGTATCATGCACATGGATATCAAAGGGCACTTGGGCCAGGGCAACCCCAGTGATGCCACCAAATACAAAATTTACGATGAAAGCAGAGGCGAACAACATGGCACTATTGAGAGCAATTTTTCCGCCCCAAAGAGTGGCCAACCAATTGAAAAATTTAATTCCAGTAGGAACGGCAATAAAGGAGGTGGCAATCGTAAAAAATAGGCGCATCCAGGGCGGGGTGCCGCTGGTAAACATATGGTGGGCCCACACGATCAATCCCAGCACAACGATGGCCAAGATGGAATACACCATCGTGGTATAACCGAATAGTGGCTTACGCGCGTGGATAGGCAGTATCTCGCTGACCAAGCCGAAGGCCGGTAGAACCATAATATAAACAGCCGGATGGGAGTAAAACCAGAATAGATGCTGATAGACAACCACATTTCCACCCAAAGCCGGATTGAAAAATCCCGTGTGGGCAATGATGTCGAAACTAAGCATCACCAATGTTCCCGCCAGCACCGGCGTTGACAGCACCACCAGGATGCTGGTTCCCAACATGGCCCAGCAGTACATGGGCAACTGCATCATCTTGAGACCTGGGCGACGCAGCTTAAGGATGGTTGCGATGAAATTAATTCCCCCAAAAATGGAACTCCCGCCCAGCAAAAGTACGCTCAGAATCCAAATCACCTGGCCAGCGGCAGGGGTGGTAAGGCTTAAGGGAGGGTAGGCGGTCCATCCGGATTGAGCTGCCCCTGTAATGAAATAACTACTGATCAGCAAAATGCCGGCGGGTGGTATGAGCCAAAAAGCCACGGCATTGAGCCGGGGGAAAGCCATGTCACGGGCGCCTACATAAAAAGGAATCAGGTAGTTGCCGAAAGCTCCATTAACAACCGGAACGATCCACAGAAAAATCATCACGGTGCCGTGCAGCGTGAGGACCTGGTTATAGGTGTCGCGACTCACAAAATCACTGATCGGACTGGCCAGCTCCGTACGGATGACTCCAGCCAGCGCCCCCCCAATGAAGTAAAAAAGAAATCCCGTAATAAGATATTGCAAGCCAATCACTTTATGGTCGAGGCTGAAGCTCAAATAGCGAAGCCAGCCCTGCGGTTGCAGGGGTTGGGGAGAAAGATCACTGGGAAGGGCAACGGTCATGACGGACTGGGGCCAGGGGAAGAAGTGAGGGGGGGTGTAGAAAATTCAGAAGTGACTGGAATCAGGCGGTGGCAGGGGCCTGGACTGCGGGACTGTTGCGGGTGATCCAAGCATCGAAGTCATCCTCCTCTTGCACGACGACTGTGGATCGCATGCCACCGTGATAAGGACCGCACAACTCTGCGCAAACAATCGGGTAGATTCCTGGTTTGGTGGCTGTAAAAGTGAGCACGGTGGGTTGGCCTGGAATCACGTCCTGCTTCAGGCGGAACTGGGGGACCCAGAAGGCATGAATCACATCCCGCGCCTCCATGCGTAATTCCACGGGGCGATCCGCCGGAACGTGAAGTTCACCACTGGTAATGTTGGAATCGGGGTAATGAAAAATAAAAGCAAATTGCATCGCAGTCACTTCGACAGGAAAGATTCCCTCCTGACTACTGCCCACCGGTCCAATTCCAGCCCAAACCCGTCCAGTTGGTGGCGTTAGATCTGAAGCCTGGATCACTTGAGAGTCCATGGAAGAAGCCATGACGTGATGCATGGCGCCGTGATCATTCAGGGTGCTCATTCCTCCCATCCGCTCATAAATATCGTAACTATAAATTCCGACAAATAAGACGACAACCGCAGGAATAGCTGTCCAAAGAATTTCTAAAGGGAGATTTCCCTCAATGGCTGCTCCATCACTGTGATCACCGGATCTGCGCCGAAAGCGAACCAAACTGAAGACAAGGAGTCCAGTGATCCCAAGAAACAAAATTGTTCCGATACAGAACAGAACCTTGAATAGCGAGTCATAAACCGGAGCATTGCTGCTGGCATCCAGGGGCAGAAGCTGCACGTTCTGCCCGATCCAAAGGCCGGCCAGTACAAGGGCCATCCCCATCAGGAGGGTGATCAGGGCTGGGGGGATTCGCACGGTGAATGGGGGCAACGGGACAGGGTTGGGGTCTTGAACTGAACGGAACGCGTCACCGATCGCGCTCGGTAGGCCAATGGGCGGGGGAGCAGAGCGGAACCAATTCCCATGAAGCTCAATTGCTGAGGTTTGAAACTGCTCGGGCAGATTCAAACCAGTTGGTACCGCAGCTTATCGGCGCCGGCCTGCCGATGCGCGGCACCATGACGATGCGACAACATTGCGCGATTTGATCCAACGAGACGACTCGACCCGTCACAGCCAATTGTGAGGGATCGCCCATCTGTACAAAATCGCTAACTTGAGGAACCTTGGCACGACGTTGCTTATGACGTTTGTCCAATCAACGCCAACCTCCAAGGACCTGGCAGCTGGCATCAAAGCCCCAGCAGGCCCGATGCCTCCCCCTCCGGTCCTTCTGGGACTGACTGGCCACTTGGTGGTGGCCTTGGTGGCCTTGGTGGTCATCGGCGGGGCCACGCGGGTGACGCAAGCCGGCCTGGCCTGTCCCGACTGGCCCCTGTGTTACGGAGGGGTGTTGCCGATCAGCCAGATGAACCTCCAGGTCTTTCTGGAGTGGTTCCATCGCCTAGACGCCCTGGTCGTGCTGCTCGCCCTGGCGACCCTGCTGGGGATGAGTGTCTGGCGCCGCGATCAGGGTCCGGCCTGGTTACCAGGGGCCGCCGCTCTAGCCCTTCTTTTGGTGCTGATCCAGGCCGGCCTGGGGGCCCTCACCGTCCTGCATCTGTTGGCCGCTCCGATCGTGGTGGCCCATCTTCTGACCGCCCTGCTGCTGTTGAGTTGGGTCAGCGCCATCCATCAGCGCCTCCATCCAGAGGAGGTGCCCCTACCCCGCTGGTGGGCGCTGATTGCCCTGGTCAGTGGCCTGGCGGTGCTGATGCAATGCCTGCTGGGGGGGCTGATGGCCAGTCGCTGGGCCGCCCCGCTCTGTCTGTCCTCCGGCCTTGGCTGCCGCTGGCTGGTCTGGCACCTCCAGGGGGCCTGGCCCGCCACCATCGGCGTTCTGGTTCTGGCCATCTCGGCGCTCCGGCTCCCCCAAGGCTGCCGCCGGCCCCGACGTCTGGCCCTGACCGCCGCCCTCCTGGTTGCGACCCAGGTTGCCCTGGGGGTGCTCAGCCTCCGCGGCCAGCTGACCATGGCGGGGACCACCGTCGCCCATCAGTTGGTGGCCGCCCTGCTGGTGGCTGTCATCGGTGCCATCTGGGGCCTGAGCCTTCCCTCTCCAACCCCTGCCGTCCAAGCACCCCTTCTTGAGGTTGTTCATGGTTAGCGCCGCAGTACGGGCCACGGCCCTGGCCCCCTCTCAGGACTCTTCGGCGCCACGGTCGGAGGTCGTGCCCCGCTCGGTGCGGCTCCCGGCCTGGCTGGAAGTGGCCAAACCACGGCTGATTCCGCTTCTGCTCGCCACGACCCTGGCCGGCATGGCCCTCACGCCCGAATGGCCGCCGAGTCCGCTGCGCCTGTTCAGCACCCTCCTGGGCGGGGCCCTAGCGGCCGCGGCCGCCGGTGTGCTCAATTGCCTCTGGGAGGAGGAGCTCGATGGCCGGATGCTGCGCACCAGCCGCCGCGCCCTCCCCTCCGGTCGCCTGGTCCAACGCCAGGCCTTCGCTTTGGCCATCGCCCTCACGACGGTGTCCGTGGTCACCCTGGTCGTTGGGGTGAATTGCCTGGCGGCGGCCCTGGCCCTGTTTGGCCTCTGCAGTTATGTCCTGCTCTACACGGCCCTGCTCAAACCCAGGACCAGCCAGAACATCGTTATCGGTGGAGTGGCCGGTGCCATCCCCCCCCTGGTGGGGGTTGCCGCAGCCAGTGGCCATCTGGGCTGGGGGGGCTGGTGGCTGTTCAGCCTGGTGATGGTCTGGACCCCCGCCCATTTCTGGGCCCTGGCCCTGTTGCTAAAGGATGACTACCGATCCGTCGGCATCCCGATGCTGCCGGTGGTCAAGGGGGTGGTCACCACGGCCCGGGCCATCCACACCTACGCCCTGATCACCGTGGCCGTCAGTGGCCTGGGGGCGTGGCTACTTCCCAGTGGGGGCTGGCTCTACGGCCTGCTGGTGCTCCCCTTCAATGGACGGCTGCTCCAGCTAAGCCATCAGCTGTTGCAGCAGCCTGAGGCCCCCCAGCGGGCTCGCGATCTGTTCCGCTGGTCGATCTTCTATCTCTTTGGCATCTGCCTGCTGCTCATGCTGGCCCGCCTGCCCCAGGCCTCTGGAATCGATTGGCTGGCCCTGACCCCAGGGGACGGCCTCCCCCCCCTGCTGTCCCCCGCCGCCGCTGCCTAGATTCACTCACGCTGAACGATCGGGAGTGCCCGCAGGTTGATCGAACTCCAGAAGCTGCGGAAGAGCTATGGCGGCGGCCGTAAGGCCCCTGCGGTGCAGGCCCTCAATGACCTCAGCCTCAGCATTCCCCAGGGATGCCTCTACGGCCTGCTCGGTCCGAACGGGGCTGGAAAGACCACCACTCTGCGCATTCTTGCCACCCTGCTGGCCCCCGATTCCGGAACCGTGCTCGTGGCGGGTGTGGACGCCCTTGCCGACCCGCGCAGTGCGCGACGTCAGCTGGGCTATGTGGCCCAGGAGGTGGCGATTGACAAAATCCTTACCGGCCGCGAGCTCCTGCAGCTCCAGGGCGACCTTTACCACCTCCCCCGTGCCGATCGGGATGCTCGCATCGGCGAGCTGATCGGCCTGCTAGGCATGGCCGACTGGGTCGATCGACGCTGCGGCACCTACTCCGGTGGCATGCGCCGTCGACTGGACCTGGCCTCCGGCCTGCTCCACCGCCCCAGGGTGCTGGTGCTGGATGAGCCCACCGTGGGCCTGGATATCGAGAGCCGGGCCGCGATCTGGCAGGTGCTGCGCCAGTTGCGTGAGCAAGGCACCACGGTGCTGCTGAGCAGCCACTATCTCGAAGAAGTGGATGCGCTGGCCGATCGCCTGGCGATCATTGAGGCGGGGCGAGTGATCGCCGAGGGCACTCCCAACGAACTCAAGGCCGCCTTAGGGGGAGATCGGGTGACCCTACGGGTGCGGGAATTCAGCGACGAACAGGAAGCTGATCGGGTGCGGGAGCTGCTGCAGTCCTGCCAAGGAGTGCGCCAAGTGGTGGTCAACCGTTCCCAGGGGTATTCCCTCAATCTGGTGATCGAACATGACGCGGTGGTGGAACGGTTGCGTCAGCAGCTCGCCGCGGCCGATCTGCCGGTGTTCGCCCTGGCCCAGAGCAAGCCCAGCCTTGATGATGTCTATCTGCAGGCCACCGGTCGCACGCTGATGGATGCGGAGCTGGCCGTCGCCGGCAGCCGTGATGCCAAAGCGGAGCGCAAGCAATCGATGCGATGACAGCCGAGGCCGTCCGCGGATCCTGCCCCGCCTTTCCCCCTCCCCGATGACCACCGCCACCCCACCAAGCACCCCCACCCCGACCATCGCCCCCCGGCCCCAGAGCCACAGCGAGCCCTCTCCCCTGGCGGAGGTGACCCAGGAGACGCTTGCCCTCAGCCGTCGCCTGTTCGTGCAGCTGCTCCGCCGTCCCTCCACCCTGGTGGCGGGAGTTCTGCAACCGTTGATCTGGTTGGTCTTGTTCGGGGCCCTATTTGCCAAGGCTCCGCCTGGGCTCCTGCCCGGTGGCGGCAGCTATGGACGCTTCCTGGGGGCGGGGGTGATTGTGTTCACCGCCTTCAGTGCGGCCCTCAACGCCGGACTGCCGCTGATGTTCGATCGGGAATTCGGATTCCTCAACCGGCTGCTGGTGGCGCCTTTACGGGCCCGCAGCTCGATCGTGCTGGCCTCCGTGATTTACATCACGGCCCTAAGCCTGGTGCAGTCTTTGGCGATCATGGGCGCTGCCGCCCTGTTGGGCTACGGCTGGCCCGGGGCCTCGGGTCTGCTGGTGGTACTGATCACTCTGTTGTTGCTGGTGTTTGCCTTCACGGCCCTGAGCCTTGGTTTGGCGTTTGCCCTACCGGGGCACATCGAGTTGATTGCGGTGATCTTCGTGGCCAACCTGCCCTTGTTGTTCGCCAGCACCGCCTTGGCACCGATCAGCTTCATGCCCGGCTGGCTGGGCTGGCTGGCGGCCCTCAATCCCCTCACCTTCGCGATTGAACCGATTCGCGCCGCCTACGCCGGTCCTTTCCAATGGTCAACGGTGGTTCTCGTCGCCCCCTATGGCAGCCTCAACGCTGCGACCTGTCTGTTGATTCTGACGGTGTTGGCGTTCGGCCTGTTCCTGGCGATCCGCCCGCTGCTGAACCGCAAGCTCTCCTGACGTCCCCCCCAGTGACCCTGAGCATGCCCTGTCGCCCCCGCGACTCCGTCACCGCGCTTCCCCATCCAACCGAGGCTTGCTGAGATGGTCTCCCTTGCTGCCCACCACCTTGCGGGGGGCCTGATCGTGTCTGTTCAGGCCCCAGAAGGATCGCCTCTACGGAATCCCGACGTGATTGCGGCGATGGCGGAAGCCAGCCTGCGCAATGGGGCGGTTGGCGTTCGCCTGGAGAGCCCGGAGCACATCGGCGCGGTGCGCCGACGTTGCCCGGAGGCACTGATTGTGGGGTTGTGGAAGCGCCAGTATCCGGACAGTGCCGTTTACATCACGCCAAGCTGGGAGGAGGTCCGAGCGGTCTGGGCCGCCGGCGCCGATGTGGTGGCCCTGGATGGAACCGATCGGCCCAGACCCGGCCAGCACGACCTGGACAGCCTGATCCGCCGCTGCCGCGAGGAGTTAGGGGCCCCGCTGATGGCGGATGTGGACAGCGTGGAGCACGGGTTGCGCGCGGCTGCCTTGGGCTGCGACTGGATTGGAACCACCCTCTACGGCTACACCGAAGCCACCGCTGGCTTGCACCCGCCCGGGTGGGACTTGCTGCCCCCGCTGCGGGCCCAGTTACCCCCCAGCAACCTGCTGATCTGCGAGGGGGGCATCGCCTCAGGGGATCAGGCGGCGAGAGCCCTGGCCCATGGTGCCGATGCTGTGGTGGTAGGAACAGCGATCACGGGAGTGGATCTCCAGGTGGCGGCCTATGTACGCACCATGGCCGCTGGCTCCAATCGGCCTGAGGCGGTGGTTCTCCTTCCTTGAAGGGGTTCTCAAGAATGGTTGTCGTTGCGCTGGCAGCGAGGGGTTGAACCTTGCCCAGAAACACCGCGAAGGAGGTTGAAAATGTTGCCCATGGAACAGGACCAACGCCTGGCAATCCCGCTCCCCCAAAGGGGAGCTGCCCTGTTCGGACTTGTCATCTTGATGGTGCCAATCAGCTTTCAGAACATTGGGCAACTGGAGGCGCTGAACCGGGAGCTAGGCAAGCTCTGCAACAACCCACCGCGCCAGGCCATCCCCGTCTGCCGCCTTCATGCCCAGCTGACTCGCACCCTTTGAACGGGGATCACATCATTCCGGGCATACCCATGCCACCCATACCGCCCATTCCACCCATGCCTCCCATTCCACCCATGCCGCCGTCTGCGGAGGGCGGGGCGGGGGGCTCGGGTTTATCGGCAATCACAGCTTCGGTGGTAATCAACAGGGAAGCAATGGAGACCGCATCCTGAAGTCCAAGCCGCACCACCTTGGCGGCATCCAGGATGCCGGCCGCCATCAGATCCTCGTACTCTCCCGTGAGGGCATTGAAGCCAAGACAGGAACGGCGAATTTCCTCAATCACCACATCACCGTCCGAACCGGCATTGGCCGCGATCTGGCGCACCGGAGCCACGAGGGCACGCTGCACGATTTGCACTCCGGTGCGCTCATCACCGCTGCTGGTCGCCACCAGGCTGTCCAGCCCATCGGCCAATTGAAGAAGCGTGCTGCCGCCGCCGGCGATGATGCCTTCTTCGATGGCGGCACGGGTGGCATTGAGCGCGTCTTCGATGCGGAGCTTGCGGTTCTTGAGTTCGGTTTCCGTCGGGGCCCCCACCTTGATCACGGCCACACCGCCAGCCAGCTTGGCGATGCGCTCTAGCAATTTCTCCCGGTCGTAGTCCGACTCCGTGGCCTCCAGCTCCCGACGAATTTGGGCAATCCGTTCCCGAACTGCCTCGTGGGCTTCATCCGCCACGATCGTGGTGGAGTCTTTGGTGATCGTGATCTGGCGAGCCTTGCCCAGATCGGCCAGCGTGGCTTTCTCCAAGGACATCGCCCGGTCCTCGCTGATCACGGTGGATCCGGTAAGGATGGCGATGTCCTCCAGCATGGCCTTGCGGCGATCGCCGAAACCGGGCGCTCGTACCGCAGCCACCTGAAGCACGCCCCGGGTCTTATTGACCACCAGGGTGGCAAGGGCTTCCCCTTCCACCTCCTCCGCCAAAATCAGCAGCGGACGGCCGCCGCGTGAGACGGCCTCCAACACCGGCACCAGGTCGGCCACCGCACCCACCTTCCGATCGGTGATCAACACCAAAGGATGCTCAAGAACACATTCGCGACGATCCTGATCGGTCACGAAATAGGGAGAGGAATACCCCCGATCAATCGCCATTCCTTCCGTCACCTCCAATTCCGTGGCCAGGGATTTGGATTCCTCCACGGTGATCACCCCATCGGCGCTCACCTTGGCCATGGCCTCGGCAATCATCTGGCCAATTTCCCCATCGTTACCAGAACTCACCGTGGCCACCTGGCGGATGGCGTCGCCGGCCACACTGCGGGAACAGGCGGCAATGCCCTGCACCACCTGGGCCACCGCCTTCTCCATGCCGCGACGCAGGAGCACCGGGTTGGCACCGGCGGCCACGTTGCGCAGACCCTCATGCACCATGGCCTGGGCCAGAACCGTGGCGGTCGTCGTGCCGTCTCCAGCGGTGTCCTTGGTTTTGGTGGCCACCTGCTGCATCAGCTTGGCCCCCAGGTTTTCGAACGGATCCTCCAGCTCGATCTCCTTGGCGATCGTGACACCGTCGTTGACGATGTCCGGAGCGCCAAATTTCCGCTCCAGCACCACATTGCGGCCCTTAGGCCCGATCGTGACCTTCACCGCCTCGGCCAGGGCGTTGACTCCGCGCTCCAGGGACTCGCGGGACGCATCGGCGAACTGGATCAGCTTGGCCATCGGAGCAGGACAACGGTCACTCTTTGGCCAGGCTCCCACAGTGACGGGAGGGGATGCAGCCTGTCGTTGGTGGGGAAAGCCGAATCAAAACAGCCCACCGAGGCCCCGGATTCGGCAGGACAGGAAGGGCGTCGGTAGCCTCCGGACATGGAGGAGACCCTGGAGCAGACCATCACCCTGGCCGCCAGTGCGGCAGCCACCGCCGCCGCCAGCGTGGGCGACTCGGCCTTGGCCCCCGTCACCAAAGCCGACGGGCTGGTCTTCCTGACCGTTGCCGCCTTGGGCGTGGCCATGGCGTTGGTCTATGTGCCGATCCGCCTCGTCCTCACCTTCACCGCCCGTGGTCGCCGCTTGCGCTTACTGCAACGGATCCGGCGCCTGAGGGACGATCTGGGTCAGCCCCTGCCCAGCAGCGAATGAGCCCAAGGGCTCAGCGCATCACCATGCCCCCATCCACCTGCAGGACCTGGCCGGTCAGGTAGGCAGCGGCGGGGTCAGCGGCAAGGAACCGCACCACACCGGCCACTTCCTCCGGCTGGCCCATGCGTCCGAGGGGGATTCCCTTGAGGATGGTTTCAGTGGCGAGATCCCTGGTCATGTCGGTGGCGATAAAGCCGGGAGCCACCGCGTTCACGGTGACGCCCCGGCTGGCGAATTCAGCGGCGGTGCTGCGGGTGAGCCCGAGAACCCCCGCCTTGGCGGCGCTGTAGTTGGCCTGGCCAGGGTTGCCCATCAGGGCCACCACCGAGGTGATGTTGATGATCCGACCGCTGCGGGCCTTGAGCATCGTCCGGCTCACGGCACGGGTACAAAGGAAGACCCCGGTCAGATTCAGGTCGATCACGCTCTGCCAATCGGCGGTTTTCATCCGCATCAGCAAGCCGTCTCGGGTAATGCCGGCGTTGTTCACCAGCACATCGAGGCGGCCTTCCCGATCCAGCACCGCCTTCACCATCGCCTCCACCTCGGCCTCCTCGCCCACGTTGGCGCGGTGGGCCCAGGCCTTGCCCCCGGCGGTTTCGATGAACGCGACCAGCTCTGCCGCCGCCGCCTCCGAGCTGCTGTAATTGATGACAACCGTGGCGCCGCTGGCCGCCAGCGCCAGGGCGACGGCCCGGCCGATACCGCGGCTGGCGCCGGTCACCAGGGCCACCTGACCCAGCAGGCTGGCAGGCGGAGCGGCAAAGGCAGGGGCGCTGGACATCGGAGGGGGGAGACAGGCTGACCCATCAGGGTCGATCGCCGGCGATCGTATGGCCCCACCCGTTGGCGTTGCCCCTTCAGGAGGTCATCACGTCCACGGTCATCAGGGCAGGGCCGAGAAGCACGGAAAACCGAGCCAACTGATCCTTGCTTCCCATCACAACCAGGAGCTGGCCTGGCCCCAGCCGTACGTGCCCCCCCGGATTGGCGACCAAGGTCTGAACGCCCTCGCTGCGATAGGGATTCATCAGGGCTGGCTCAGGGTTCCGCACCGCCAGCACCATCGCTCCGCTGCGGCGTCCCAACTGCAGATCCGCCAAGCTGGCGCCGTTGATGTCCCCGAGAGCCACGGGGTCGCTGCTCAGCTGGAATTCCTCCACTTCGCAGTCGGACCCCGCCAGCAGGTCCATGAAGGTCACCGCCAGGGGGCGCAGGGCGGTGGCCGCCATGGTCCTTCCACCCGCCACATAGGGACTCACCACCTGGTTGGCACCGGCCAGGCGCAGCTTCCGTTCCGCTTCCTCACTGTCCGAACGGGCAATCAGGCGGCAGTGCGGGGCCAGTCCCCGGGCACTGAGCACCACGTACAGGTTGGCGGCGTTGCTGGGAAGGGTCGCCACCAGGCTGCGGCAACGGTGAATTCCTGCTTCCAGAAGGGTTTCGTCGAGGGTCGCATCGGCCAGCATCACCGGCAATCCCCGCTCTTCGGCGGCCTGGCGCCGCTCCGGGTCCATCTCCACCACCAGCATCGGCACGTGTTCACGCGCCAGCTGTTCGGCGATCTCCCGACCAATGCGGCCATAGCCGCAGAGAATGACGTGATTGTTCATGCGACGCAGCCAGTGACGGAAACGGCGCTCGCCCAGGCGTCGAAAATAGCCCGACTCCGAGAGCCCAAGCAAACTCTGAATGGTGAGCTGGACCACGACCAAGCCCCCCACCACCACAAACACAGTGATCCACCGCCCCGCGTGACTGAGGGGATAGACCTCGCCGTAGCCGATGGTGCTGATGGTGATCGCCACCATCCAATAGCAATCCCCCCAGTCCCAACCTTCGGTGACTCGATAGCCCGTAGCGGCCAGGTTCACCAGCAGCGCCAAGGCAATCAGGGGGCTGGGCCAGCCCCGGCGGGATCGCATCGGTGGGCGCCGGCGGCGCCAGCGCAACGAATTCAGCCTCAGCACCGCCCTACTGCCCCAGGCCCCGCCCAAGGGGTCAGCCCAAGCCAAGGGCCCGGAGCACGTCGTCCATGGCGATGGCCCCGAGCCCTGCGGAAGCGTCCATTCCTTGGACTCCCGAGCGCTGGGGCAGGCTCTGGGCAGAGCGACCTAGGGCCACCACAGGCACCCCACAGAGCAGGGCCAGCTCGATCGTCATGGGGTCACTGGCCAGCACCACATCACTCACAGCCACAAGGGAGGCCCGCTCCCGTACGGCCGCTGCGGTGGTGTGACTCGGAGCCACGTCCAGGCTCCGCACCCCGGGCACGCTGGTGCGGAGCCGTTGGGGGAGATCCTGCCAACGGTCCGCGGGCCAATCGTTGCTCCCATCGCCCTTGGCCAACAGCACCATCGGCCCATCCCCTGCGGGGAGGGCTGCGGTTGCCCCCGCCAGGTCGTTGGCCGCCAAGGGCAATCGGTAAGCCCCCGCATCGAGGCGCACCCCGATCGGCAGCAGGTAGGCGGCGAGGGCCTGACTGGGCCAACCGCCGGAGGGGGTCACGGTCTGGGTGGCGGAAAAGCCCCCGGCGGCGATGCGGGCTGGGATATGACTCATGGACAGCATCAGATCCACCTGACGGCCGCTGGCCAAGTTGATGCAGGCCTGAAAATCCGGCTCCCGCACCGAGCCAAGCAGGTTGGCCCAGTCCGCCATGGTGGCCGATCCGAAGGGGAAAGGGATCACCTTTTCGACGGCGGGGAGCAACGGCCAGATCCCCGCGGAGGCAGGCGAGCAGGCCACCTGAATCTGGAAGTGGAGCTGGTCAGCCGTGGCGGCGACCGCCGGCAATGCCCGCAATTGGCTGTCGCCATCGCCCGGAATCAGGAACAGTGCGCGCATCGGACTGGGGACGGAGAGAGGCGGACTGACGGTGGACCTGGCGCACCGGGGCCTTGACCGCCAAGCAGACAGGCGCGATGGCCTGCGCGTGGCCTGATTGTATGGATCAGATCCGGATTTTCCCGCCTAGGGAAGGGAGTGGCTTGTGCATTTGCTGATCGCCGCCGCCGGCAGTGGCAGGCGCATGGGGGCCATCGGCAATAAGTTGCTGCTTCCCGTTGCCGGGCGGGCGGTATTGGCCTGGACCCTGGAGGCCGCCTTGGCCTGCGAGGCCATTGGCTGGATCGGCATCATCGGCCAACCGGTGGATGGGGAGGCGATTGCGGCGATCGTCGCGACGGCCACGGCCACCTCCCAGCGGCGGTTAGCCGCCCCGGTGGCCTGGATTCTGGGGGGGGACACCCGGCAGGAGTCGGTCAGCCGGGGGCTGGCGGCCTTGCCGCCAGGGGCGGAGGGGGTGTTGATCCACGATGGTGCCCGCTGCCTGGTAGAGCCCGACCTACTGGCCCGCTGTGCGGCGGCCCTGGCCGCCGGTCAGGCCCTGATCGCCGCCACCCCCGTCACCGACACCATCAAGCAAGTGAATGGGGAGGGGACCATCCTGGCCACCCCCGACCGCAGCGGGCTCTGGGCGGCCCAGACCCCCCAGGGCTTTCCTGTAGCCCAGCTGCGCGCCGCCCATCAGCGGGCCGCGTCCGAGGGCTGGAGCGTCACCGATGACGCTGCCCTGTTGGAACGGCTGGGGTTGCCGGTGCAGGTGCTGGAGGCCCCGGCGTCGAACATCAAGCTCACCACCCGCTTTGATCTGCTGGTGGCCGAGGCTGTGCTGGCGGAACGGGCAGCACGAGCCCGCGGCGAGGGCTGAATCCCTTGATCCTGAATCCCATGACAGCAAGCACCGGTCCGGGAATCAGCCGGCGCTGGGGTGCTCCAGCCCTGCCGGCACTGGCCCTGCTGTTGGCCCTGCTCTTGGGGGGGCCGGTGGCCGCCGCCGGGGCGCCGGCCTGGGTGACCCTGGAGGGGCGCCCAGTGCTTGAGCTGCGGGCCATTGTCGGTGGCCGGACGCCAGCCGGGCTGGCCCAGCGGGCCTCGGTGGAGTTGAAGCGGATGGCCGAGGACAATCGCCTGGCCCCCGAGCAATTGGTGGTGCGGGACGACCCGCCCTACTCGGTCGTGGGGGTGCAGCAGGCCGATGGCACGTTCCTGCCACGCCTGGTGGTGGACGCCAGGGTCGCCGCCGCCTTCGGCCAATCGCGGCCCGCCCTGGCCGAGCTCTATCGCGACCAACTCCGGGCCGCCATTCGCCAGTACCGCAGCAGTCACCGCCTCTCCGCCTGGCTGAGGGGGACGGCCCTGGCCCTGCTGGTGCTGCTGCTGTATCTGCTCTGGCTGCGGTGGCAACTGGCGCTCAATGGCCGGCTGCGCCGCTGGCTCGCCCGGCCGGACAGCCCGCCTCTGGTGGCGGGATGGCGCGTCGCCGGCGCCCGGGTGTTGGATGAGGAGCAGGTGCGCCAGGGCCTGCAACTGGGGCGGCAGCTGCTGAATGGGGCCCTGCTGGCGATGGTCAGTTACCTGCTGATCCCCCTGCTGTTGGGATTCTTCCCCCCCACCCAGGTGATCGCCGAAGGCCTGCGGGCCCAAATTCGAAGTGTGCTGATGCGGGGGGGCGAGGCCGGCCTGAACGCCATCCCCAACCTGCTGAGCATTGTCCTGATCCTGGCGATCACCAGCCAGGTGATCCGGGCCAGCAATGCCTGGTTCCGGGCGCTGGAACGGGGTCGGTTGCAGATCCCCGGCTTCTATCCGGAGTGGGCCATGCCCACCCGTCGACTGCTGGCCGGAGTCATTCTGCTGGCCGGCCTGGTGATTGCGTTCCCCTACGTGCCCGGGTCGAACAGCAAGGTCTTCCAGGGGGCTGGCCTGTTGGTGGGGGTGCTGGCGGCCCTCGGATCCAGTGCCGTGGCCACCAACGTGATCAGCGGCCTGATGTTGATCTACACCCGAGCTTTCCAGGAAGGCGATCGGGTGGAGATCGGCGGGGTGGTGGGGGTGGTGCAGGACCGGGCCCTGTTGGTCACCCGGATCCAGACCCCCCGCAACGAACTGGTGAGCATTCCGAATGCCACCGTGATCGCCACCTCCATCGTCAATTTCTCCTTCTCGACCCGCGAAATCGCACGGCCCGTGGCGGTGGCCACCACGGTCACCATCGGCTACGACGTTCCTTGGCGCCAAGTGCATGCCCTGTTGCTCGCCGCCGCCCGGGGCCTCCCCGCCATCGCCGCCCAGCCGGAACCCTATGTCCTGCAAACCGCGCTGAACGATTTCAACATCAGCTATGAACTCAATGCCTTTGTGGTGAACGCGGGCCTGTATCGAGAGACCCTTTCCGAGCTGCTGGGGGCCATTCAGGACCGTTTTGCCGAGGCCAAGGTGGAAATCCTCTCTCCGGGTTATCACGCCGTGCGTGACGGAGAACCCAGCACGCTGCCGCCATGGCCTTAGCTGCCAAGGATCAGGGCAACACCTGCAGACATCCCCGCTGGCCGTCAAGCCTGGCCCTCACCCCAAGGGGCAGGGCGCCATTGCCGGGGCTATGGCCGACGGGGAGTTGGGCCACCACCGGAATTCCCAGATCGGCGGTGCGTTCCCGCAACACCTGCTCCAGGCTGAAGATCTCTTCCGGCGGTTCGCCGGCCCGGTCGCCATCGCCGCAGCCTTCGAAGCTGCCAAAGCCGATGCCGGCAAGCTGCTGCAGGGCGCCGCAGAGGCGCCACTGGGTCAGCATCCGCTCGATCCGATAGGGCGCCTCCCCCACGTCCTCCAGGATCAGGATCGCGCCCTGGAGCGGCGGCAGATGGGGGGTGCCCAGCAGATGGGTGGCCACGGTCAGGTTGGCCGCCAGCAGGGGGCCCTCGGCGATGCCGCCTCGCCAGGGAAGGCCCTCCAGGTCGGGGAGGGGGTCGCCGAACAGCAGCGCCCGCAACCGTTCCTGACTCCAGGCGGGCTCCGCCGCCAGGGTGGTGACCAGGGGGCCATGGACGGCCCCAGGCTGGCCGCAGGCCACCCGATGCCAGAGCAGGGAGGTGACGTCCGAGAAGCCCAGCAGCCAGCCCGGGGCAGGGGCCAGGGGCTGCTCCAGCAGTCGAGCCGCCCCCCATCCGCCGCGCACGCAGGCCAGCAGCGGCGCCCCCTCGGCCTCGGGAACGCCGTCCAGATCGGCGCGACGTTCCCTGTCCTGACCCGCCAGATAGCCCCAGCGCCGGCCCACCAGGGCCGCCGGATCACCGGTATGGTCCAGGCCCCAGCTAGCGAGCAGGGCCAGGCCAGCGTTCAAACGGGTGGCCTCACTGAGGGCCGAGCTGGCCGCCACCAACCGCAGGCGATCGCCGCGGCGCAGGGGAGTCGGCAGGGGCAAGGGCAGGGCAGGCATGAACTCAGCGGGGCACGGAGACAACCAGGGCAAGCAGCAGCAGCCCCCCCAACCACACCTGGTGGCTGAAGTGTCGGCCATAGAAGCCTTGGGGCAGATCGGCCTGGCGCAAGAGCGCCGCCTCCCGCTGCATGCCCACGGAGGCCAGGAGCCAGAGCAGCCAGAAACCGGGTCCGCCGATCCCCTGGACCCCCGCCGCCGCGGCAAGGGAGATCGCGGCGAGGCCGTAGCACCAGCACACCATGCTGGCGGCGCGGCGTCCCAGGGACAGGGCGCTGCTGCGAACCCCCAACCGCCGATCGTCGTCCCGATCGGCCATCGCATAGACGGTATCGAAGCCGAAGGTCCACAGCACGGTCGCCAGCCAGGTAAGCCCCAGGGCTGTCAGGGCTGAGGGGGACCCACCCCAGCTGCCACGGCTGGCGGCGGCCCAGGGAATCAGCACCGCAAAGCCCCAGCAGAGGGCCAGCACCAGCTGGGGCCAGGCGAACCAGCGCTTGGCGGAGGGATAGAGCAGCACCGGGGGCAGGGCCGCCACGGCCAGGGCTAGGCAGAGGCCGCGCTGCGGGGCCGGCAGGGCCAGCACCACCAGCAGGGCCAGCAGCAGGCACACCACCAGCAGCGCCATGGCTTCGCCCACCCCCACGCGCCCGCTGGCCAGGGGCCGGTGGCGGGTGCGGTCCACCTGTGGATCAATGTGGCGATCCCAGAGATCATTGGCGACGCAGCCGGCACCGCTCACCGCCAGTCCCCCCAGGACGATCCAGCCCACAAGCGGGGCCGACGGGGGGGCCGACGGATGGAGCCATAGGGCCCAACCCGCTGGAATGAGCAGAATCAGACGTCCGCTGGGCTTGTGCCAGCGCAGCAACGCCAGCCAGTCGGCAGGCCTGGCCATCAGGACCGTCGCAGTGGCGGCACCCTAGGGCTGCCGGTGGATGGCAAAGTAGCCCCTCGTTCCACCGGGGTCGCCTGCCATGGATCCGATCTCGAGGGCTGCCGCCACCGCTGTGGCCCGCCCCACTACTGCCCCTGAGACCACCCTCACCTCCGGCGCCATGGAGCCCGAGGCGCCGTCCACCCAGCGCCGGGTAGCGGCCATTGATATCGGCACCAACTCGATCCATCTGTTGATCGCCACGATCGATCCAGCCCTGCACAGTTTTTCGGTGCTGTTGACCGAAAAGGCCACCACCCGGCTGGGGGAACGGGATGAGGAGACCGGTGATCTGAGCGCGGAGGCGATCGAGCGGGCCTTCCTCACCCTGCGCCATTGCCGGGAGCTGGCGGCGAGTCACGGGGTGGAGCAGATCGTGACGGCCGCCACCAGCGCCGTACGCGAAGCCCCCAATGGCCGGGCCTTCCTGCAAGCCATTCAGGAGAAGCTTGGCCTGGAGGTGGATCTGGTGAGCGGGCTGGAGGAAGCCCGGCTGATCTACCTCGGGGTGCTCTCCGGCATGAGCCTGGGGGAGCGGCCCCATCTGATCTTGGATATCGGCGGTGGATCCACCGAACTGATCCTGGCCGATGGCCGTGATGCCCGTGTGCTCACCAGCACCCGCATCGGTGCGGTTCGGCTCCATCGGGACTTTGGCCAGCAGGATCCACTGCCGGCAGAGCGACGCACGTTCCTGGAGGCCTATCTCCAGGGGGCACTGGACCCGGCAGTGGCGCAAGTGAGGCAGGAGCTGCGTGCCGGCGAACGGCCCTTGCTGGTGGCCACCAGCGGCACGGCGATGGCCCTGGCGGCCCTGGCGGCGTCAGAAGACCCGAAACCCCCCCTGAAGCTGCAGGGCTATCGGATCAGTAAGGACCGGTTGGACCAACTGGTGGACCGGTTATGGAGCCTCAGTCCTGAACAACGGCGAGCCCTGGCACCCCTCAACGACCGACGTGCCGAGATCATTGTTCCCGGCGCCCTGATCCTGCAAACCACCATGGCGATGCTGCAGGTGAGCGAGCTGGTGGTGTGTGAGAAGGCCTTGCGGGAGGGCCTGATCGTGGACTGGATGCTGCGCAACGACCTCCTGGGGGATCGCTTTGCCTACCAGAGCTCGATCCGCCAACGCACCGTGCTGCATCTGGGCCGCAGTTTCGGCGTCGATCCAATCCGGGCCGACCAGGTGGCTCGCCATGCCCTCAGCTTCTATGACCAGACCAGGGGCTGGTTGCATCACGACGATGGCAGCGGCAAAGCCCTGCTCTGGGCCGCCGCCCAGTTACACGCCTCGGGAAAGCACATCAACGTGGGGGCTTATCACAAGCACACCTGGTATCTCATCCGCCATGGCGAACTGCTGAGCTATTCCGAAGCGGAACATCTGATGGTGGCAGCCATCGCCCGCTACCACCGACGCAGCTTGCCCAAAAAACGCCATGAGGCTTGGCAGCTGATTGAGGGGCGCGATCAGCGGCGCCTAGTGAACGAGATGGCCTTGCTGCTGCGCATGGCGGTGGCGCTCGACCGGCGACCAGCGGCCATGATCGATCGATTCTGGGTGCAACCCCAGGGGCTGGGGTCGGAAGGGCCCTCAGGCTTCACGGTCTCCCTGGTGCCGAGGGCCTCCGCACCCGGCGAAGGCCCCTTGGACCTGAGCCTCGAACAGTGGAGTCTGCGATCCTGTGCCGCCATGGTGATGGAGGCCGCCGGTCTCAGTCTCGTCGTGGAGGTGGTGTCCGCGGCCAATGACCCAGCTCCGCTCTGGACCTCCTAAGGGATCCATGATCTCCAAGGAACTGAGCTCGGAGCGATTCTTTAGGCCAATCGGCCCGAAAACGCCCAAGAAGGACGGGTCTAATTGAATAAAAAATGGGCGATACTGGATTCGAACCAGTGACCCCTTCCGTGTGAAGGAAGTGCGCTACCGCTGTGCTAATCGCCCTTGAGTTCCTGCCAAGGCCAACCGAAGCTCGGCTTGGGCCCTGTTCGCAGTCGGACCATCATAAGCCACGGAGCGCCCGAGCCAGCCTGTTTCTGGGGCCGGAGCCTCCGTTGGTGCTGCCAACGGCCTTAAGGCACCACCATCAGCGACGATAGGGGGTCCATTTCGTGCGCCGGCGTCCGTGAGCCAGACCGCCCTCACCCCCTCCGCCAGCAGTGCGCCCGCCGCTTGCACAGAGACCGATGTGTTGATCGTGGGCGGGGGCGTCTGCGGCACGGCGCTGCTCTTTGAACTGGCTCGCTATACCGACTTGGCAAAGATCACCCTGGCCGAGCGCTACGACCAATTAGCCCAGGTGAATTCCAAGGCCACCAGCAACAGCCAAACGATTCATTGCGGAGATATTGAGACCAACTATAGCCTCGAAAAAGCCCTAAAGGTTCAATACACTGCTGAGATGATTGGCAACTACGCCGATCTACTCACCCCAGAACAGCGCAATCAGTGCGTATTTCAAACCCCCAAGATGGTCCTGGGAGTCGGAGGAAAAGAGTGCGATTTTTTGCGGAGGAGATTCGAAGTTTTCAAGCCACATTTTCCCTCAATGGAGTTGCTCGAAAAAGAGCAGATTGCCGAGTGGGAGCCTGCTGTGGCCTTGGTGGACGGCGTTCTTAGGCCAGAGCCTTTGGTGGCGATCGGCATTCGCAATGGAGCCACCGCGGTGGATTACGAAATGCTCGCCAAATCCTTTGTGGACCAGGCCAGGGCAGCGGTGGAGGGCACTGCACGGCAGATTGATCTGCGACTGGCCACACCCATCCTCCGCATGACCCCTCAGGCCGATGCATTCTTGGTGGACCTTGGCGGAAAGAATCCAACTCAACTACGGGCCCGGCACGTCATCGTCAACGCGGGTGCCCATAGCTTGCTGATGGCTCAAAAAATGGGATTTGGGCTGGAGTACTCCTGCCTGCCGGTGGCCGGAAGTTTTTATTTCACTCCGGACCTTCTTCGCGGGAAAGTTTATACTGTTCAAAATGACAAACTTCCCTTTGCCGCCATTCATGGTGACCCCGATGTCCGTGCCCCCGGCCAGACTCGCTTTGGACCTACCGCCCTACTTTTGCCTTTACTCGAACGCTATCGCCCAAGATCATTTTTTGAATTCTTACGAGTCTTGCGACTCGACTGGTCCGTAATTAGCGTGTTCTGGCAATTGCTTGGGATCGCCGATATCCGCAATTACATTCTGCGCAATTTATTATTTGAGGTTCCTTGGTTGAGGCGGCGCCTTTTCCTCGTCGATGCACGTAAGATTGTACCCAGCATGCAACTAAATGATCTCAGCTTCGCCAAGGGCTATGGCGGCGTTCGCCCGCAGTTAATTGACAAACGTTCCCGAAAGTTGATGCTGGGAGAGGTGCGGATTGAATCAATGCCAGGACTCACGTTTAATGTCACCCCTTCGCCGGGGGGAACCTGTTGCCTCGGCAATGCCGAAATGGATCTCGAGGCCATCGCGACCCGCCTGGACTGCAAAGTTGATCGCGAACGCCTCAAGTGCGAACTCCATGGGACGGAGACGCAAAATGGGGGCAAGCGCAGGGCTTCGATGCTGAAGAATGCTGCCTAATGCAACAATTATGACACCGATCAACGGGGGCCTTGAGTTTGATTGGTGATAAGATCCATGGGGCGTGATTAAAAATCTCAAACCACTTCTCTCTCAATAATTTTCAAATTATAGGCAAAATCAGCCTATCTCCGCCCTGATGCACGGCCGATTCCCGCGGCGATTGCCCCTTTCCAGCCCGTCATCAACCCATTCCCTCTGTTTTGTTTTCCGTGCGTTCCGCCCTGCGCCGTATCTCCACCGTTGTCTTCGGTCCCCTGCTGGATCAAAAGCCGGCCTCCAAGCTGATTCGGCGCACCAGCAAGGAGCAATGGAAACTGATCGTTGTCAATATCGTTAGCAGCCTATTGGAAGCCTTCAGCGAAGGTGCAACCTTTGCGGTGATTTTTCTTGCTGTTGAAGTGCTGACTGCACCTTCGAACACAGCTGGCGGAGTGAATTGGAGCACCAAGCCCTTGGTGAGCTCCATCCCATTGCTAACGGCTTTTCTCGAGGGCATTCCTCGCACAACGCTGTTTTCAATTCTCCTTGGATCCGCCGTCGTACTCCAGGGAATTCAGAGCATTAATCGCTACATCAATATGGTAACAATCGGATATTTTGCGGCGCGCTGCAACACAATGATTCGAGGCTTGATTCACGGCCAAATCTTAAGCCTAAGTTACTCTTGCGCAAGCGCCTATCAAGTCGGCGACCTAACCAGTTACGCCATCAATAGCCCTGTTGTCGTCAAAGTATTTATTGAGCAATTTGGCTCGCTATTTATCTGCATCATACTCATCGTCACCTATCTCGGTATTCTGATCTCCCTGTCTCCATGGTTGTTGCTGGCCGCCCTGGTGCTGGGCGGGATTCTGGTCGTGATCCAGAACAAGCTATTGCCCCGCATTCGTGCCGGCTCCCGTGTGGTGACCCAGCAGGAGGTGATCGTGAACACCTTGATCACGGAGGACATCCAGGGATTACGGCTTTTGCACAGCACAGGTCAGTTGGATGCCGCCGACCAGCGGTGCTGGAACTCCTTGGCCGGCATGGAAGCCGGGATGCGACGCCAAACCCGCTTGCTCCAGATGATTGGGCCCATCAGCAGCTTCCTGCCCGTGACGGCGATTGCCTTGATCGCGGCCCTGAGTCTGCTGGTGTTTGGTACTAAAAGCACCGGGGTGCTCCCGAGCCTGGTGACCTTTGTGCTGGCGTTGCAACGCTTGAACGTTCGTTTCTCAACCGTTGCCAATGCCGTCAACACACTCAGCAACATGGCCGGGGGAATTGATCGTCTGAACGAGATTCTTTCTCCGGCCGGTAAACAATTCCGGCCACGAGAGGGTGTGCCCTTCGATCATCTTCACAAGGAGATCCGATTGGAGCAAGTGGATCTGCGCTATCCAGATACCATGGCGCCCGCTCTACAGGCCATCAATCTCTCCCTACCGGTGGGCCACACCCTCGCCTTAGTGGGATCTAGCGGTGCTGGCAAGAGCTCGATTGCTGATCTACTGGTGGGCCTCTACGAACCGACATCAGGTCGTGTGCTCATTGATGGCCGCGATCTACGGGACCTGGATCGAGCCAGTTGGCAACAACGCCTGGGGGTTGTGAGCCAGGACACCTTTCTGTTCAACACCACCCTCTCGGACAACATTGCCTTTGGGAGTCCGTGGGCCAGCCAAGCTCAGATTGAGGCGGCCGCAGAACAGGCCCAGGCCGCCGATTTCATCGCCGCACTCCCCCAGGGATATGCCACCTCCTTGGGCGAACGGGGCTATCGCCTCAGCGGCGGTCAACGCCAGCGCATCTCTCTGGCCCGGGCCATCCTGCGGGATCCGGATCTTCTGATCCTGGACGAAGCCACCAGCGCATTGGACAGTCAGAGCGAGCGATTGGTGCAAGAAGCTCTCGACCGCTTCGAAGGCAATCGCACCGTGCTCGTGATTGCCCATCGTCTGAGCACGATCGTCAATGCCGACCTGATCTGCGTGATGGAGAAAGGCCGGTTGGTGCAACAGGGACGGCACCACGAGTTGCTGGCCGAAGCCGGGCCTTACGCCCGACTCTGGCAAGAGCAAGCCAACCAACCTGGAGCCAGCTTGCCCAGTTAACACCAAGCCCTAACGGAGAGACCGCTTAGGGCAGGCCCCCACGGAACAAATGCTGGTGGCTTGACGAGTACAGCTTGGAACGGGCCCCATTGGCCCCCCTCAGCGCAGGACTCACGACATAAAGGGTGGTGCGAACCAACTCACGGGCCCGGCTGGTGGCCGCCATCTCGCTAAGGGGCACCACATCCAACCATTGGTCGGGCCAACTCACCCGATAGCCAATCGCTACCGGCGTGTCGGCCGGATAGTGGGCCAGCAATTCCGCCTGAACCTCCTCAACATGGCGAGCGCTGAGATAAAGGCAGAGGGAGGCCTGCAGGGCCGCCAGCCGAGCCAACGACTCCCGCTCAGGCACCCCCGTCCGTCCGCCAGCGCGGCTGAGAACGATGGTTTGGACCACACCGGGGATGGTGAGCTCCTGGCGAAGGGCGGCGGCGGTGACCTGATAGGCGCTTAGGCCCGGCACCACATCCACACTGATGCCGGCATCGGCAAGACGGCAGATCTGTTCCGCCAGGGCTCCGTACAGACAGGGATCGCCATCGTGGAGGCGGACCACCCGTTTGCCAACCCGGGCCCGCTCAACCACCACCTCCAGCACCTCCTCAAGGGTGAGGGTGCTGGTTCGAATGCGTTCGCATGGGGCTGGAGCCAGGGCAGCAATCTGTGGATTGATCAGGGAATCGGTCCACACCAAGACCTCGGCTTCTGCAATGGCGGTGGCAGCCCGAAGGGTGAGCAAATCGGTGGCCCCAGGACCAGCCCCGACGATCCGAACATTGGGGGTCATGGGGTCACTCCACTGGGGTCGGGAAGGGATCGGCGCCGGCCGTAAAGCCGCCAGAGGCCGGCACCACCCAAGGCGATCAATAGCAGGCTGATCACCTGGGCCATGCGCAGACCTCCCGCACAAAACGGCGGCTGGGCAAAAAGACAGAGGGGGTCCAGCCGCAGGGCTTCGATCCAGACCCGGCCACTGCTGTAGGCCATCAGATAAATGCAGCTGAGAGTACCGGGAGGGAGCACAAGACGCCCGCGACTAGCCCGACGATGCAAGAACAGCAGCAGAGCACAAACCCCCAGGTCCCAGAGCGACTCATAAAGAAAGGTGGGGTGAAAGGTGCTTGCAGCAAGGAACTCAGCCGGTCGATTGGCGATGGGAATGGTGAGCCCCCAGGGGAGGTTGGTGGGCAGTCCGAAGGCTTCGGAATTGAAGAAGTTTCCCCAGCGCCCGATGGCTTGACCGAGGGCAACGGCGGGAACCAAGACGTCCAGCAGCGGCCAGAAGCGCTGTCGCTTCCAGCGGCAAAACAGAATGATCGCCACGATGCCCCCGATCAGGGCACCGTGGATGGCAATGCCGCCTCGCCAGATGGCAAAGATATCGGTCCAATGATTCTGGTACTGGCGCCATTCAAAGGCCACGTAATAGAGGCGAGCCCCTAAAACGGCGCCCACCACCAAAGGGAGCAGAAGATCGGCGATCAGCCCCGGATCGATGCCTCGACTGCGGCCTAGGCGACTGGCCAGAGCCAGCCCGAGCAAAACGGCCGTGGCAATCAGCAGCCCGTACCACCTCAGAGCAAAAGGGCCCAACTGGACAACCAGGGGGCCCGGAGATGTAAACAGTGCCAGCAAGGGCATCACAAAGGGAAACGTCAGATCAGACCTTCAGCCGCCTGGACCTTTTCCACTTGACGCTTCTTCAGCACCAGCAGGATTTGGGCGAGAGCCACCGCTGCAAAGAAGGCAAGCAGGCCATAGAGGCGTACAGGGTCCTGCAGAACAATTTCCACATCCACCTGACCAAAGCCACCAACATTGGGGTCGTTGGTGAGAGGGGAACCGCTTTCAACGGTATCTCCAACCGCGACCTCAAGGGTGGGACCAGCGGGGATGGTCTCAGTCACGCTGGTCCCTGAGGAGGAGGTGATCTCCACCAGATTGGCGCCGTTATCGCCAGCCGTGATGGCAGTTACCGTACCAGCAGCGGAGGCATTAAAGGCACCGTTGTTGCTCTTTTCACCGGTCGGATACACCTGACCGCGACCACGGTTGCCACCGACATGGAGTTGGTACTTACCAAAATGGATGGAACTGTCAGAGGCAGGATCGGGGGAAAGGATCGGGAAGACGATCTTTTGGTGCTGATCACCAGGAAGGGGCCCAACCAGAAGAATGTTGGGCTGGTCGTCGCTGTACTGGGTATAGAAAACTCCCGTTGTTTCCTCCTTGAGTTCATCGCTGAGCCGATCCTGCGGGGCCAGGGTGAAGCCATCGGGCAGCATCACCACCGCCCCCACATTCAGGCCCGTTGGGTTGCCGTCTCCGCCCACCTGTTGAACACTGGTGTCGTAGGGGATTTCGACTTCAGCCTTGAACACGGTGTCGGGGAAGATGGCCTGGGGCACCTCCACCCGGGTGGCCTTCTTGGCCAAGTGGCAGTTCGCGCAGACAATCTTGCCGGTCGCTTCCCGCGGGCTGGCGTAGTTCTGCTGGGCCCAGAAGGGGTAGGCCCAACTGGGAGTTGCTCCGGCGAGGAGCACGGTGATCGACAGAAGGCTGCCAAGCAGCACGGAGAGGGAGCGACGCATGGGGTAATGGCGGGCGGGCGCTTGGCGGACGAGGGTTGAAGCGGAGAGCGATCAGGCCAGGATCAGGCCCACCAGGGCTTGTCACCGGTGCGGAAATCCGTTTCGCTCCATTGGCTCAGAAACACGTTGTCGTTGTCGACCGTGACATGGGCGAGGGCCAGGGAAAGGGGCGCCGGGCCGCGGACCACCTTGCCCGTGGCGTCGTACTGGGAGCCATGGCAGGGGCACATGAACTTGTTGGCCCCGCTGTTCCAGGGCACCACACAGCCCAGGTGAGTGCAGATGGCGTTGATGCCGTAGTTACCGATCGCTTCGGGCCCTTCCACGATCAGGTAGGTGGGATCCCCCTTCAGTCCCTGCACCAGGCTGCGATCGCCCTCTTTGTGGGTGTTCAGCCAGCCACTGGCCGTGACGTTATTGCCGGCTTCGTCCTTGGCGGTGGTGCCGCCGCCGGAGCCAGCGACCCGGGGAGGAATGAAGTAATTGACCACGGGGTAGAGGGCCCCAAGGGCTACACCGGTGACGGAGCCGAAGGTGAGCAGGTTCATGAACTGCCGACGACCCATTCCGGGGACATCACCAGGCGACGAACTGGCAGGGATCTGGGTCATACGAACCGTTCCGGTTCCACCGGGGAAACGTGGCGCCCATTATGAACCTTGCGGCTCCCGTCCTGCTTCGCCCCCGCAAGGGCACGGCCGGCCTGCAACATGCTGTTGTGCAGCGCTCCCCCTGTCGCGATCTCCTGCCAACCCAGCCCGTGCCCGCCGACGCCATCGCACCACTAGGCCGTGACGAACTGCTGGACCTCCTTCAGCAGCGCTGGCAGGCCTCCTACGACCTGCAGCTGGTCCGGAGACGGGGACGGCTTTATCTGCAGGTGATGTGGGGGTACCTGGAGCAGCAGTCCTTTCCCCTGTCGGCCGAAACCTATGGCGCCCGGCTCGAGGAGCTGGTGGGCGCCATCAACGGCTTGGGGGTAGCGGATCAGGTGAGGGAATGGTTGCGCACCACCCGCGATCGCCCCAGGCTTGGCAAGGCCTTGTCCCTCCCCTTGGAGTTGCCGCCGGCCCGGGCCAGCGAATTTCTGCTTCCCTGATCCGCCCACCGACTCAGGCTGCCGAATCAGACCGAAGGGGATTCGGATCCGCGAACCGCCTGGGCCAGGGACACCAGCCCCACGCCGATCAAATAGAGCAGGAGGATGGCCCCGCTGAGCAACAGCATCGTCACCGGATCGGTGGACGGGGTGAGGACAGCCCCTGCCAGGGCACTCAACAGAACCACCCAGCGCCAGGCCCCCAGCATCATGCGGGCGTCAATCAACCCCAACGCGCCGAGCAGAAGTTGCAGCACCGGGAGCTGGAAGGCCAGGGCGGTGGCCAGCATCAGCAGCAGCACGAAATCGAGGTAGCGCTCGATCGACCAGATCGGCTCCACCACATCGGCGCCATAACTCACCAGAAAGCGCAGGGCCGCCGGCACCAGCGCCCACCAGGCAAAGGCCAGGCCCGTCAGAAATAACAGGCTGGAGCCCGCCACGGCCGGGGCCACCAGGCGCCGTTCCCGCCGGGTGAGTCCCGGCAACACGAAGGCCAGCAACTCGAACAGCACATAGGGGAGGGCCAAGGTCAGGCCGGCATAGCCCGCCACCTTCAGCGAGACAAACAGGAACTCACCGGGAGCCAGCTGTAGGAAACGCATGCCGTGGGCCGGCACCTCCAGCAGCTTCACCAGCGGACGCACTCCTGCCAGGCAAACGGCGGCACCGACCACCACCGCCAGCAGGCTGCGCAACACCCGACGCCTGAGTTCCTCCAGGTGTTCCACCAGGGTCATCTGCACCTCGCCAGGAAGGTGCTCCGCCCCCAGCTCGGCGGCGAGGCCGTCTCCGGGAAGGAACGATTCAGGCACCGGGATCGGACGCGCAGAGGGGGCGGGAGATGATCCTGGCGACACGGCGGGAACAGCCGGCGAGTCGGAGATGGGAGATAAAGACCTGTTCCATGAGGCTACTGGGCTTCCAGCAGGGACAGGGCCCTGCCAGGCTCCCCCCAGCGGATCTCCCCCCCTTGGTGGCGCACGGTGCCCTCAGCGGCCCCAGGGATGCGTTGCAAGGCCTCGGTGGGCACCATCACCACAGGCACGCGTACGTTGCCACGGGCCCGGGAGTAGTGGGCAGCCAGGTCGGTCGCTGCCTGCAGGTCGCCCTCCTCCGCCGGCTGCTCCGAGGCCTTCAGCACCACATGGCTCCCGGGGCATTCCTGGGCATGGAACCAAAGATCGCCGCGGCGGGCCTGACGCAGGCTGATCCAGGCGTTCTGACGATGGTTGCGCCCCACCTGCACCCGCAGTCCCGTGGCGGTGCGCAGTTCCAGGGGCGTCGGGACCCCAGGGGCCCCACGCCGAGGCCGGCGGCGGCTCGAGCTCTCCGACCGTCGCCCCAGCAGCTCCACCCATTCCTCTTCAAGGGCGCCGAGGCCAGCCCAGTCCTCCGCCTGGTCGAGGAAGGTGAGGCTGGCCTCCAGCCAGCTGATGCGCTGCAGGTGCCAAGCGAGCCGAGGTTCGATGGCCGCCACGGACCGCCGCAACTTGCGCGCCTGGCGGTACAGGGCCTGGGCCCTGTCGATCTGATCACGACTCGGGTTCGGCTGGCTCAGCAACCCATCCGCCTGACGCTGCAGCCTCGTGCTGCCCGGCACGGCCGCCAACCGTTCGGCCTGCTGCTCGGCCTGCTGCTGTTCGCGGGCGGTCGCGGCCTGCAGGCGGTGCCGCAGGTTCTGACGCCGTTGCTCCAGCTGGCGTTGGCCCAGCTCCCGCGTGTAGTACGTGGCCAGGCCCCGGTTGATCGGCAGGGCCTCCGGTCCGTCGGGGCTGGGCAGGGTGCCCCAGCAGGTGAAGCTTCCATCCGGGTTCCAGTGCAGCGCGTACTGCTGCGTTTGCACCACCGTGAGCCACTGCCGCCAGCGTTGCCACAGCCCCTCCCACTCCCCAGGGGTCAAGCTGCCGACCGGTTGCTCCAGGGGCACCGGCGCGCAAGTGCTGTGGGGGTCTGGGCAGGGCCCCCAAGTCAACTGGCGGGCCAGGGCCGGACTGATGCCCTGGTAAGCATCACGGAGCGCCTTAGCCAGGGGCAGGGGCAGCAGCTGCAGGCGGCGGCGCCAGCTGGTCTCCGTTTCCTCCAAGCCGGGGGGTTCACCGGCCAGGGCAGGAGGGGGGCCGTAGGCCGTCCCGGTGCCGATCGGTCGCTGACGGGACTGGCCCGGCCGGACCTGGTGGCCCAGGGCCACCACCCGGTCCGTGCCGTCGAGAAGAAAGAGGTTGCTGTGGCGTCCCATCAGCTCCAGCACCAGCCGTTTCTGGGGGGCCTCCCCGGGGCGCTGGGCAAAGTCCAGCGTGACCACCCGTTCCCAGCCCTCCTGGTGGATGGCCACCAACGCCAAGCTCCGCAGGCTGTGCTGCAGCTGCTGGGCCAGGGTGCTGCCCTCCCCCTGCCGCGGTGGCGGTGGGATGGCCAGAAGCCGCGGGGCCTCCGCCAGCCAGCTCAGTTCCAGCCACTGGCAGCCGTTCAAACGGCGCAGGGCCAGCTGAACGGTGTGGGGATCGCTCTGCTGGGCTTTCTCGAAGCGAGCGGGCACCAGCACCGGCACCAGCTCCGCCAGAACGGCCCTGAGGGAGGTGGCATCCAGGGGTTGAAGGGGCGGAGAGGCGATGGCACTTCAGAGGCAGCCTCCTTCTACTCTGCGTGGGAAGCTGCGGCCGATCCGCGTTCCCCATGACCCCAGCGCCTCCCTCCGGTCGTTTGACGGTGATCACGGGGCCCAGTGGGGTGGGCAAGGGCACCTTGGTGGCAAGGCTGCTGGACCGCCACCCGGCCATCTGGCTGTCGGTCTCCGCCACCACCCGCGCCCCCCGCCCCGGGGATGTGGACGGCGTGCATTACTTCTTTCTGGAGCGACACCAATTCGAACGCCAAGTGCAGGACGGTGGCTTTCTGGAATGGGCCGCCTTCGCCGGCAATCTCTACGGAACCCCCCGCGCTCCGGTCGAGGCTCGATTGTCCGCAGGCCGTCCGGTCATTTTGGAGATTGAACTAGAGGGGGCTCGCCAAGTCCGCTCCAGCTTCCCCCAGGCCCAGCAATTATTCATTGCGCCGCCCTCTTTCTCGGTGCTGGAGCAACGCATTCGCGGCCGCGGTACGGACACCGAGGCGGCGATCCTGCGCCGGCTGGAGCGGGCCAGGGTGGAGCTGGAGGCAGCCGAGGAATTCGACGCCATCTTGGTGAACGACAACCTGGAGGAGGCCCTGGTGGCCCTTGAGGCGCAGATGGGGTTGGCGCCGGCCTGACCAGGGGGAAGCACCAGTTGGCGAGAGGGAATTGGGCAAAAAAAAACGGCCCTTACATAGGACCGTTGGCGCTGAATCAAATTTCTAAACCTGGATTCAGAGCGGGTGGAAGAGCAAATCGGGGAAGAACCGATTGAATTCGATCATGATGCCAGCGGTGACTGTGAACCAGATGGCGGCGACGACCGGAGCCGTGCTGAGGAATTTCTTCATCGGAAGCGGAGAAAGTAAAGACGGCGGGGTAAAGACCTTGTCCCAAGGCATTGGGACAGGTGATCAGCGGGGGGAAACGGTGATCTTGCTGTCGGCTTCGGTCAGCTTGCCGCTGGTGAATTCACCGAAGGCGGCGAGGGGCCAAGTCGCGGCAGCGAGGGTGCTCTTGAACGCCAGGGGGAGATCAATCTGAATCTCGTTCATTGCGGCGTCCTTGCGACCACGCACAGCCTGGAGATAGGTGCGACCAGCCCAGCCGATCGTGCCTGCGATATAAAGGAAGGCGATGCCGGGGATGGTGAAGTCACCAACGTGGCTCCAGCGGCCATCCACGATCAGATGGGGCAGGCCATCGGTGCCGCAGAGGGCCTGACCGTAGCGCTCGAAACGGGCTTTGGCCTGGTCGGTCTGGGCGCCGCCGGCGCGCTGCTGGAAGCGGGAATTCTCAGCACAGGGGGTGAGCCCACCGATTTCGGCATGGGCCGCCGGCGCGAAGCCAAGAATCAAAAAGGCTGAGAGCAAAACCGCCATCAGACGGCCGGAAAAGAGACGGCGCATGGACGAAGAGCCGCAGGGCAAGATGTCACAAGCGGACAGTAAGGGAGCACCAAGGAGCCCATGCCCACGGTTCTTGCCCTCGAAACAAGTTGTGACGAGTCAGCCGCTGCGATTGTGCGTGATGGACAGGTGCTGGCGAGTGCGGTGGCGTCCCAGATCGAGGAGCATGCCCGTTGGGGTGGCGTTGTACCGGAGATCGCCTCCCGACGCCATCTGGAAGCCCTCCCGCTGTTGATCGCGCGGGTGCTTCACGACGCTGGCGTGCCCATGGCGGCCCTGGATGGGGTGGCCGCCACCGTGACACCGGGACTGGTGGGTGCCCTGCTGGTTGGATCGGTGACGGGGCGAACCCTGGCCCGGCTGCATGACAAGCCCTTCCTCGGCATTCACCACCTGGAGGGTCACCTCTGCTCCGCCGCATTGGGGGAGCCGCTGCCGCCAGGCCCCTATCTGGTGCTGTTGGTGAGTGGGGGGCACACGGAGTTGATTCGGGTGGACGGTCCGGGGAGGTATCAACGACTCGGCCAGAGTCGGGACGATGCCGCCGGGGAGTGCTTCGACAAAGTGGCCCGCCTGCTGGAGTTGGGCTACCCCGGGGGGCCGGCGATCGAGCAGGTGGCGGTTGGAGGTGACGCCGGACGGTTCCAACTGCCCAAGGGCCGGGTGTCCTTGCCGGAGGGGGGCTACCACCCGTACGACTTCAGCTTCAGCGGACTGAAGACGGCGATGCTGCGCCAGGTGAGAGCGCTGCAGGCCAGCGGCGCCCCACTCCCCCTGGCCGATCTGGCCGCCAGCTTCGAGCAAGTGGTGGCCGATGTGCTGGTGGAACGAAGCTGTCGTTGCGCCAGGGATCAGCAGCTGCACACCCTCGTGCTGGTGGGCGGAGTGGCCGCCAACCGGCGGCTAAGGGGGCTGCTGGAACGGCAGGCGGCGGCCACAGGCCTGACCTGGCGGGCGGCGCCGCTGGCCTACTGCACCGACAATGCCGCGATGATCGCCCTAGCGGCGGAACAGCGGTTGCGCGCTGGCCAGAGCAGTTCCCTGGGACTTGGGGTGGCGGCCCGGATGCCGTTGGAGCAGGCGGATCGGCTTTACGAAACGCCGCCGTGCTTTTAAGCCCATTAGGCTGAACATCACCCTGAGGCAAGGCTCGATGCCCCCGGCGAATCCGTATCCCCTCGATTCTTCCTCCTCGGGGCCGCTCGACGCGACCCTGTCCACTGCTGACCCAGCCCATCAAGAGGGGACAGTTCCGGAGACTGTTTCCCAGGACGAATTGAATGCCTGGCGGCGCGGCTTTACTCCCCAAGCGGAGATCTGGAACGGCCGCTTGGCGATGCTTGGCCTCTCGGTGGGGCTAGGGGTCTTGGTGGTAGCCCGTCTTTACAGCAACCTCCACTCCTAGGAATTCCGTCCGAACAGATCTGGGAAATTAAACACGCCCGCGCAGGGTCTGGGACAGTTCATTAGCCCTTGGACTCAAAGCCAGCGCCTCGCTCGCCTGCACTTTGCCGTCCTCCACTAAGCGCGCCAGCGACTGGTTCATGGTGATCATGCCGTCAAAGCTGCTGCGATTCATGATCTCTTCAATCTCTTCGAGCTCGCCGCGAACGATGTAATCGCGACAGGCATCGGTATTCACGAACAAATCATGGAAGGCCACTCTCCCTCCTTCCGTGGTTCGGATCAGCCCCTGGGAGATCACTCCCAGCAGAGATTCGGAAACGCTGCGGCGCACCACCTCCTGCTCCTGGGGAGGAACGAGTCCAAGAATGCGTTCGACGGTGCGTACCGCTGAGTTGGTGTGCATGGTCCCGAGAACCAAATGACCGGTCTGGGAAGCCTCCAGGGCTGTGGCAAGGGTCTCCTTGTCACGGATTTCGCCGATCAGGATGACATCGGGATCCTCCCGCAGCGCCGCCCGCAGGGCCGTACTGAACTCCTTGGTGTGGTATCCAACCTCCCGTTGATGCACCAGGGACAACTGGCTGGCATGCACGAATTCCACCGGATCCTCAATGGTGAGGATATGCCGTTTCATTGAACGGTTGATGTAATCGATCACCGCGGCCAGGGTGGTGCTCTTACCCGAACCGGTCGGACCGGTGACCAGCAACAACCCCTTAGGCCGCTCCGCCACCGCCTTGAGCACCCGAGGCAGGTTGAGATCTTCTATACTGGACAACGTGTGCGGGATCAG
>Ga0114981_10000127_pt1 | contig 42663 bp, 40 predicted proteins | sample S_140806_MF_Meta_FD_87028 | JGI IMG/M metagenome (GOLD analysis project Ga0114981, IMG submission 87028) | Freshwater microbial communities from Lake Simoncouche, Canada to study carbon cycling - S_140806_MF_MetaG | ecosystem: Environmental > Aquatic > Freshwater > Lake | place: Lake...
ACAACAGATTTGTTCAATTCCATTTGAAGCAAATCGATAAAGGCACTTTTTGCATGAATTTTTTCATTTAATGCTCTAATGTCTAATGAAGCTGTTTGTTCCATAGGTATTTAAAAAATTTATAATCAAAAGTAATAGGTTTGAATTAAAATTCTAACACTCTATTATTTTTTAACTTTTTCTAAAAATTGTGGGTAAAAGCAATATGTTTTCTTGTGTTCATCATCAAACATAATAATAGAAATCTTTGTTTTGAGTATAATTCAATAATATTGTAGCATGAAAATTTTACCTTCAGAAATTAAAACTTCGCAACTGCATGCCTATTTGTTAGGCGCTATTGCCCCTCGCCCTATTTGCTTTGCTAGCACTGTAGATGAAGATGGCAATATGAATTTATCACCGTTTAGTTTTTTTAATGTTTTTGGTAGCAAGCCTCCTATATTGGTTTTTTCTCCTGCAAGAAGAGTGCGTAATAATACCATTAAGCATACTTTAGAGAATGCTATACGAACGAAAGAGGTCGTAATCAATGTAGTCAATTATGCCATTGTGCAGCAAATGAGCTTGGCAAGCTGCGAATACGATAAGGGAGTCAATGAGTTTGAAAAAGCGGGATTAACACCCATTGCGTCTGAATTAGTAAAGCCTTTTAGGGTCAAAGAATCTCCTGTGCAGCTAGAATGTAAAGTGCTAGAAGTAAAAGCTACGGGCGAAGAAGGTGGGGCGGGTAATCTTGTGATATGTGAGGTAGTATGTATGCACATAAATGATGAGGTGTTAAATGAGCAGTTGCAAATCGATCCACATAAAATAGATTTAGTAGCTAGAATGGGTGGAGATTTTTATTGTAGAGCTAGTGGCAATGCTGTTTTTGAAGTAGCTAAGCCCAATTTAAATTTAGGCGTTGGCATAGATCAATTGCCAGCCTCCATTCGATTAAGTAAGGTGTTGACAGGCAATCACTTAGGTGTTTTAGGCAATTGCACCACGGTGCCAAGTATCGATGCAGCATTTAAAGATGCACATTTAGACCAGCTTTTGGCTAATGGATATACCAGTTCCGAGGAGCGCTTTAGGGCACTACATTGCTATGCCCAAGAACTATTAGATGCTAATAAAATTGATCAAGCTTGGCAAGTATTATTAAAATAATTTGTACTTTTAGATACTAATTTTCAAAATCAATAAAACCGAATAGTATGAAAAAAATAGCTTTAGCACTTTGTATGGGAATTTTAAGTCTTTCTTCTTTTGCACAAAATCAAGCAAAGTCTTTGAATGATCAAAAAATGGAATTCATTTCTAAAATCAATGAATTTGCAGCTAATACAGAACGTAATAATGCAGATGGTATGCAAACTACGTACACGCAATTACAAACGATGATGTCTAATTTTTTAGCATTGAACAAGCAAAAGTTGAATGCAGATAAGACCAATGCTACATTAGATAAGAAAATAAAAGAGGAAGTGAGATTAATGAAAGATATCACGGAAAAGGCAAAAGATAAAAAAGCTAATTTAATGCCTATTTTAATGGACCTGAAATTTTTCGTAGTTACACTCGATTAATAATATCAATACTACTATAAGAAAAGAGTTTTGGGTTAGACCAAAACTCTTTTTATTTTTGAATATGCAGCAAGGAATACAGTTAATTTTAGATAATATTTCTAAGATCGTTAGTTTAACTAAAGAAGAGCAAGATTTGTTTGTATCTAAATTGCAATATTTAGAATATAAAAAGAAAGAATTTTTCCTACACGAAGGGCAATTTTCAAATGAACTCAATTTCATAATAGAAGGTTGTGTACTTGTTTTTTATACTGATCAAACTGGCTTTTCACATTTGATACAGTTTGCTATAGAAGATTGGTGGGTGGGCGATATTGCCAGCAGTACGCATAATATACCTACTCAGTTAAATATACAGGCTGTAGAAAAAACAAAAGTACTTCGTATTAGTAAAGAAGATTTGGAGTATCTATTTGATGCGATACCCAAATTAGAACGATTTTTCAGAATTCTTCTACAGAAAAGAGTTGCTAACTTACAACAACGGATCATCTCTAGTCTTAGCAAAACAGCAACCGAACGATTTTTAGAATTTAGAGAACAATATGGATTCTTAGAAAACAGAATTACGCAATTACAAATAGCATCCTTTTTGGGCGTAACCCCTGAATTTTTAAGTATGATAAGAAGGAAATTAAATACCACTAACAAGTAAATACTTAAGCTATCTTATTTTTTTTAAACAATCAAAAAAGCAATTTTACAATCAACAAATAAAACAACTCAAATTATGAATTTACTAGATGCCATGAATTGGCGATATGCTGTGAAAGCCTTCGATCCGGAAAAAACTGTTGCAGACGAAAAAATCGAACATTTATTAAAAGTAGCTCATTTAGCTCCTACATCTATGGGTCAACAACCTTTCGTTATTTTATGGGTGAAGAATCCTGAAGTAAGAAAACAATTAGTGCCCCATTCTTATGGTCAAGAAAAAGTGGCTACCTCATCTCATTTATTAGTTTTTTGTGCAAAAACCAATTTAAACGATGCATCAGTAGACGCCTTTATGCAACATGCAGCAAGCGTATCTGGACAGCCGGTATCTACATATGATGGCTTTAGCGGAATGGTGAAAGGCTTTTTAGGTATGATGACGGAAGAAATGAAATTGGGTTGGGCTAGTCGTCAAGCATACCTTGCAATGGGAAGTTTACTTACAGCAGCAGCTATTGAGCAAGTTGATTCTTGTCCAATGGAAGGTTTTATGCCAAGTGCTTATGATGAAGTATTAGGCTTAAAAGAAAAAAATCTTACTGCAATCTGTGCTATTTCTTTAGGTTATCGCTCAGCAGATGATGCAACACAACATTATCCAAAAATCAGATTGCCTTACGAAGCTATAATACAAACCGTATAAATAGGCTATTGATAGTAAAAAAAAGTGCACCTTTTGGTGCACTTTTTTTATGTGTATGCTTGAAAAATAGCCTAAAAGAGCTTAATTTATTTTAGTATTTTTGATTACTTAAAATTCTTACACGTGAAAGCAATTATTCCGGTAGCTGGTGCAGGCACCAAATTACGCCCTCTGACATATACGCAGCCAAAAGCACTTATCCCAATTGCGGGTAAAACTATTTTGAGCGTAATTGTAGATCAATTACTAGCTGCAGGTGTAGATGAGTTTGTTTTTGTTATAGGCTATCTTGGAGAGAAAATACAACATTATGTAGAAAAGCACTATCCGCATTTAAAATACAGTATCGTTAATCAAGCCGATAGAAATGGAACAGGGCATGCTATTTGGTTAACGAAAAAGGCCGTTCAAAACGATGATGTTATCATTGTATTTGGCGATACGTTGTGTGATTATAATTTAGAAAAAGTTATTGCTTCGCCTACTTCACAAATTGGTGTTAAGAAAGTGGATGATCCAAGATTGTTTGGAGTAGCGGAGTTAGATGAATTAGATCGGGTAATGAAAGTGGTAGAAAAGCCACTCATCCCCAAAAGTAATATGGCTATGGTGGGTGTGTATTATATAAAAGAAACCCCTCAGTTATATGCAATCTTAGATAAGGATATGCAAGAAAATGTTCATTTGCAAGGTGAATATCATTTAACGAATGCTATTCAAAAAATGATAGAACAAGGAATTGTTTTTGATGCCTTTAAAGTAAATAATTGGTTTGATTGTGGCAAGAAAGATACTTTATTGTCTACCAATGCGCTCTTGTTGAAACAGCAGTATGAGCAACAGCCTGTGTCAGCCATAATAAATCAAGACACTACGGTTATTATACAACCGGTTAGTATTGCTGAAGGATGTAAAATTACCCATTCTATTATAGGTCCTAACGTAACTATTGGAGAAAATACTACCATTCATTCTGCCATTATTAAAGATAGTATAATTGGTTCTTTTGCCGAATTAAAAGAAGTGGTTTTGCACTCGTCGATAATTGGAAATGATGCTGCAGTAAGTGGATTAAGTCAGAGTTTAAATATTGGTGATAATACTGAAATTGATTTAGGTTAACTTTAAAGACTATGCAAAATAGAATTTGTAGATTATTTAATATAGAAAAACCCATCATTCAGGCGGGTATGATTTGGGCTTCGGGTTGGGAATTGGCGGCTGCCGTTAGTAATGCCGGAGGTCTTGGTATTATTGGCGCTGGAAGTATGTATCCGGGTGTGTTGGAAGAGCAAATAAAAAAATGCCAACAGGCTACTTCAAAACCATTTGCTGTTAATCTCCCCTTATTATATCCAGATATCGATCAACATATTCAAACAATAATAAAATTAAAAGTACCAATTGTTTTTACTTCTGCTGGAAATCCTAAAACCTATACTCATTTATTAAAAGAACATGGTATTAGGGTTGTGCATGTAGTATCGAGCTCTAAGTTTGCCTTAAAAGCTCAAGAAGCTGGGGTAGATGCAATTGTTGCAGAAGGCTTTGAAGCAGGTGGGCATAACGGAAGGGAAGAAACTACGACATTGTGCTTAATACCTGCCGTGTGTGATGCAGTTGCTATTCCAGTAATAGCTGCGGGAGGCATAGCTAGTGGCAAATCGATGTATGCAGTTATGGTATTAGGAGCTGAGGCTGTTCAAATTGGTTCTCGCTTTGTATGTAGTGAAGAATCGAGCAGTCATATAGCATTTAAAAAAGCTATTCTGAATGCGCAAGAAGGCGATACCAAATTGTCATTAAAAGAACTTACCCCTGTTCGATTATTGAAAAATATATTTGCAACAAAAGTACAAGAGGCAGAACTGGCTGGGGCTTCTAAAGAAACATTAACTAATTTATTAGGAAGAGGAAGAGCCAAAAAAGGGATGTTTGAAGGAGATCTGGAAGAAGGAGAATTAGAAATAGGGCAGGTAAGTAGCATGATCAAAGACATAAAGCCAGCCAAAGAAATTGTAGCAGAAATTTGGAATGATTTTTTAAGCATTGCTAATAATCCTATTAAAATTTAAATGATGATCAAAAAAATACTTCTTATCAGTATTTGTATGCTGATTTCGAATATGTTGAACGCGCAAGCTAAGAAAAAGAGCTCGTTTGATTATGCGTACTACCCTTACTGGATAAAAATGATGGACGATCCTAATGCTAATTTCTTTGAGGTAGAAAAAGCATTCGAAATTTATTTTTCGAAACATGCATTACCGGAAGCAGAACATGATGTAATTGGAGAATTTAAGGAGCGAGAAAAGTTTCCTAGCAAAAGATTAATTCGTAAAAGTAAGCAAGAAAATAAATTGCGCATGCAAGTAAAGAAATACAATTGGTGGCATGAGGATAATTTACCCTATGTGCAAAGCAATGGTCATATTCTTACCGCTGAGGAACGCGTTCGTTTGCATCAACAATTAATTCAAAAAAATTAATACTTCATTACATGAGAACAATACTGCTGATATTTGCTTGCTGGCTTGCTAATCTTGCATGGGCTCAAAACGTTGTTGGCCCTTGGTCGCAAAATGGCCCTATTGCATTCCCTACAAATACTGTTGGTCAAATTAATGGTATAGGAAGGGTATCGCAAATAAAATTTCATGCTACCAATCCGCAGAAAATGTATGCGGTAAGTGCATCAGGAGGTGCTTATGTTAGTAGTAATAATGGATTGAACTGGGCGGTCATGCCAGGCACAGAAATATTGCCAAAAACAGCATGTGCTTCTATTTGCATTGATTATACAAATGATCAGATTATCTATTTAGGTACGGGTGATGCCAATTACTATGGAAATGGATTAGGTATTTACAAATCTACAAATGGTGGTCAATCTTTTACAGCAGCAAATGCAACAATAGGTTCTAAGTTAGCCGTAGAAATTTTAATGGACCCAACAAATACAAATGCAGTAGTAGCAGCTACTAATTCTGGTATCTGGAAAACAATCGATGGTGCAACTACTTGGACGCAAAAATATGTAGGCGGTACGTTTACGGATATGCTTGCAAATCCACTAAATAAAAGAACCTTATATGCAGTCACTAAAACAACTATGTTTAAAAGTGTTGACTTTGGAGAAAACTGGATTGCACTTACCAATGGATTTGTAATGCCCGATCCTACCAATGGCGGTTGCAGAATAGCAATTAGCGCAGCAGATACTAATATAATCTATGTACTTGCAGAAGCTCCCTCTGGTGTGGTATTAAAATCTACTAATGCAGGGAGCACGTTCTCGGTAATTTATAATAGTACTACAGAATGCCCTGTTTGTTATGATGCCAACCCCACTTCAGGATCTCAAGGAAATTATAATTTAGCTTTCGTTGTAAATCCACAAAATGCCAATGAATTATTTATTGCCGCTCATTGTATATGGAGAAGCACCAATGGTGGTTTTAATTGGACTAAAAAAACCTCTTGGCCTTTTGTATTACACACCGATATTCATCAAGTTGTCTATAACCCTTTCAATAACAATCAACTTTTTTGTGCTAATGATGGAGGAATATTTGTATCTACAGATACGGCAGGTATTACATGGACAAATAGATCGGATGGTATCACAGCTACAGAAATATATGAAGCAGCTCAAAGTCCTTTCATAAGACAAATGATGAGTATTGGAACGCAAGACAACGGCGAGTTGTTTTATGATGGCATTTGGAAAACCAATAGAGGTGGCGACTGGACCACACGTTGCGCATTTGATTATCAAGCAAACGGAACTACTGTATATTATTTAGGATCAGGTAAAAGAAGAAAACTAAATCCTTATTCTAGTGAGCTTATTTATAATCAACCATTTGCAAATTCTAGTAATGCGCGTATAGCATTTCATAAAGCACAAATCAACTTAGCGTTTTTAGGTAAAGATTCTATTTACAGAACAAAAAATTTAACTGCAACCAGTCCAACTTGGACCTTGTTATTACCAACAACGGAGATAGTTAGAGATATTCATATTTCAAAGTCAGACTCTAATCTAGTTTATGTGGTTACTAATAATAGCAAACTCTATAGAAGTACAAATGCACTGGCCGCAACACCTATATGGAACAGCTTTACAACGCCTTTAAGTACCGCTGCTACTGCATCTCTTGAAACAGTGCCTACAAAACCAGCTGTTGTTATCCTATCCTGCGGTTCAAAAATTTATAAGTCTTATGATTATGGACAAACCTGGACCAATATTTCCTTTAATCTGCCAGCTGTAAATATTGGAAAAGTAATACATGACGATTATAGTATTAATGAACGATTATTTGTTAATGCCGGTATATATGTACACTACAAAGACTCAACACAAACAGCATGGGTCAATCATAGTAGTAATGTAGGCTTGTCTACCATCGCTAATGCTAAAAATCTAATGCTGTTTAATGACGGAACAGCGTCTAGTGTATTACGTTTATCAACCTATGGCAGAGGTGTTTTAGAATGTGCTATCAATAGTAATTTACCTCCAACGGTTGATTTCACAGCTGATAAAACTGCTATTTGTCCGGGCGATTCTATTCAATTCTCTCAACTCGTAACGGGTACTGCTACTTCTTATGCATGGTCCTTTCCTGGCGGACAGCCAAGTACAAGTACAGCTGCCAATCCTAAAATTGCCTTTCCATCTGTTGGATCTTATAATGTTAGTTTAACAATTACAAGTGCTACTGGAGGAAACTCCATTACTAAAACAGCTTATATAAATGTTACCAATGGAACTAATACTTCCATTACAGAAGGTTTTGAAGGATCGGCATTCTTACCGGCAAATTGGCAACAGTCGACAACGAATGCAGCACAATGGCAATTAAATTATAATGGAGCCTTTGGTGCAAGTACAAAATCAGTTTTATTTGATAATTATAATTTTGATGCAGGAGGTGCTATTAATTATTTATATCTACCCAAAACAGATTTGGCGGGAATATTGAGTGCACGATTAACCTTTGATGTAGCCTATGCTCCTTTTGGTGCAAGTTATCCTGATTCTCTTTTGGTATTAGTTTCTACAGATTGCGGTAAGAATTTTACAAGAGTATATCAAAAAACAGGTACTACTTTAGCAACAGCACCTAATAATTCTTCGGCTTTATTTGTGCCAACTGCTACACAATGGAGAAAAGATACGGTGTTTCTTAATGCCTATGCCAACCAGAGTATTATAGTGGCCTTTGGAAATGTTGGTCATTACGGGCAAGGTATTTACTTAGATAATGTACAATTACAATTAGGTGTTACTGCAAATTTTGTTGCCAATGATACGGCTGTTTGCATTGGCGATGCTATTACTTTCACTAACAATTCTGTTAACCAAACAACGAATTCTTGGAATTTTCCAGGAGCAACGCCAGCTACTTCCTCTGCAGTAAATCCTACGGTAACCTATTCTAATAGTGGTTTGTATACGGTTTCGCTTGCTACAGCCAATGTTTTAGGGACGAATTCGCAAGTAAGAACAAATTATATTTTGGTCTATAATAAACCATCACTTACAATAACTTCAAATGGCACTACACTTACTGCAAGTGGTGCAGGAATTGTGAATTATCAATGGTTTAAAAATAATACACTTATTCCTGGGGCAACCAATGCTACTTATGCCAATGCTAGTAATGGTAGTTTTAAAGTAAAGTATACAGATGTGAATGGTTGCACTTATATGTCTTCTAATTATGAATTGGTATTGGGCATACTAAATGTAGATATATGCCCAATCACGGTATCTCCAAATCCGGCACACCAATTAGTGCAGCTACAAACAAACAAGGTAGCGTATAATAATTTACAAGTAGAAGTTTATAATACACAAGGAGGTTTAGTTTACAAGCATATTTTTGAACATTTAAATAACCAAACAGGATTTATATACTGTAACGATTGGCCAGCGGGATTGTATGATTTTGTTTTTTATGCCAACAATATTTATTTAGGTTCTCAAAAAATATTGAAGAATTAGATGAGATATAATCAACAGAAAATATTAGTAGTTGTTTTTATTATACTGATTTGCTCTGTATGCTCTTATTCACAGTCGGCAATTGCCCTTGATAAGAATTATCAAAAGGCATTGTATGCTTGGTCTAAAAAAAATGCAAAGCAGGCTATTCATTATTTAGAAAAAGCAATTGCACAAAATGAAATGTCTTTAGAGGCATATATAACCTTGGCGGAGTGGAATGCACAAATACATGCCTATAATAAATCTTACCAGGTATTAAAAAGCGCTATTGCAATAGTACCTAAAAATCAAAAAGAAAAGTACACTAAAAAATTAGTAAAAGCTGCGTTGTTATCTTCAAATTATGAAGAAGCAAATGAATGGCTGAGCAAATGTTTGGTTCAAGATGTTAGCTATTTTCAATTACAAAAACAAATTCAATTTGTTAGAGAAAATAGTGCCATAAGAAATGGTGCTATCGTACAAAATTTAGGCATACGCATTAATACGAATTATCCGGAAATGTTTCCTTTTGTAAGTGCCGATTCTAATGAGTTGTTATTTACTCGAAAAGTAAATAACATTGATGATGAGTTATATAAAGCACAGCGCGATACTTGCGGTTATTGGTTGAGAGCCAAAAATGAAGGATATCCTATTAATTCACCTGATGCAGAATTATACCAAAGTTATTCTGCTGATGGGCATTATCAGTTTATTACCCGATGTGATACGCGTTCAGAAAATGGTTGGTCATTAGGAGCTTGTGATTTATTGATGGCTTATAGATCCGATTCTTTTTGGACAGTGCCAGAAAGTTTTGGCGGCACTATAAATACGACTGATTATGAGGGAATGCCTTGTCTTTCGGCTGACAATAAAACCTTATTTTTTATTAGTAATAAAAAGGGCGGTTTTGGAGGCGTGGATATTTGGATGAGTCATTTTAAAGATGGTTTATGGCAAGAACCCATTAATCTAGGACCAAAAATAAATACCGCAGGCAACGAGTATGCTCCTTTTTTACACCCCGATGGAAAACATTTATATTTCTCATCTGATGGGCATATTGGTTTTGGTGGATTAGATTTATTTGTAGCAAATTGGTTGCAAGACACTACGTGGTCTTTCCCACGCAACTTGGGATTGCCAATTAATACTGCTTTTGCTGATATGAGTATGTTCGTTTTTCAAAATGGAAGTACAGCTTATATAAGTTCAGATAGAGATAGTATTGCAGGTAATTTTGATATCTATGCAGGTGCTTTGCCCGGCTTTGCAATGGCCGATGAAGTAGTGTATGTAAAAGGTGTAGTTTACGATAGTATAAGTAAAGAAGCTTTAAGTAATGTATTTATTGATTTCGTAGATCAGCGTAATGATAAGTCTTATCAAGTATTAACTAATCGAGGGGATGGCTCCTATATGATACCATTATTGAAAAACACCAACTATAGTATTCGGTTAAAACGTTATAGTTATCAAGCTTATGACACCGTATTAGCAATTCCATTAACCCATAGAAGCAATCATTTACCATTGTCTTTTGCATTGTTAACAAACGACTACGAGCCGCCCGTATTTGATTCTTTATTGGCGCGTATGCATTTTGAAATCAATAAAACAACCTTAACCGATTCTTTACTGCAAGAACTTTCTAGTAAGGTAAAAAGCTTGGTTGCAGATAAGGCCTATCAATGGAGCATCAATTGTTATACGGATAATACTGGAAATCCAATCTTAAACGAAACCATATCTGCAAAAAGAGCACATCTTTTAAAAAGCTTAATTATTCAATTGGGAGTCGATCAGGAAAAAATTACTACGAATGCAATGGGTGAGCAAAATCCAATTGATGATAATGCTACAGAAGAAGGTCGTTTGAATAATAGAAGAGTAGAGATTTGGATTAGGAAATAATAGCGTTATTCTTAACTATTTTGAGGGAAAATTGTTAAATTCGCTTACCATAAATCCCTTACTATGAGCCTTTCTAAGTACTTATATACGTCCCTATTATTTATTTGTCTATTTACGAAGACTGCCCTAGCGCATAATAGTATAGAATTCGTTCAAAACAAAGGCCAATGGGATGGGCCCTTTTTGTATAAAGCAAAAACGGCAGCATCTACTATTTTCTTAGAGCAACACACCATTACGTACTTGTTGGAGGATATTGCCAACTCTGTAAAGTTAGAAGCAGCAAAGCATGGTGTTGCCAACGCAAATAGTGAGTATAATTTTTTTGCGTATAAAATGAATTTCATGAATGCGCTATCCACTGTTAATATAAAACAATCAAAGGTTCAAAATCATTATTATAATTACTTCTTAGGTGCAGATTCCGCTAAATGGAAAACTAAAATTCATCCTTCACTAGCTTTGGATTATGTAGGTATGTATGATGGTATTGATATTCACATTGCTTCTGAGAAAGGAAATATCAAATATGATTGTATAGTAGCGCCACATGCAAATGCTGCTCAGATTGAATTGGCTTATGTTGGATTGCAACAAATGAAAATTCAAAAAGGTAATTTAGTGTTGAAAACAAGTTTGGGCGATGTTACCGAAATTAAACCTTATGCCTATCAATTTGTAGACGGAGTTAAAAAATCAGTACTTTGTAATTATCATTTAGAAAATAATAAAGTAAGCTATATTTTCCCTAACGGATATGATGAAAATAGTACGCTTATCATAGATCCAACCGTTGTATTTGCAACCTTTACCGGTTCTACGGCAGATAATTGGGGCTTTACGGCTACTTATGATAACCAAGGAAATTTTTATGCTGGTGGATTTGCTAGCGATCAAGGATATCCTACCACAACAGGTGCATTTCAAATTAATTATGCAGGTGGTAATTTCACTGTTGGCGTTCCTTATCCCTGTGATATTTCTATAAGTAAATTTAATGCAGCAGGTAGCGCATTGATTTATTCTACCTATTTGGGTGGTGCTAGCAATGAGCAACCACATAGTATGTTTGTAGATAATGCAAATAATTTAGTAGTTGTAGGAAGAACCTATTCTATCAACTTTCCTGTAACACCTAATGCGTACGATGTTTCTCAAAATGGAGGAGCCGATTTTACAGTAACAAAATTTAATACAACAGGAACCGCTTTGGTAGGTTCTACTTATTTGGGCGGCACTGGTGATGATGTTGTAAATGGAACAGCAGTAGAAACAGCCTTTGCAGATTTAAAATATAATTATGGGGATGATGCAAGAAGTGAAGTAATTGTAGATAACGCTGGAAATATTTATGTAGCGGGTGCTACCATGTCTACTAATTTTCCGGTAACAACAACAGCCATTAAAAATACTTTAACGGGCGCACAAGATGGCGTTGTATTTAAATTAGATCCTACCTTAACTACATTGATGTGGAGCACCTACTTAGGTGGCAGTAATGCCGATGCAGCCTATGTATTGGCCTTAAATATTCAACAAAATAAACTCTATGTTGCAGGTGGTACCAAGAGTAGTGATTTCCCTAATTCTGCGAATGTTTTATGGCCTACCTATCAAGGCGGTATTGCAGATGGATTTATTACCCTCTTTCAAAATGGCGGTACTTATCCGATGTTGAAAAGTACCTTTATTGGTCAAGCTAATTATGATCAGTGTTATGGCATTCAGGTGGATTTGGATAATAATGTGTATGCAATGGGACAAACGCTGGGTGGTACTTTTCCTGTAAGTGCAGGTGCTTATAACAACCCAAATTCAAGTCAATTTATTATAAAATTAGATAGTAATTTGTCGACCAATTTAAGGTCTACCGTCTTTGGCTCTGGCACATCTATCAATGTTAATATTTCACCCGTTGCCTTTTTAGTAGATACGTGTCAGAATGTTTATATATCTGGTTTTGGTGGCACCTTAGGTATTTGCCCTAATGTAAGCAACTGTACAGGAATGCCAACAACAGCTAATCTTCCATTGCCGTTGAAAAATACTACGGATGGCAATGATTTTTACTTCTTTGCCTTATCTAAAAACTTTGTCAATTTATTGCATGGAAGTTATTATGGTCGTGTATCAGTGATTACAGGTTATGGTGAGCATGTAGATGGAGGTACGAGTCGGTTTGACAAATCGGGTGTTATATACCAAGCCATTTGTGGTAATTGCGGCGGAGCGCAATCACCTTCATTGCCAACTACTGCAGGCTCTTGGAGTCCAACCAATCAAAGCACGAATTGTAATTTAGCTGCTATTAAAATTGCTTTCCAATTAGGTAGCGTTAGTGCAGGGGCAAATGCAAATCCAACAGCAAAAGGATGTCCTCCCTTCACCGTAAATTTTCAAAATAATTCTACCAACGCGGTAAGTTATGAATGGAATTTTGCCGATGGTTCTCCAATCAATACAACAGCAACACCATCGCATACTTTTTTAAATCCGGGTGTTTACAATGTACGTTTGATTGCTATTAATCCAGATGCCTGTAAAGTAAGGGATACTAGTTTTGTGACCATTACCGTAGATAGCAATAAAATTAAAGCTAATTTTAATGTAGTCGTAACCGACAGCTGTGGTCCTTATAAAGTTAGCATAACCAATACCTCTATGTTTAGTAATACGTCCAATGCAAGCAGCTTTACTAAATTTTTCTGGAGCTTTGGAGACGGTACTTCTTTTATTGGTCAAAATCCGAATACGCATAACTATCCAGACACCGGTACGTATACCATTCGTTTAATTATGCGTGATTCTACTTCGTGTAATTCGCCAGATACCTTAGTTAAAATCATTAAAATAAATGGGAAGCGCGTTATTGCATTATTCAATATGCCTGATTCGATTTGTTTGACAAATAGTATTGTGCTAACATCACTAGCAATTAATGCTAATAGTTTTACGTGGCGATTTGGAGACGGAAGTACCAGCTCTATTTCACCAATCGTAAAAACTTATACAAATGTTGGCTCCTACACCGTAACGCTAATAGCCGTTAATCTCGCTACCTGTAATAAAGTAGATTCGATTCAAAAAGTAATAAAAGTACGTGCAAAACCAAAAGCAGATTTTATCTACACGCCTACTACGGTAATACCCAATACGCCGTATAACTTTATTAATACATCTACCAATGCAGTTTCCTATAGTTGGTCATTTGGAGATGGCGAATTTAGCACCTTGGTTAATCCTATTCACTTGTATAAAAGAAAAGGAACCTTTCAAGTATGTTTAATTGCAAAATCTGCAGCAGGATGTGCCGATACTTTATGTAAATCGGTAAGTGCAGATGTAAATACAAAATTAGATGTACCTTCTGGTTTTTCTCCTAATGGGGATGGCTTTAATGATATTTTATTTGTTAGAGGAGGTGGAATTGAAACTATGAATTTTAAAGTATTTAATAGATGGGGTGAGCTCGTTTTTGAAACCTCCGACATTATCGTTGGTTGGGACGGAACCTACAAGGGACAAGCACAAGAAATGGATGCCTATGCCTATGTGCTCAATGCTACCTTCGTAGATGGCTCATCGCAAAGTAAATCTGGTAATGTAACCTTAATCCGATAATTGAAACGTATGAAAAAGAGCTTGCTATTTATTTTAAGTTGTTATTGTATTGCATGGTCCCATGCGCAAGGTTTGCATTTCTCTCAATTTTACAATGCACCTTTATTAGTGAATCCTGCCAATGCAGCTCTGATGCCGGAAGATGATTATCGAATTGGCATCAATTATCGTACGCAATGGTCGAGTGTTCCGGTTCCTTACAAGACGGCATCCTTCTATGCAGATCTTCAATTATTGAGAAATAAACTCTCAACCAATTGGATAGGTTTAGGTATTGCTAACTTCAATGACAAAGCGGGTGATGGTAATTTAGTTTTAAATAAAACTCAATTTTCATTAGCCTATCATATTGTGCTCAACGATTTCAACATGTTATCATTTGGTGCTAGTGGAGGGTTTGTGCAGCGCAATATGGATTTTAATCGCTTATCCTTTGATACACAATGGGATGGATATTCGTTCAATCCACTCAATAGTAATGGAGAAAAAAATGGTGTTATAAAAACAGCTTATTTTGACTTGTGTGCTGGTATTAATTATGCTTATATGCCGGCCGATAATTCCTATTTAAAAATTGGATTGGGGCTTTCTCATATCAATAGACCAGTGGAGAGTTTTAATAATGATAATAATCAATTGGGTATTCGTCCAAATGCACAAATAGAATGGGTTTATCAGCCAACATCAAAAGTAATTATTACACCATCTTTATACTTTGCAAGTCAAAAATCAGCTTCTGAATTATTAGCTGGATTTTTAACGCAAACGTATTTAAGTGGAGATAATGACACTAAAAGCGAGTTGATTTTAGGCTGCTATTACCGCTTAAATGAATCGGTTATCGCCGTTGTAGGATACCAAATTGCCAAGCTAAAATTTGTTGTAAGCTACGATGTGACTATGTCGGCGCTAACTCCTGCTAATAGAAGTATGGGAGCTTTTGAACTGGGATTAGTATACCAAGGCTTGTATCATGCTCCTAATGGCAATAGAAGCGAATATGGCTGTCCGCGGTTTTAACAAAATCTTGCATGCACAAGTCATTTATGTATGTAATTTAGCTTAATAAACAAACGTAAACATGGAGAAAGAAAAAAATAAAGTGTTGTTGGTTGAAGATGATACCAACTTCGGACAAGTCTTAAAAAACTATTTAGAGCTTAATGATTTTGTAGTAGAGCTTTGTAGAGATGGAATTCTGGGTTTAGCTGCTTATAGAAAAGAGCGCTTTGATATTTGTTTATTGGATGTAATGATGCCTAACATGGATGGTTTTGCATTAGCTGAAGAAATTAGAAATGTAGACCCTGAAGTGCCATTGTTTTTCTTATCTGCAAAGAGTTTAAAAGAAGATATCCTAACGGGTTATAAACTTGGTGCTGATGATTATATCACCAAGCCTTTTGATAGTGAGGTATTACTACACAAAATAAAAGCTGTTTTAAAAAGAAACCAAGAGTTGCAAGAAAAACAGCACGGTCAGTTTGAGTTTATCATTGGTAATTATCATTTTAATAGCAAATTGCGCATTCTAACAATTAACGATAACTCCGTTACCTTATCGCCAAAGGAAAATGAATTGTTACTTATGTTGGCCGAGTACAAAAATGATTTATTACTAAGAGAAAATGCGTTAAAACGCATTTGGGGTAGTGATACTTATTTTAATGGACGAAGCATGGATGTGTATATTGCAAAATTGAGAAAATATTTAAAAGAAGATTCTAGTGTAGAAATCGTCAATATTCATGGAAATGGATTTAGATTAGTAGTGCCACAATAAATAAAAATGGGATAGCTTAAACTATCCCATTTTTATTTTAAGAATTGAATTGATATTTTTTGAAATCCATATTTAACATAGTACTTTTGAGCGCGTAATGAAACACTTGCCTAATATATTAACCCTTGCCAATTTATTTTCAGGATGTTTGGCTATTGCATTTATACTCAATGCTCAACCTTATTTAGCATCCATAAATGATGCTGATTATTGGGTAATCTGCACCGAACAAATGGTTGTAGGGGCCTATTTAATAGGCATAGCAGCTATCTTTGATATGTTGGATGGTTTTGCAGCTAGAGCTTTGCAAGTTTTCTCTCCTATAGGTAAAGATCTTGATAGTTTAGCCGATTTAGTATCCTTTGGTGTTGCACCTTCTATGTTATTAATGAAAATGTTATGGGCTGCCAAGATGCAACAAAGCAATGCAATGGATGTTAGTATGTGGTCTATGGCACCTGCATTTTTAGTAGCCTGTTTTGGTGCTTTACGATTAGCCCGCTTTAATATTACCGCGCCATCAAAAGGTTCTTACACCTTTCAAGGTATGCCCATTCCTGCAACCGGAATTTTTGTTGCATCTATAGCTTTATTGAATTGGTATGCACCTGTTGTTGGTGTTTATTTACAAAAATTATGGATTTTGTATGTCATAATAGCACTTTTGTGTTGGTTGATGATTTCTAAAATTCCATTTTTTAAGTTTTTACCGGCAGCGTTTAACTTCAAAAACATATGGCGCCAACTGTTATTGATAGTTGTTTTTATCACAACGGCTATTTTTATTAGCCTATATGTTGCTTTACCATTAACATTTGTAATTTATATTTTACTTTCTATCATCATTAAACCAAGCGAAGAACAATGAAATACGCTGCACACATCAATGTAATGCCATTAAAAGAATTATTAGATCCACAAGGCAAAGCGGTTAGTACCAGTTTATCTGGATTGGGTATTGAAGGTATTCAAGATGTTCGAATTGGTAAGCACATTCTATTGCACATAGAAGCTGCAACTGCAGAAGAAGCTAAAGCAATTGCTACTAATGCTTGTCAGAAATTATTAGTTAATAGAGTAATGGAGTCCTTTGAGGTAACCATCACTGAATAATATGAGCCATTTATACCTCGTTCCTGGTCCCATTGGCAATTTAGGTGATATCACCTATAGAGCAGTTGAGACCCTACAGTTAGTAGATGTTATTTTATGTGAAGATACCAGAACGAGTAGTGTTTTATTAAAACACTATGGTATTCAAAAAACATTATGGTCGTATCATTTGCATAATGAGCATAAGGTATTAGATCAATTAGTAGCCCAATTGCAATCTGGAAAGAAAATTGCCCTCTTGTCTGATGCAGGCACGCCGGGAATTTCAGACCCAGGTTTTTTATTAGTAAGAGCATGTAAACAACAAGGTATTCCTGTTACCTGTTTGCCTGGAGCTACAGCTTTTGTTCCTGCCCTAGTGCAGTCCGGCATTCCTTGCAATAACTTTATTTTTGAGGGCTTTATTCCCTTAAAAAAAGGCCGACAAACCTTTTTTCAAGGTTTAGTAGAAGAAAAAAGAACAGTAGTCATTTATGAATCTCCCCATAGGCTGATAAAAACCTTATCAGAGTTACAAACTTTTATAGGTGATGAACGGTTAGTGGCCGTTTGTAGGGAGCTAAGTAAAATGTTTGAAGAAACAAAAGTAGCAACTTTGCCAGAACTTATACCTTATTTTGACGCTAAGGGTGTAAAAGGTGAGATAGTCATCGTCATTGCAGGAAAATAATACTACAAAAGCTATAAATGAATAAAGCCACTCCTAGGAGTGGCTTTATCTTAACTACTAAATAAATTATTTAGTAGCTGCAGTATCAACAGCAGCAGCAGTTGTATCAACAGCTGGAGCAGCAGTTGTATCAACAGCAGGAGCCATAGCAGCTGTATCTACTGGAGTTTCTTCAGTTTTAGTTTCACCGCAAGAAGCAGCAAACATACCTAATGCAAGAGCAAAAGTCGCGAATTTTACAAATTTCATAATGTTTGTTTTTAAAAGTTAATTTTAAATTTATTCGCAAAACAATAAAAGGTAACCCAATAATAAAAGAAAATATTTATATTTATTTTAATTTAACATATAAAATGGTGATAAATAATTCATTTAGTAATTTAGTAAATTAATGAAATACTTCGCTAATTTATTTTTCAAAGACTTTTGGTTACTTTTAGTTGATTTTAGTATTAATTAAATATAGAAGAGCTTGAATACAGAGTTTGAAATTATAGCAGCATTAGCAAATGGTAAAGAGTGGGCTACTAAGTTAGTTTACGAATCTAATGCATCTATAGTCATTAATGCACTGAAATTAAAAGGTGCAGCACAGGAAGATGCAGAAGATATCTATCAAGAAGCGATGTTGATATTGTTTAATAAAGCACAAGACGATGCGTTTAGGTTTACGTGTAAGATTGGTACCTATTTATATGCTATTAGCAATAATTTATGGTTGAAGCGATTTGACAAAAACCGGCGCTCACCAATTTTGCAAACAGATTCAGAGCAATTGATGGTGTATGCTGAAAGTGCCTTAGATAGCGACATGGAATTTTTTGCAGAGAAAGAGCAACAGTTTTTAAAGTTAAGAAACGCAATGCAGCAATTAGGCGATCCTTGTGCTAAGCTATTGAAGAGCTTCTATAAAAAAGAAATGACAATGCAAGAGATTGCTCATGCTTTTGGTTATACCAATGCAGAAAATGCAAAATCTCAAAAATATAAATGCTTGGCTCGTTTAAAGAAAATTTACTCGGACCAATAAATAAAATTACATGGAAAAGAATATTTGGGAATGGTCGGAATTATATACATCTAATGAATTATCATCGGATGATTTAATCTATTTAAATAATCGATTACAAAATGATGAAGCGTTTAAAATAGCTTTCGATGATCAAGTTGCATTTGTAGCAAACCTGCATGCTATGCACAAACAAGATGCATTTGCTGCACAACTAAAAGCATTATCATCGAAGAAACCAAACAACACCAGTAAGCTTTCCAAAATTATTCATTTGTCTATCAATCAATGGAAAGTAGCTGCAATGGCTGCTTCGGTTGCCTTACTTACTTCGTTGCTTACCTTATTCATTGTAAAGCAAGAAAAGCCTAGTAAACAATATAGCATGTTGCGCCGGGAGATAGAAACGATTAAAAAATCTCAACGTCAATTAATTAGTACTCTTCAAAGCAATGACCAGAGCGATTTGCAGCCGGGCTCTTATACGGGTACTGCATTTGCTATAAGTAAAGAAGGTTATTTCATAACCAATTATCACGTTACCGAAGGCGCTGATTCTTTATACTTACAAACCCAATCTGGAAAATACCACAAGGCAATTGTAGTGGCTTATGATAAGGCAAGTGATTTGGCCTTATTAAAAGTATTGAAAGCATCAAAACAACTGGTGGATGTGCCTTACGCTTTTGCAAAATCTAAAATAAATATCGGCTCTGCTATTTTTACCCTTGGATATCCCGACGAAGAGATTGTATATAAAGAAGGATACATATCTGGTAAAAATGGTTTCGAAGGTGATACTATGCAATATCGTTTAGAAATGATGGCACAGCCCGGACAAAGCGGTTCGCCTATAATCGATTCCAAAGGTGCTGTAATTGGAATTATTGCTGGGAAAGATACGGAATTGGATGGCACCACTTATGCTGTAAGTTCATCGGCATTAATGCGTTTAATTGCTTCTCTACCTAGTGAGGTGCATGTAAATCTCCCTAAAATCAATAAGCTTAAAAAATTATCTCGCGAAGAACAGATTAAAAAAATCCAAGCTTGCGTAGGTGTATTACAAGTTTATAAAAGCAAATCTTAATTGTACGATCTGCTAAATATTAGTAACTTTGCGCTACTAGTTTCGATATCGTGCGTATTTTAAATTATTTTTTCAATAAAAGAGGACATGCTAAGCAAGCTCAAATGGCATTTATAGACCATATAGAGGAGCTTCGTTGGCATATCATTCGCGCTATTTTAGCTATATTAATTGCTTCTGCTTATTGCTTCTTTAATATAGAATGGATTTTTACTAATATTATTTTAGGTCCAACGCAAAACGATTTCATCTCCTATCAATACCTCAATAAATTAGGCGAATTGCTACATATTGATGTTTTGAAATTGAAAGACATGAGCATTCAATTTCAAAACACGGAATTGTCTGGTCAGTTTATGATGAGTTTTTCGGTTTCATTTATGATGGGCTTGATTCTTTCCTTTCCCTTCGTTTTTTGGGAGCTTTGGAAGTTTATTAGACCTGCATTAAAAGCTAATGAACTTAAATATGCAAGAGGCATTGTGTTTTGGTCTTCTTTATTGTTTTTTATAGGCGTCCTATTTGCCTATTATGTTATTGCACCGTTTACCATCAACTTTTTTGCTAATTACCAATTAAGTCCTCAGTTTAAGAACATCATTACCATTACCAATTACTATGACACCATGAGTGATTTAATTATGGGTATGGGATTGGTTTTCGAATTGCCTGTAATTGTATACTTCTTATCTCGAATTGGTATCCTTACTCCAAAATTAATGCGTGACAAAAGACGCTATGCAATTTTAATCATCTTCTTTTTGGCAGTGATTATTTCGCCGCCAGATTGGTTTAGCTGTTGGCTTATTGCATTGCCATTAATGCTCTTATTCGAAATTAGTATAGGTATCAGCGATCGGGCAAATAAAGCAAGAATGAAAAAACAATTAACCGAATCTAATCTATAAACTATGTTTACTAAAGAACTACCAATCGTAATTGGCTCTGACCATGCTGGATTTGAATATAAAGCAGCCATAATAGAAATGCTGCAAGCACAAGCTTGGCAAGTTATCGACAAAGGCACGTATAATACGGATAGCACCGATTATCCAGATTATGCACATCCTGTTGCAGATATGGTCAACAATGGCTTATCGGCAGTAGGTATTTTAATATGCGGAAGTGGAAATGGGGTGTGTATGACGGCTAATAAACATCAGTTTGTTAGAGCTGCTCTTTGTTGGAACGAAGAATTAGCTTCTTTGGCACGCTTGCACAATAATGCCAACATTATCTGCATCCCAGCTCGTTTTATTGATTTAGATCTCGCTAAACAAATTGTAAGTACTTTTTTAAGCACCGATTTTGAAGGTGGAAGACATGAGCGCAGAGTAGCAAAAATGTGTTGTAATTAAAAAATTGAATAGAAAAGGTAGCCAGTTGGCTACCTTTTCTATTCAATTAATTTATAGTTGCTCTAATGCGTTTTGAATTCGTTTTATACAATTTTCTTTCGTTATCAGGTCGGCTATCGCAAATACGCCTGGGCCAAATTTGCCGCCCACCAGCATGATTCTGAACGGCAACATAACGTCCCCTTTTTTTATTCCATGATGGGCAACTACTTCATTAAATGTAGCTTCAATTGCTGCTTCATTCCATGTGATCATTTGTTCAAATGCATTTATTAATGAAACATAAAATGCTTTTTTAGCCTCATCCCATTTGGATTGAATTGCTTCTGTGTCTATTTTTTCTGGATTTGTAAAGAAAAAATGACTTTGCTCCCAGATATCAGACAATAAGGTTAGTCGGTCTTTAATTAAAGGCAATACTCGTTCCATTAATTTTGTTTCCCCATGAAAAGCACTTGGAATAAACGGACTAACAGCTGCTAATAAATCGCTAGGTTCTAATTTTTGAATATATTGATGATTAAACCATTTTGCTTTTTCATAATCAAACTTAGCACCACCTTTATGTACGCGACTGATATCAAAGTGTTGTATCAATTCGTCAAGAGAAAAGAGTTCTTGGCCACTGCCGTCATTCCATCCAAGAAGTGCGAGCATATTGATAAAGGCCTCTGGTAAAAACCCAATTTCTTTAAAACCTTTATTTAATTCTTTTGTTTTTGGATCTTCCCAATTCATAGCAAATACCGGGAACCCTAATCGATCGCCATCGCGTTTGCTTAATTTACCATGCCCATCTGGTTTTAAAATTAATGGAAGATGCGCCCATTGTGGCATGGCATCTAGCCACCCTAAATATTCCCAAAGCAATAAGTGTATAGGTGCGCTCGGCAACCACTCTTCGCCACGAAAAGCATGACTTATCTTCATTAAATAATCATCTACCACAACCGCCAAATGGTAAGTAGGCATGCCATCTGCTTTTAAAAGCACCTTGTCATCTACTAAATTAGTATCAAAAGTAACTTCACCTCGTATCATATCTTGCAAGGCTAAAAGTTTGTTTTGTGGCACTTTTAAGCGAATAACGAAAGGGGTATTGTTGGTTAATGCAGCTGCTACTTCTTGTTCGCTCATAGTAAGCGAATTGCGCATGTGCTTTCGAAGACTATGGTTGTACTGAGGGGTAGGATTTTGTTCCGACTTATGCTGCTCACGCATTTTCCCTAATTCTTCAGGAGTATCAAAGGCATAGTAAGCATGCCCTTGTGCTATCAGCTGTTGTGCGTATTGCCAATAGATAGCTTTGCGTTCGCTTTGTCGGTAAGGTGCATGCTCGCCAGGTTGTAAAACACTTTCATCTGGGTTTAAACCACACCAAGCTAAACATTGAAAAATATATTCCTCAGCACCCGCTACAAACCTAGATTGGTCGGTGTCTTCTATGCGAAGTACAAAGGCGCCTTTGTGTTTTTTAGCAAAGAGGTAATTGAATAAAACGGTGCGTACGCCACCAATGTGTAAGCCTCCTGTTGGGCTAGGTGCAAATCGAACTCTTACTTGGGTATTCATAGAGCACAAAGGTACTAATTTTTAGTCCTTTTTAATATGAATAGTAGTGCTTGTGCCGATGTTTAAATTTGAAATGTACGATTTAGAAACGGATGCCGATTGAAGAATGATTTGTGCTGTGTTAGGTGAATTATTGCCTTCATTTAAAGCACTTATTTTGATGGTTGTTAGGGAGCTATTGATTGGAATAGTAAGTTGTTTAGGTGTTTTTGTGAGTTCATATTGATCGAGCACTAATTCATTATTAACTCGGATGGCAATTTTGTCATGATCTACTTCATTATTATCTTGAATAGTAAGAATAACCTTATTTGATGTGCAGGTAAATTCGTTTTCCTCATAGGGAAAAATAGTAGTGACGCTAAGTTTGTCTGTTTCATTAAAATCGACGATTCCCTTCATCATCGTTTTAACGTGTAGGGAATCAATAGAAGGTAGTAGCTCATTTATTTTTTTGGTGGCCTCTTCTTGCTTTATCATCATTATTGTACCAGAAGCACAAAAAGTATTGGAATTAAAAAGTACGCCCTTGCATGTGCCTTTAAATATGGATAGGTTTTTTTTAATTGTTTTTTTTAGATGCAGTTCCAACATACAAAATTGATTATACGGTAATGCCGATTTGCTGTAAATGATAGCAGTCTCTTTAATATTCAATAGCTGATTATTTGTATCGATGGTGCCTGAAATACTACATTTAGTTTCGTCGCTAGTTCCTATATTTGCATAGGAATAGCCTACTATTGATTGCTGCTTACGAGTAAATTGGAGTATATAGTTACTCCTGATGTTATTAAAGGTAAGTGTTCCTTCTAAGTGAATATTTTGGGCAGGGCAATAAGGTAAAAAAGAAAATAACAAAATAATTATTACCACATAAATTCTCATAAATACAATATTAATTTATAATTTAGTTTAAACAAATAATTATAGACATGAAAAATAAAATAGTGCTTCTTTTAATAGGTGCTTTATGGATGATAACGCCTAAAGTATCATATGCTGCGTTTCCAGTAAAATCGAATCCAGTTGCAGAGCAAAAAACAATTAATGAAAATGTACTTAAGGATACTGAATTGATGAATGAAAAACAAGTAATTGCGCCAGTAATACGCAATAAAAACAATTCAGATACTCAAAAAGGCAACGGCTTTGGCATTGCGGCTTTAAGTTGTGCTTTGGTGGGTGCAAGAGTTCCTTTCTTTGGAGTTTTAGCTATTATTTTTGGAGCAATAGGAATGAGTAAGAATCGTTCATTGAGAGGACTAGCAATAGCGGGATTTGTATTGGGGATTTTAGAACTTATAATTAGTGTGTTAGCATTAATTATTATTTTAGCGTTCTTTTAAAATTTATATTCCATGCAATAGGTTTTTTAAAATAAATTCATTTTCATACTGTTTATTTTCTATTGCATATACCCATCTAATTTTTCGAATACTATTCGTTAAAAAAACTTCATCGGCTTGTAATAAAAGTTCTTTATTTAAGGGCATTTCTATAACAGGAATGCCTTTATTATTTAATACGGCTATCCAATGGGCTCGCATAATACCCGCAATACAGCCCTCGCTTAATGGTGGTGTAAAGATCTCTTTGTTCTTGACCCAAAAAACATTAGAGATGCTCGACTCTATTATATTCTCATGACTATTAAGAATGAGTGCATCATTCCATTTTTTTTCTTTTGCTTCTTGAGCAGCCATAGCATAGCAAATACGACCATTAATTTTATAGGGCGAAAGAGGATCTATTTCTTTTTTGTATAAAGAATGTATACCAATCACTAAGCCATTTTCATTGAGCTCGCAGATACTTGAATCTATCGTATAGGTCTCCATTAAATAATTGCAAGTAGTATGCTGTGTTTCTAAAATGCCACCTGCGTTTGCAAAGAATTGGATGCGCACACGTGCATGTTGATTGTGTTTATTTTTACTTAATAGCGATTGAATTGCTTCAAGCAAACTTTTTTCGTTGAAAAAAGAAGGTGTTTTAAAACTAAGTATTTGCAAGCCTTGTTGCAGTCTGCTCCAATGAGCAGGTAGTTGCTGCACTTCATTGTTGACTGCGAGTATGGTCTCGAACAGACCAATGCCATATCGAAAAGTTCTATTGTCTATAGCAATAGCAGCTTGCTCAGCATTTAGTATTTTCCCGTTTATACATACAAAAGAGGACTGCATAGTATTGCAATATTACATAAAAGCAATTGATAATTCTTTAGCTATAATTCTAACTATTTCCACTTTCGGTTGTATTTTTACACAAATCTATTTTATGAAATTGCAAACACCGCTTTCGGTTGAATGGTTGGCTACTTTTTTAGAGGCAAAATTAATTGGCAATGCTGCTCAGTTAGCTACAGGTATCAATGAAATACATAAAGTAGTACCGGGCGATATTTCATTTGTAGATGTAGAAAAGTACTTTGATAAATGTTTGCACTCAGCGGCTACAATTATTTTAATCAACAAAGAAGTAGCTTGTCCAGAAGGGAAAACCTTATTGGTATGTGCCGACCCTTTTAGTGCCTATATACAATTGGTAAAGCAATTTGCACCCTTTCAAAAACTATATACACCAATTAGTGAAACGGCTATAATAGGAGAGGGTACCCATTTGCAGCCGGGTGTGGTTGTTGGCAATAATGTACGCATTGGTAGCCATTGTCTTATTCATCCAAATGTAACTATTTATGACAATACCATTATTGGTGATCATGTGATTATACAAGCCAATACAGTGATTGGAGGTGATGCCTTCTATTTTAAAACTAGAAGCAGTAAGAATTTGAAATTTGAAAAAATGGAAAGTTGTGGAAGAGTAATTATTGAAGACCATGTAGAAATAGGTGCCTCTTGCACAATAGACAAAGGCGTGAGTGGCGATACCATCATTGGTGCGGGTTCAAAACTAGACAATCAAATTCATATCGGTCACGGTGTCGTTATCGGCAAAAATGTACTCATTGCAGCTCAAGTAGGTGTAGCCGGTAAAACAATTATCGAAGACGATGTAATTCTTTGGGGGCAAGTTGGCGTAAATAAAGATTTGACTATTGGTAAGGGTGCCGTTGTAAACGGACAAAGCGGGGTAACCGTTAGTATTGCTGGTGGAAAAACTTATTTTGGAACACCTGCCATTGATGCCAAAGAAAAATTAAAAGAAATGGCCTGGGTAAGAAGAATACCTGAAATTTGGGAGCAACTAACTAAGTAGTTTTAGTTTGTTTCCAATCTGTATGCAATAATCCTGCCAAAACAGAATCTTCTAAAGTACCATTTATAGCATAATTTGCTCTAATAATACCTTCAATTTTAAAATTGAATTTTTTGGCAATAGCACCGCTAGCTTTATTTTGAGCATTAAATTGTAATTCAATTTTGTTCAATTGCACTTGATTGAATAGATAGGTAATAAGTACTTCAAGTGCCTTGGAAAGTATGCCTTTATTTTCAAAATCTTTATCCATCCAATAGCCAACTTCGGCACATTTAATGTCTTTCCTCCAATGAAACATGCCAATGCTGCCAATTATCTTTTGATCTTGTACTATAAATAAACTTATGGACTCCTGCGCTTCAAAACTTGTAATTCGGGCGTTTATAAGTTGTTCTGCATCTTGCAAGGTGTTGATTGCATCTACCCAATTAATCCAAGGGCGTAAATGGGTCTTGTTTTTTTTCAATAATTCAAAAAATGCAGCGGTATCTCTTGCAGCATAAAGCTGTAAACTAGTATGTGCATCAATGTTTAGAAACTCCATTCTTAATGTTTGAAATGGCGCTCACCTGTGATTACTAAAGCCATGCCATTTTCTTTGCAAAACTGAACTGTGTCTTGGTCTCGCATAGATCCTCCCGGTTGTATAACGGCTCTTATACCTTCATTATGTGCTATTCTTACGCAGTCATCGAATGGGAAAAAGGCATCAGACGCTAATACTGCATGCTCTAAACTAAAATTAAATTGCTTAGCTTTTTCTATCGCATGTTTCAAAGAGTCAATACGGCTAGTTTGCCCACAACCTTTACCAATAAGTTGTTTGTTTTTCACTAAAGCAATGGCGTTAGATTTTAAATGCTTGCAAACAATATTAGCAAATATTAAATCTTCTTTTTCTGTTTCACTACAACTGTGGGCACCTACTTCTTCCCACTTGCTATAATTGCTATTGTCGCTCGATTGGGTTAGTACTCCATTGAGTATATTTTTGAATTCTGTGCTTGTTTGAACAGTGTCTTTTTGTTGTAAAATAATTCTATTCTTTTTTGCAGAAAGTACTTCAATTGCTTTTGCTGTGTAAGAAGGCGCAATTAAAATTTCAAAAAAGATGGACGCAATTTTCTCTGCAATTACTTCGTCAATTTCTTTATTTGCAATTAATACACCACCAAAAGCACTTTCTGGATCACTTGATAATGCTACATCCCAAGCGCTTTCCAAGTTGTTTCTAGAAGCAATACCACACACGTTCGTGTGTTTGATGATAGCAAAGGTAGGTTCAGAAAATTCTTGTATTAATTGTAGCGCAGCATGCGTGTCTACCAAATTATTATAGGATAGTTCTTTGCCATTATGTTTTATAAACAATGCATCTAAATCGCCATAAAATGCAGCTTCTTGATGTGGATTTTCGCCATATCGTAAGCTTTGCTTATTGCCAACTGAATGTTGGAAGTAAAGCGGGTCTAATTGTTGTGTAAAATAATTAGCAATAGCGGCATCATAATGCGCACATACTTCAAAAGCACGGATGGCCATGGTTTTTCTATCGCTTAATTGCGTAGTGCCATTTTGATTTTCTAATAAATCTAGTAGATAAGCATATTGTTCACGAGCAGCGATAATAGCCACATCCTGATGATTCTTAGCAGCAGCTCTTATAAGCGAAACACCTCCGATATCTACTTTCTCTATGATGGCAGCTTCATCATTTGTTTGCGCTACAGTTTCTTCAAATGGATAAAGGTCAACCATAACCAAATCAAATAAAGGAATCTCATAAGCAGCTACATGTTGCATGTCTTCTTCTCTATTACGTCTAGCTAAAATGCCACCAAATACTTTCGGATGCAAGGTTTTTACTCGACCCCCTAATATAGATGGATAGCTTGTTACCGATTCTACTGAAACACAAGGAATACCTAGTTTTTCAATAAAATCTTGGGTGCCTCCAGTGGAGTAAATAGTAACGTTAAGCTCATTTAATTTACGAACAATGGGTTCTAAACCATCTTTGTAAAAAACCGAAATTAGGGCGGATTGAATCTGTTTTTGCATATAATTTTGAAAAAGATGCCCAAAGATACAAGCAATTTCTTTTTTTAAATAAAATAATTTACTCCAGTACAAATGCGCCACTATCTAATGTTGAAAACAAGGGAATAGTATTTTTCAAGGCATAGCTTGTTAATTGATTTGTTTTATACCGAGAGCTGCCATTTACAAGTATTATGGTCTTCGGGTGCCATTTTTGCTGAATTTGAAGTAGACTATTGGTGTCTTTTATTTTATAGCAAAACACATAATCAACCTGCTCATTGTTTAAGTCATTTTTATTAGATAAAGAGTCTAGTAGCACAATTTGGTAGCTGCCCCAGGTAAATTGGACATTTCTTAAAGGCTTATTCCCAATTTTCCATGTTTGCCAATGATCCAATGCATTGGAACTTATCCATTTAAAGCTATTCATTTGTTTTTCTGTAATTGGGCTAAGTATATAGCAAGAATCACCTTTTAGCTGCGTTACCAGAAAGTCTTTATTAGATTGCCATGCAATTAATTTATCGGTCTTTAGAGGCTCCATTATTTTTATGGATAACCATAAAACAACTAAAAAGAGCGTTGCAATAAGATAGCTATGTTTATATTTTAATGCGTAAAAAACAATAGTAATAATAATCGCATAAAGTAAACACATTTCCCAAAATTGAAACGGCAGGTGCTTCCAAGATAAGGGCTGTAGGTATTGGATTTTAATTAAAATAGTATTGAAATGGTGGACTAAAAAGCTTACTAAATAACTAATCCAAGTGCCTAGTACAGTAATGTTTGAACATACTATTAATAAAATTCCAGCAAACAATACTATACTCATACAAATGGCAGCTAAAAGATTGGATATGATAAATAGCATTGGGAAATTATGGAAATAATATAATACCAGCGGTGCAACTAAAATTTCGGCGGCTAAGCTCATAGCAATGGCATCCCAAATCCATTGAAGCAATCTATATTTAATGCTTATGCTTTTTTTAATAGGCGCATAGAAACAAATAATCGACAAGACGGCTAAAAAAGATAATTGAAATCCAATATTAAAGAGCCAATTCGGTTCTATTAGTAGCATTAGAAATGCACCTACCAATAGCTGATGCACACTATTTTGTTCCCTGTTCAATATCCATGCTAAGGTTATGAGTGTAAACATCATGGCGGCCCTTATTGCTGATGGCGGTGCCCCAGCCATAATAACATAGAGCCAAATAAAGGGTAGCGCAATGCAGTATTTTATCCAAGTGTGTTTTTTATGCTTTATAAAACCAAGCAAGTAGGAAAGCAACGTAAATAAAAGGGCCACATGAGACCCCGAAATAGCTACTATATGAATAATGCCCGTATCGATATATGCTTGATTAATATCTTCTTGCATTGCTACACGATCGCCCAGTAAAAGGGCATTCATTAAACCTAAGCTAGCACTGTCTTTTAAATGGGTAGCCAAAGCAGTTAATGCATATGCATGTATGCGATCTATGAAGGAATATTCCATGCTGGTATTTACTACTTTTATTTGGGTACTATCTACAAATGCTTGTTTGTAAAGTCCCATTCTTTTATATATGGTTTTATAATCTAGCACATATGGATTCTTCTTATTTTCAATTGTATTAAATTGAGCATTAAACAATACCGTATCGCCTTTCGTATATGCTGGAGTCGCGCTTTTTGAAACAGGTACAACTAAGTGGGTATGCTCATTTAAACGCAGCCATTGCTGTTTCTCCCAATAAGCAATCGTGGAAGTTTTCAAAGTAATATAATTGTTTTTTATACGAGGGCTTTCGTCTACAATGCCTAAATACTGGATATTTTTATTTGAGCTAAGTTTTGATTTTGGATAAAGAAGGTTACAAATGAAAATGGCTAGTAATATATAACTGATAAAACAAGCAGGATACTGACAATAGCGAAGAAAAGAGTACTTTTTATTATACATGTGGAGCAATAGGAATAAAAACCAACTGCTGATTACTAAAGCGTTTAAAACCCAAGAAGTAATAGCAAGACCATTATCAAATGCAATTATGCCAATGCAATAAGGAAATAATAATCGAATTATAGGTAAGCGCTCCCAAATGGGAATGGGGTTTTCATTGAGGGTATACATACTACTAACGTGTTTAAAATAAATGTAAGGGGACAAGCCCTTATTTATTTTTGTTTAAAAATAAGCGTGCATTATTTACAAACGTACTTCCAGGATATTTTTCTAACAGCTCTTCATAACATTCTTTAGCCTTGGCTCCGTTCTTTAAATATAAATAAATATTTGCTAATTCATTAAGCGCATCATCTGCTAATACATCAGTGCTATATTCTTTTTTAATTTTCTCTAAAGCAGATAAGGCACCTTCAAAATCATTTATAGATTTGAGTACACTAGCTTTTAAAAATAGGAAATCATCTTGCAATGGATGGGATGGATTTTGTTTGCAGCTGCTATCAATTAATTGCAAGGCTTCTTTTGGTTTATTTTGAAACAATAGAAAATCGGCCTTTGCGTATGCTTGCATTTCCCAGTTAACACTGTCATTGGTTTTGTTTTCAATAAGAAGCATTGAAAGCTTGAGCGCATCATTGGCAATCAGTTCTGATGTGGCTGTTTTTAATACACTGAGTTGTCCTTCAGCCCAATCAAATTCGCCGGTATAATAAGCCAGTTTTGCATTTTTATAACGGGCTTCTTCTCCAAGGGCATCTTCTCTAAATGCCTTTTCTACTTGCGAATAGAGCAAGCTCGCTTCCCAAGGTTTATTTAATAAAAGTAAAAGGTCGCCTTTCCATAATTTAGAAGTGCCTTCTAATGCTCGATCATTGGCATAGCTTTCTAGGCACTTATTGACAAGTTGAAGTGCTGTTTTGTATTGATGTTCGTATTGTGTCAAATAACTTACATAATCTAAAGCAGTTCCTTCTTCAAAAAAACGAAGTGTATCTTTTTGTAATTGACTATATAGGTTGTTGATCGAATGACGAATGGCAGTATCATTTCCTAAATTAGCCTTTAATCGCGATTGATCAATCGATAATCGTTTTAGCAAAACAAAGTGTGCATCTACTCTGTTGGCATTTGATGATAGGTAATTTAAAGCGTCTTCTGCAGATTTTAGTGCATTGTTTTTAAGCGCTAGATCTATAAATTTAAAAATACGTTGACCATTTTCTTGTAAGCGGGTATCTAGCGCTTCTTCTAAAAGTAATGCTTGATCCCAATCGCTCTTTAGGGTATAAATCCAAATTAAGAGATCATTCAAAAAAGCATTATTAGGCTGTTCGTTAAGTTTTTTAAGTATACCTTTTTGGCATTGGCGAAGTTTAATTTCATCATCTTGAATAATATCGAGCAGGCTGGCTTTTATTTCCTCTGCTTGATTGGGTAAGTAGATGCCGCCGTTAAACAAGGTTTCTAAAGCTTCGGGTATGCGGTTGTTACGGGCATATAATTTAGAAAGTGGTCCAAAATAAATATAGTTATTTCTTAAGATGCTTGTGGCACGCTCGTATACTAAAATAGCACCAGGCTCATCGTTGTAGTGTTGAAATCTATTTGCTAATTGCGTAGTGAGCATATCGTCGCCATTGATAAAATCTAAAATACTTTGTAAGGTATTGTTTGCCTGTTTAGATAGCAGGGCTTTTTGTTCAAAAACATATTGGTCTACCCAAAGGTCTTTATAGTTGAAGGTCTGAATGCCTTTATTGATGATTTCTAAGGCAAGTGAATAGTTTTTGCTGCTATCTAAAATACTTAAGGTCTCCTCTAGTGAATCGCGAAACGTATTGTCGTAAGTAATGTGTTGCTTGCACCAATTATGGAGCGCTTTAAATTCTTTTTTTTGTAGCAATTCGAAAGCTTTCGCTTTCCAGGGCGTTTGTGCAGGAGCACTTTGCAGACAAGTAAAGAGAAATACAAGTATGCCTGTAAAAAGGAGGTATTTAAAATTAGTAGTTGTGTGCTTCATAGAAATTACCTGTTGGTAAAGGTAATAGGTATTCCTGATGCTACCGAATGCCATATGTTAAATAGGCTATTTTTCTTTTTTTAGTCCTGATTCCCGCAAACAATTCCTCGAAACTTGTATCTTTGTTTACTATGGAATCGCTTAAAGCACTTATACAAGAACAAGAAGTTGCCATTCAGAATTTTAAAATTTCTAATGCAGCAGAATTGGAACAATATAGAATTCAATTTTTAGGTACAAAAGGAATTGTAAAGAGCATTTTTTCGGAGATGAAGAATGTGGCAGTTGAGTTTAAAAAAGATGCGGGACAATTGTTGAATGCTTTTAAACTCCTTGCAGAAGAGAAATTCGCAGCACATGCTCATCTCCAACAAGCTAAGGTTGCGGCACAACAAGAAATTGATAATACCTTACCTGCTGCGTCATTACCTATAGGGACTAGACACCCTTTAAAAATCGTTGAAAATCAAATTGTAAGTATATTCGAAAAAATTGGTTTTGCTGTGGCTACTGGTCCTGAGGTAGAAGATGATTGGCACAATTTCACTTCTTTGAATATGCCTGAAAATCATACAGCTAGAGACATGCAAGATACTTTTTATGTGTCTCAACAGCCTGATTGGGTATTGCGTACACACACATCCAGTGTTCAAGCTAGAATATTAGAAAAAGAAGCCTTACCTATCCGTGTTATTTGTCCCGGCCGAGTATATCGCAATGAAACTATATCTGCTAGGGCACATTGTTTCTTTCACCAATGTGAAGGCTTGTACGTAAATAAAAATGTTTCCTTTGCAGATCTTAAACAAGCATTATATTTCTTTGTTACCGAAATGTTTGGTGCAGATACTAAAGTGCGTTTCAGACCTTCTTACTTTCCGTTTACAGAGCCAAGTGCAGAAATGGATATTTCTTGTACCGTTTGTGGCGGAACAGGATGTAATTTGTGTAAACATACTGGTTGGGTAGAAATTTTAGGATGTGGCATGGTACATCCAAACATGCTAAAAAACTTTAATATTGATCCGGAAGTTTATAGTGGATATGCTTTTGGTATGGGCGTAGAGCGTATTACACAAATAAAATTCCAGATCAATGATTTGCGTTTGTATTCACAAAATGATGTTCGCTTCCTAAGGCAGTTTGAGCGTTTGTAAATTTCCTTCATGATTTTAGTAACTGGCGCCAGTGGATTTCTTGGTTCACACTTAGTGAAAACCCTTAGCAACAAAGGTTTTGCTATTAGAGCGTTGTATCACAATACGCCACCCAATTCAGCATTGCAAGCCTTACCCAATGTAACGTGGATGTGTGCCGATTTGTTAGATATTTATGATGTAGCAACAGCCATGCAAGGTATTACTCATATATATCATACAGCAGCTATCGTATCGTATGATTCTAAAAGAAAAGAAGAACTTTTGCATTTCAATAAACATAGCACGGCAAATGTAGTGGATGAAGCTGTTCGTTGTCAAGTGAAAAAGCTTGTTTTTGTAAGTTCTATTGCAGCGTTAAGAGCTAATGTGGTAGCTGGGAAAGCAATCGATGAAACAGAAGCATGGGAAGAAAGTGATTTTTCTTCAACCTATGGGAAAAGTAAATACTATGCCGAAATGGAAGCTTGGCGAGGTGCTGCTGAGGGATTGCCTCTTGTGGTAGTCAATCCAGGTATCATATTAGGTGCAGGCGATTTTGATAAAGGTTCTTCAAAATTGATGCTCCATGTAGATAACGAATTTCCATTTTATACCAATGGAGCTACACTTTGGGTAGATGTTCAAGATGTAGTTACGATAATGGTATTGCTTATGGAAAGCAATATTGAACAAGAACGTTTTATAGTGGGTGCTGTTAATGCAAGTTTTTTGGAGGTATTTACAAAAATGGCTCATGCATTGCGTAAAAAGCCCCCTTATATAAAAGCATCTTCTCTGGTTAGTGTACTTGCAGCTAGGCTTCTAACATGGCAAAGTCGACTTTTAGGGAAAGAGCCAATGATTACTAAGGAGACTGCAAAAAGTGCACAAACAATAAGTGTTTATGCAACGGATAAATTACAAAAGGCATTGCCTGACTTCCAATATAGAAGCTTAGATGATACTATTAATAGCATGGCCAAAGCCTACTTAGTCTTAAAAAAAGTATAAAATCTTTTTTTTCTACTAAAAAATCACTAATCTTGCATTGTCTAAGCATTCTTCAGACATTCCTTATCAACAAATCCGCCCGTATTTCTGCCCTTAGTAGTTATTTAGTGTTCCGAGATACGCGCATTCAAAAAAATGATTTAAAAAATTAGTACATGCATTATTCAAAAGATCAATTGAACGAGTTGCTCGTTCCAGAATTACTTGATGTAATAAAAAATTTAAAAATAGACGTTAAAGAGGCTGCTACTAAAGAAGCCTACATAGAACTTATCTTAAAAAGCCAAAAGCCTACTGCTAAGAAGAAGAAAGAAGTAGATGCATCTCCTGCAAATGATGCTGACAGTAAAAAAACAAAAGCAAAAGTAGAAAAAGAGGAAGTTGTAGATCTTGGCGAAAAGAAAAAAAGAACTAGAAAAGCAATACAAGAAGAGCCTAAAGATTCTAATGCCAATACTATGCCAGCAGAAGAACTCGTGGAATTGCAACCAGCTGAAATAAAACAAGAAGCTTGGGAGCCAACGAGAACCGAGAAATTGATTAGTGCATTAGATGATATTGAAACGCCTGAATTAGTTTTAAAAACTAGTGCAGAGGCAACTGATTCAAAAACAGTAATATCTACTAATGATGACAAACTTTCGTTTTCCGATACGCCGAGTACAAAGCCTATGCAGCAAGGTTTTCAGCATAGAAAACCTAAAGAAAACACCTATGGCAACTTCAATATCGAGTTTGATGGTATTGTAAACAGCGAAGGAGTATTAGAAATGATGCAAGATGGATATGGCTTTTTAAGATCGAGCGATTATAATTATTTGAGTTCGCCAGATGATGTTTATGTATCGCCTTCTCAAATTAAATTATTTGGCTTGAAAACAGGAGATACCGTTACCGGCACTGTTCGTCCACCAAAAGAAGGAGAAAAATATTTCGCTCTTATCAAAGTCACAACCATCAATGGTAAACATCCCGATAAAATTAGAGATCGGGTACCGTTTGATTATCTAACTCCCTTATTCCCATTCGAGAAATTAAATTTATTTACAACTGGATCTAGTTACGGAACTCGTATTATGGATTTATTTACCCCAATTGGTAAAGGGCAACGTGGATTGATTGTGGCACAGCCAAAAACAGGTAAAACCATGTTGTTGAAAGAAGTAGCGAATGCTATTGCTGCCAATCACCCAGAGTGTTATTTAATGATCGTTTTAATCGATGAACGTCCTGAGGAGGTAACCGATATGCAGCGCAGTGTGAATGCAGAAGTGATTGCATCTACTTTTGATGAGCCTGCAGACAAGCATGTAAAAGTGTCGCAAATAGCTTTGCAAAAAGCAAAACGATTAGTAGAGGTTGGTCATGATGTAGTTATTTTACTTGATTCTATTACTCGTTTAGCTAGAGCCTATAATACCGTAGCGCCAGCATCTGGAAAAGTTTTAAGTGGTGGTGTAGAAGCAAATGCTATGCAAAAACCAAAACAATTTTTTGGTGCCGCTAGAAAAATTGAGAATGGAGGTTCGCTTACCATTTTAGCTACAGCCCTTACCGATACTGGTTCTAAGATGGACGAGGTGATCTTTGAGGAATTCAAAGGTACGGGTAATATGGAGTTGCAATTGGATCGTAAATTAGCGAACAAGCGCATATTCCCAGCCATAGACATTACCTCTTCGTCTACTCGTAGAGATGACTTATTGCTCGATAAAATGGTTTGGAACAAAATGTGGTTGTTGCGAAAACATATTGGTGATATGCATGTAGATGAGGCGATGAATTTCTTGATGAATCAGATGAAGGGCACCAAAGATAATGAGGAGTTTTTAGCTACCATGAATAAATAAACCGAGCATACGTATTTTCCCATGGCACAGAAAAAACCTATTCGTCTAGACGGATTAGTATACAGCACCAATCAGCAATTCTTTGATGATGTAGATCCGCCTGCTGAGGTAGTTACACTGCCTAAAAATGAACAAAAACTTCGCGTTGTTTTAGATAAAAAACAAAGGGCCGGTAAAGTAGTAACACTCATTACCGGATTTGTTGGATCATCCGAAGATTTAGAATCGCTTGGAAAGCTATTAAAGACTAAATGTGGCACGGGTGGCTCGGTAAAAGAGGAGCAAATATTAATTCAAGGAGATTACCAAACTAAGATCATTTTATGGTTGAAAGAATGGGGATATTCTCTTACCAAATAATAAAATTTAGTTTTTACTTTTGCATTATGTCAATACACGATATAAAAATTTTAGATGAAAAAGAAACCCGTGCTGGTTTCGGAGATGGAATTTTAGAGGCTGGTCGCCGCAATCCTAATGTGGTAGCCCTTACAGCCGATCTTGCAGGCTCCTTAAAATTAAATGCTTTTATTAAAGAATTTCCAGATCGTTTTGTGCAATGCGGTATCGCAGAAGCCAATATGATTGGAGTAGCTGCCGGTTTAACCATTGGTGGTAAAATACCATTTGCTACAACGTTTGCCAACTTTGCTACATCTCGTGTTTATGATCAAATTAGACAATCCGTTGCCTATTCTGATAAAAATGTAAAAATTGCCGCTTCGCATGCAGGTTTGACCTTAGGCGAAGATGGTGCTACACACCAAGTATTAGAAGATATCGGGATGATGAAAATGTTGCCTGGTATGACAGTGGTGGTGCCTTGCGATTATAACCAAACAAAAGCTGCAACAATTGCTATAGCAGAACATCATGGCCCTGCTTATTTGCGTTTTGGTCGACCAAAATGGCCAAATTTTACCGCTCCAGATCAACAATTTGAAATTGGTAAAGCACAACTATTAGCAACGGGTAAAGATGTTACCATTTTTGCTTGTGGCCATTTAGTATGGATTGCTGTAGAAGCAGCAAGAATTTTGGAAGAAAAAGGTATTTCTGTTGAATTAATTAATATACACACCATAAAACCATTAGATGAAGCAGCTGTTATAGCATCAATAGCTAAAACAGGTTGCATGGTTACTGCCGAAGAACACCAAATAAATGGCGGCTTAGGGGATAGTGTTGCCAATGTAGCTGCTCGCCACATGCCGGTTCCTCACGAATATGTAGCCGTAATGGATACTTTTGGTGAGAGCGGAACGCCAAAGCAATTACTTGAAAAATATGGCTTAAACAAAGAAGCCATCGTAGCTGCTGCTGAAAAAGCAATAGCTAGAAAAAAATAATTACTTTCTAAGTTCCACAATTTTAATTTCATTGGGTGCAATTTCTAATTGCTCCAATGAAATTTCTTTTTCAGCCAATAGGTCCCATCCTTTTGTATAGCCTTTTAAGCGCTCTTCGAGTTGTTGCTTATTCAAAGACGCTTTTTCTTTACCGCTATTCACACTAACAAGAATGCAACTTGTATCGGTATATCTGCAAAACGTATATGTGCTTCCATTGGGAACAAATTGCATGAGTTTACCGTTTATTAATGCCGGGTTATTTTTTCTTATAGCGATTAATTTTTTGGTGAATTGAAAGGCTTGTTCCTCCTCTGGGGTTCTTCCTGCCGCTGTAAATTTATTTGCCGGATCTTTAGGCCAGCCCCCTTTAAAATCTTTTCTTACCAATCCGTCGTTTCTTCGAGGGACATTATTTTTTGCTAGTATTTCGCCTGCTTGATACAGAGATGGAATGCCGCGAAGCGTAAATAGCAATCCCATTCCTATTTTCCATTTGTCTATATCTTTGCCAACCAAGGAATAGAATCGGTCTAAATCATGATTTTCTATAAAGGTTAAATTTTTGGTTGCTTGATGGTATAAAAAATCATGCGTAAGGGTATTGTATAACTTTGCTAATCCACCATTCCAATTGGTTTCGCTTTGAAGCGCTTCGAGAATAGAAAAATAAACTTGAAAATCAATGGCGCCACTTAAATTACTAGTAGGTGCATTTTTTAAGTTGTTTTTTTCTGTGAAATAGGCCATATTTAAAACTCCTGCTGATTCCCAAATTTCTCCAGCCGACCAAAAATTAGGATATTCCTTTCTGATATAGGCCATACAGGTATTCATAAATGCAACATCATTGTATGAATAGGTATCAATTCTGAAGCCATCAATTTTAGCGTAGTTAATCCACCATAAATAACTTTGCATTAAATATTTTGCTACTCTCGGATTGCGTTCATTCATATCAGGCATAGCATTGTCAAACCAGCCATCTACCATTTGTTTCTTGTCATAATTACTTACATACGGATCGAAATGTGTAGTCGCTCTATAGTTGGTTCTTGTAAATGTAGGCCACTGATTGACCCATGATTTTTCGGGCATATCGTGCATCATCCAATGCTCGCTACCAATATGATTAGGCACTAAATCCATCACCAATTTCATGCCTTTGTTATGTAGTTGCTTACTCAATTCTTTATACAAAGCATTGGAGCCCAATCTTGGGTCGGTTACATAATGATCGGTAAGTGCATAGCCATGATAACTCGTATTTTTTTGATCATTAATTAATGTAGGGTTGAGCCAAAGTGCTGTAACCCCTAATTCATTAAAATAAGCTAAGTGGTTAATGATGCCTTGAAGATCGCCGCCATGCCTTGCGGAGGCACTGTCTCTATTGCAATAGGCTTCCTTAAGACCCGCCACAACATCGTTTGTGGTGTCACCATTAGAAAATCGATCTGGAAATACGAGATAAACAATGTCTTTCTCGCTAATTGTATTTATTTTGTTTTCTAAGTGCTCAAAGATATAGGTAAAGCTTCTCTTAGCACCTTCTTTATTGCTAAGTGTAAAGATGGCTTTCTTGCCTTGAAACTGTTGCAATAATAGATTGATAAATAAGAAATTTTTATTTTCTACTGTTTCAATAGATTCAATTTTAATTTGTTTGCTACTAATCGATACGTTGCTAAAGCTGCCAATATCTTTAGCATGCACACATAATTGTAAGTGCGGATCATGTAAGTTATTCCACCAATTTGGCGGATCTGCTCTCAACGTATCTTGTGCGTATAAATAGGGAGCTAGTAAGCAGCTCATTAAAATTAAAAGTGCCTTTTTCATGGGTATTATTTATCCTGTAAATATAAATACAAATAGCCGACACTTGAGGTGTCGGCTATTTTATAAATAAAAATTTAATTATTTTACTTGAGCAACTAAGCTTTTAAAAGCTTCTGGTTCGTTCATCGCTAAATCAGCTAATACTTTACGATTTAACTCGATGCCTTTAGTAGCTAATTTGCCAATAAATTGAGAATAGCTCATACCTTCTTCGCGAACTGCAGCGTTGATACGAACAATCCATAAAGAGCGATAGTCTCTCTTTTTTAATTTGCGACCTACATATTTGTAGCCCAAACCTTTTTCTAATACGTTTTTAGCAACCGTATATACGTTTTTACGTTTACCGTAGAAGCCTTTTGCTTGCTTCAATATTTTTTTTCTTCTCGCGCGCGAAGCAACTGCATTAACCGAACGTGGCATATATTATTTTATTAAAAAAGTTAATTAATGTTTTTGAAACCTACTTTATCTTAAACAAAGCATACGTTTTACCAAATTTGCATTGGTAGGGTGTACATACGCAGATTGACGTAAATGACGTTTACGTGTTTTAGATTTTTTGGTTAACAAGTGGCTTTTGAAAGCTTTGTATCTTCTTATTTTTCCAGTGCCCGTTACTTTAAAAGTTTTTTTAGCACGGGAATGAGTCTTAAGCTTAGGCATGTTCTCTTTAAATTTGGACGGCAAAAGTACAATTCTTTTTTATAATAAAAAAATAATCTGCCAAAAATGATTGAAAATAAGCACATTTTTAGTCCGGTTTTTAAAAAATCATTGAAAATCAAGCATTTTTTGAAGAGATTATGAGAAGATAATCTATATAAAATGTAATTTTACGCTATGCCAGTTTTTAGATTTAGAGTCCATTGGGAAGAAGACGACCAAATTTATCGTGATATTGAAATCACCAATGGTCAATCCTTTGCCTTATTTCAGGAGGCCATTTTAAAAGCCTATGAATTTGATCAAAAACACGCCGCTTCCTTTTTTGTGAGCGATGATCATTGGAATAAGGGAATGGAGTTCTCTTCTGAAGTAGCCGTCAATAAAAAAGATGCTGCAGTTTTATCAACCAAAACGCCGGTATCGGCTTTGGTAGCTACACCCGAACAGAAATTTATATTCGAGTACGATCCTGTAAAAAAATGGACCTTCCAAATTGCATTAATTGCCATTGAAAAGGAAGAACAATTAAAGCGAGTATATCCATTTTGTCTCCGAAAAGAAGGCGTTGGTCCTGCTCAATATGACATTAAAGGCCTTGAAAAAACAGCCATGATGGATGTTGAAGAATTCTATGATTTAGGAGATGAAGAAATGGAAGAAGGCTTTAGTAATGAAGGAGAAGCAGATACGAGTGGTCTAAATGAAGCTTTTTAATCCCTTATGATGAGCGATAAAACGCTTTTAATAATCGCTGGACCAACAGCTGTGGGTAAAACTGCGCTTGGTGTTGCTTTAGCAAAGCATTTCAATACGGTGGTGCTGTCTGCCGATGCACGCCAATGCTATAAAGAAATGCATATTGGCACGGCCAAACCAAACCTTGAAGAACAACAAGGTATTCCCCATTTTTTTATTGATACCCATTCCATTACCGAGGCCTTGTCCGTAGCCGATTACGAACGCTACGCCCTGCAAGTGTTACATCAATTGTTCCTTGAAAAAGATATTGTAGTGGTGTGTGGTGGCACAGGTTTATACATCAATGCCCTGTGTGAGGGCATAGATCTAATGCCTGCCATAGATCCTGCGATTGAAGATGAGGTAAATAAACTATATGCATTTGGAGGTATAGCGGCGTTGCAACAAGCATTGCAACTGGAAGATCCTTTATTTGCCCAAAAAGGAGAAATGGAAAACCCGCATAGAATGCTGCGCGCTTTAGCTTTTAAAAGAAGTGTTGGTGAAAGTATTATACAATATCAAACACATACCCCCAAAGAGCGTCCATTTAAGTGTGTGAAAATTGCATTAGAAATGCCGAGGGAAATTTTATATGATCGCATTAATCATAGGGTAGATGCTATGGTGTCCAATGGTTTGTTAGACGAAGTGGAAGCATTGTTGAGCTATAAAGAGCATAAGAATTTTCAAACGGTAGGTTATCAAGAGTTGCTGCCCTATTTCGAAGGCGCTGTTCCATTAGAGGATTGTTTAAATTTAATCAAACAGCATACGCGCAATTATGCAAAACGCCAAATGACCTGGTTTAAAAACAAAGGAAATTTTATTCACTTCAACGCATTAGCGATCGACTTGTTGCAACAGATCGTTGCTGAAATAAAAAAAGCCAACGCTTAGCGTTGGCTTTTTTTATGCATTAGTCGATAAATTATTTTTTATCTTTTTTGCAACATCCTTTTCCTTTTTCACATGCTTCTTTTTTCTCTTTAGAGCATCCTTCTTTTTTACCTTTGCAACATCCTTTTCCTTCGTGTGCAAATGTAGCGCCAGCAATTAACAATGCGCTCATCAATAAAGTCATTTTTTTCATAGTAGTATAGTTTTGTATATGCAATGTAATAATTATTTTTGGATTCTAGCCAAAACGGTAACGCCGCCTTCTACTTTTTCTCCAATTTTAACATCTATTTTAGTGCCAATTGGGAAGAAGATATCCACTCGCGATCCAAATTTAATAAAACCAAATTCTTCATTTTGTTGAATAGCATCTCCAGCCTTCACGTAATAGCAAATTCTGCGGGCAACTGCTCCAGCAATTTGTCGAAGTAATAAGGTAGTATGCGGATTTTTAATTACAACCGTAGTGCGTTCGTTTTCGGTAGATGATTTAGGATGCCATGCTACTAAGAATTTACCCGGATGGTAGGCTACATAGTCCACAGAACCACTAATTGGGGCTCTATTTACATGCACATTTAAGGGCGACATGAAGATGGATACTTGTAAACGTCTATCTTTAAAATATTCTGTTTCATCGGTTTCTTCAATCACCACTACTTTCCCGTCTGCTGGCGCAACGATTAATTCATCACCTGCAGAAAGTACTCGACTAGGTAATCTGAAAAACCATAAAACCCAAAACCATAATAGAAAGAATGCTATTTGTAAAGGCATTGCAATCCATATCCAATCAATCAAAAAGTGGTTTACTAATAGGCCTAAACCAATCCATAATAGGGT
>Ga0114981_10000130_pt1 | contig 42334 bp, 36 predicted proteins | sample S_140806_MF_Meta_FD_87028 | JGI IMG/M metagenome (GOLD analysis project Ga0114981, IMG submission 87028) | Freshwater microbial communities from Lake Simoncouche, Canada to study carbon cycling - S_140806_MF_MetaG | ecosystem: Environmental > Aquatic > Freshwater > Lake | place: Lake...
AGCGTGCCATGCACCGCCTTCGACGAGCCGAGCGGCGGCAGCATGCTCCGCACGCTGGGGTCGATGTAGTCGCAGATCTCGTAGCACCACTGGCGGGTGTTTACATTGAGGATGCCCATGCCGGACGCGTCGCCGTATTCCATGCGCTTCACGCCGCTGAGCCAGAAGTTGAGGTAATCATGCGGCAGCAGAATGCTCTTCGTCTTCGCAAAATTCTCCGGCTCGTTCTGCTTCATCCAAAGCAGCTTCGGAATCGTGTAGCCGGGCAGCATCGCATTGCCCGCCATCGCGATCACGCCCGGCTGGCCACCGAAATGATGCGCGATCTCGGCGCACTGCGCCTGCGTCGAGGTATCGCACCACAGCTTCGCGGGGCGCACGGGCTTGTCATCAGCTCCGAGAGCCACGAGACCATGTTGCTGACCACTCACGCCGATGCCCGCGATCTTCTTTTTGTCCGCGCCGAGCTGCTCCAGGCACTGCTGCACGCAGGCATCCACCGCATCGGTCCACGTCTGCGGGTCCTGCTCCAAATGGCCGGGCGGCAGGCCTTCGATCAAATCATAGGTCGAATGGCCGGAGGCGAGGATTTTGCCTGTGTCGAGGTCCAGAACGATGGCTTTGGAGCTTTGCGTGCCGCTGTCGATGCCGAGGAAATACATGGTTGGGTGAGTGTGAGAGGTCAGAAGTGAGAAGTCAGAAGTCGGCGGAGGTTTTCGGCGAAAAGAGCCTGCGTTCCAAGTTCAAAGTTTCAGGTTGGAAAAAGCACAAGCGGCCTTCCTGCCCCAGATGCGGATGTTTTTCACCGCAGGCAGTTTTCGGTTCAACCGGGACGTTGGTGCATGCCTCGAACACGATCTGATGGCAGTTCCCCTCACCTAACCTCTCCCCGCAGACTCACCAAGAAGCAGGCGTATAAGTCCAGCGGGGAGAGGGACTTAAAACGTGCGCAGCATGAGTTGAGGTTGTTTCACCTTCACAGGCAGAAACTCGAGCGGTTGAAGAGTCGATGCGCACTTTCTGGTCCCTCTCCCCGCGATAGGCAGCCGATTACTTGATGGCATGATGCGGGGAGAGGTTAGGTGAGGGGATGTCGAACGATCTGTCTGAATCAGACCCGTTTTGCCTTCCGGCCTTCGGCGCGGCGGATGGCCGTACCGCGCTCAATAATCTGTTTCATCACGGCATCTCCATCGAACATGCCGACCGATTTTCGCCAGCCTCCAGCGGCGGGTTTCTGAGGTTGTGTGCCTTCCATGATGGATGCGACCGCCTGCTCGAGCTTTGCGATGCGAGTGGAGAGTGTTGCTGGGGTCATCTTTGGAAGGTGATTTGTGCCAGCGTGAATTTCTTCGATCAATCCTTCGACTGGATGTTCCCGGACTTCCGAATGGCCCGCATGAGCCGCCAGCCGAGAAAGAGGGAGATGGCGTAACCGATGGCACCGAAGATAGAGACGCCGAAAAGCAGTGGTTTGGCCTCGCGGCTCCACAGCTCGGTGGAGCCGAGGAAGACGGCGGCGGTGAGGATGCCGAGCACGAGGCGGTTCACGATGGGGTCGAGGTGCCGGTGATCGAGATGAACGGTGAGAGTGCCATCGCGGAAGCGGGCGAGCAGATCGGCGAGGTCTTTGGGCAGCGCATGGAGCAGGCGATCCCACGAGCGCCAGGCACGGCGGGCTCGTTTCGCCAAGCGACGGGGCGAAAAGCGCCGCAGCATCAGCCGCGAGGAATACGGCTGCATCAGCTCGGTGAGGCTGATCTCCGGGCTGAGACGCCGCGAGGTGCCTTCGAGCACGATGATCGTCTTCAAAAGCAGCGCCAGAGCCGGTGGCAGCACGATGTGATGGCTGCGGATGATCTCCACGAGGTTGCTCAAGGCCGAGCCGACACGGATTTCGTTCAGCGGCATGCCGGTGTAGTCCGCCATGAAGTCCTGCAAATCGGCGCGGAGCTTCTCCCGTGCGCAATCTCGCGGCACGGCACCCAGGCGCAGCACTTGCTCGGAGACGAGATGTGAATCCTGTTCCACAATGCCGAGCAGCAGCGCCTCCACCTCATCGCGCAGATCTTCTTCAATGCGCCCCACCATGCCGCAATCAATCACGCCGACGACATTACCCGGCAGCAGGATGAGGTTTCCCGGATGCGGATCGGCATGGTAGAAGCCGTCACGGAAGACCATTTCGAGATACATGTTCGCGCCGCGTCGGGCGAACTCGCCCAGGTCCTCGCCGCTTTGCTGCAAAGCCTCCACATCACTGCCGAGAATGCCTTCCAGCCGCTCCATCGTCACCACCTGATGCGAGCAAAGATGCGGAAACGCCTCCGGGATGCACACGGTGGGATCATCCGCGAAGTTCCGGCCGAATTCTTCGAGGTTCTGCCGCTCGTAGCTGAAATCCAGCTCCCGCAGCAGCGTCCGGCGGAACTGACGCACCAGCGCCAGCGGCTGGTAGGCCCGCAGGGCTGGGGAGTGCTTCTCCAGCAGCTCCGCCAGCGCCTGCAGGATCTCCAGATCCGTGGCCGCCTGCTCTGCCACGCCCGCCCGCCGCACTTTGACCACCACGCTCTGCCCCGTTGGCAGCAGCGCCGCATGCACCTGCGCCACGGAAGCCGCCGCGAGTGGTTCATCCTCAAAGCGGGCAAACAACTCCGAGATGGAAGCTCCGAGTTCGCTTTCGATCGTGGCCCGCGCCACCTCCGCCGCATCGGGCGGCACATTGGATTGCAGTTCGGAGAGCTCCTCCGTCATTTCAGGGCCGACGAGGTCCGCCCGCGTGCTGAGCATCTGCCCCAGCTTGATGAAGGTGGTGCCGAGCTCTGTCAGCGCCATCCGAACCCGCGCCGCTTGTGTCACACCTTCCGTGAGTGATTTCCCATCCGAGCTTTTCAAGCGGTCCTGCAGCCACGCATACTTGAAGCCACCGAAAAGATCCGCCAGCCCATACCGCCCGAGCACGGCGGCGATCTCCGCGAGACGTTTCGCGTGACGTTCCAAGCGGGCGAGTGCGTCGATCTTCATGGTTGGGATTCTGTTTCAAAATAGAGCCGCCTCACTGATTCGCGGGTCAGCACGATGAAGGTGAAGACACCCAAGGCTGTGCCGAAGGGGAAAAACATGCACATGAATCCGGCCACGATCAGCGAGAAGAGCCGGTTCACACGCCGCTGGATGAAGCGGCCGGAGATTGCGGTCAAGATGACGGCAGAAAGCATGAACAGGGCGGCGATGACATAAAACCACTGGATGAGCGCAAAGAACTCCGCCGGATCGAAAGGCATCGCAGGCTCACCGGGTTTGGGTTCCATCATCTCCGGGCTGGTGAAGACCATCTTCATGATCGCGTAATGCAGCGGAATGAAGCCTGACATCAGCAGCGTGAGCCCGGCGGTGATGTAATGGCAGATGGCGAGCACGCGGAGGTGATCGGCATCCGGGCTGGGAACGGGCGGCGGATTCATGACGGCAAAGGAACACACATCGCGTGGCTTTGCCAAGATGCTTTTGGCATGCCTCACGCTCGAAGTCCCTTGGCTCCGCCGCTACTTCAGCGCTTTCACCAGCACCTTCGAGTTCCGACCGCTCTTGTCGTATTTCTCACGGCGGCTGGTAGGCAGGGAATCGGGGGTGGTGACGGTGTAGCCCATCTTTTCCTCAAAGAAGCGGAAGGCCTGGGTGCTGAGGGCCACGATGATTTCGCAGCCGCGTTGTTTCGCGGTTTCCTCGGCAAAGGCCACGAGCTTGCGGCCGTGGCTTTTGTTCTTGTGACTGCGTTTGACGAAGAGGCAGGCTAGTTCGGCCACTTTTTGCCCCTCTTCTTCATAGGAATGCACGGCCACGGAGCCGATGGGGTGACCGTCGAGTTCGAGGACGAAGAAGTCTTTGATCTTGGATTGAATGGAATCGCGGCTCCGCGGCACCAGCGCGGCATCATCCACGCTCTGCTGCATCATCGAAAGCAGCTCCGGCACATCGCTGGCGCGGGCTTTGCGGATCTGCTGGTAGTCATCGGCATGGATCATCGTGCCCACGCCTTCATTGGAGAAAAGTTCGGCCAGCAGCGCTTCATCGAGCGTGCCATCGACGATGTGAACGCGTGGCACGCCCTCCTGGCAGGCCAGCGCGGCATAGCGCAGCTTGGAAAGCATGCTCACGTCGTGCTTCGGGTCCTTTTTCTTGTACATCTCCTTCGCCTCAGCCACGGAGATCTGGGCGAGGCGCTGGCCGTCCGGATCATTCAGGCCGCTTTCGGAGACAAAAATGACTTTGGCAGCCTGAAGCTCAATGGCGACCTCCACGGCCACAGCATCGGAATTCAGCCGTAGCGTGGCTCCTTTGCCGTCGTAGCCCAGCGGCGGCAAAATCGGAATGATGTCGGCCTTGAGCAACGCACGAAGGCTTTCCTCATCCACCCGCTCAATGCGGCCGGTGAACTCAAGATCCACGCCGTCAATGACGCCTGCTGGATGCACCGCGAGCGCATTGGAAACCGCCACCGGCATTTCCAGCGCCGTCAGATCGGCCACCAGCTCGCTGCACTGCCGCATGATCGCATCCGTGGCGATCTCGATGCCTGCCGCATCCGTCCGGCCCATGCCGTCGTCGTTGTAGAGCGTGATGCCGCGCTTCGCTGCCAGCGCCCGCACCTGGGCACGGGCTCCAAAAACGAGCACCACCTCGATGTTGAGCGATTGCAGCACCGCCACGTCTTGCAGGATGCTCGCAAAGCCCGGCTGCGTCATCAGCGCCCCATCAAAGGCGATCACAAAGACCTTCTGACGAAACTGCGGCACATAGTGAAGGATACCGCGAAGGTCGTCGAAGCGTGGCTGGGGTTTCTGGAGGTCGTTGTTCAAGGTCGTAGTCGTCAAGATAGCACAACTGCGGGGAACTCATCCCAAAGTTTCAATCAGAAAGGCGCCGGGGGCTTACCTCAGGCGGCGGAGAACGGACTCAGCAGGGGGATGACGTGCCGTGCATGTCGCCGATAGACGACGAAGTCGGAATCGACCGTCATGACGCGAGAGGGTTCCTGCAACTCACTCATTCGCACGAGGCAGGCATCGGCGAGTGACATCGGAACATTGACATAGCGCCGTATGAGAAGCCGCACCGCGTCGATTTCGGCGGTGAGATCGAACTGCACGATTAGGGCACCCTGCTTCACCAGGGCAAGAAGGTGGTCAGGGTTGATCCGGCCACGCCGGAGCAGATGCCATGCCTCTGCCATCACGGCCTCACAGGTTTGGAGCGGGTTGTTTAGTCGCGAAAAAGATTCCACGGCCCATTCATGATGCTGATCGCTCCGGTCCAGATAGGCCACCAGCGGTCCGGCATCGACAATGACAATTTCGTTCATGCTCCAAAGTCACTGAGGTGAACTGGATTTGAGGACAGATCGCGCATGCCACTTTGACCGATGCCGCACAGGTTGCGTGTGAGATCGAGCAGGCTCGGTGCTTTCGACGAGACGGGAGCAGGGATGCTCTTCACCAGCACTTCACGGGCGTAGGCTTTGCGGCTCTTTTTGCGGGCCTTGGCAGCCTGATCGAGCCGGGTGACGAATTTGTCGGGCAGTGAAAGCGAGAGCGTTGTCATGTGCGATGGATAGCCGGAGAGGCGAAAATTTGCAATTCAGGTTTGGGCAGGCTCCTCAGGGCAATTCTGTCAGATGCCTGTACACGCTACAAAGGTATCTCTTGCGCTTTGGAGCTGGTTCAGGCGAGAGTACGGGCTCAACAGCCCGCTTTCCCTCGTGTCCTCACGCACCCAAACGTCCTCTGCCGATGCCGCCCTTCCTGCCGCGAGTGCTCGGCAGGCACAGGAGCAAATCGATGCGCTGCTCAGCGCCGTCTCGCAGATCATTCTCGGCAAGGAGGGTGCCGTGAGGCTCGCGGTGGCCTGCCTGCTGGCACGGGGGCATTTGCTGTTTGAAGACCAGCCTGGGGTGGGAAAGACGATCCTCTCGCAGGCACTGGCGCAGGCGCTGGGGCTTCAGTTTCGACGCGTGCAGTTCACCAGTGATCTTTTGCCGGCGGATATTCTGGGCGCGGCGGTTTATGATCGAGATAGCGGCAGCTTCATCTTCCATCGCGGCCCGGTTTTTTCGCAGGTGCTGCTGGCGGATGAGATCAATCGCGCCACGCCGAAGACCCAGTCGGCTTTGCTGGAGGCGATGGAGGAAGGGAAGGTGACGGCGGATGGCAGCACGCATGCGCTGCCGGAGCCGTTTTTCGTCATCGCCACGCAGAATCCCTCGTCGCAAACGGGCACCTACATGCTGCCGGAATCGCAGTTGGACCGCTTCTTGATGCGTCTCGGCCTTGGGCCGCCGGATCGCGAGGCGGAGCGGGCACTGCTGCAAGGACTCGACCGTCGCGATCTGCTCAAGACGATGCCGGCTGCGCTTTCGACGGCGGATTTGCATGCGCTGCAAAGCTGGACGCGGGCGGTGCATGTTTCCGCGCCGTTGCTGGATTATTTGCAGGACCTTCTCGCGGCCAGTCGCGCCACCGGGCATGGGCTTTCACCGCGTGCGGGGCTGGCCTTGCTCGCCGCGGCGAGGGCCTGGGCACTCATTCAAGGTCGGGCGATGGTGCTGCCGGAGGATGTGCAGGCCGTGGCAGTACCGGTGATGGGCCATCGACTCGATCATGCCGTGGACGGTCAAACCGGCGCGGAAACCGCGAGGATGCTCATCGAGGAGACGCCGATCCCGTGAGTGCCGCTTCCTTCTCTTCCTCCTACTCTTCCTCCCCCGAATTGGAAGCTGTGAGACGTTCGATCCGGGAGGAGGAGTAGGAGTCAGAGGCGGAGGAAGATTCAGCCGTCGCTCAACGCGGTGGTTTATAGCGCACGATGTTGCGGTGATAGACCTCGCACTCTTTTTTGTGGAGCCAGATGCTGATCCAAAACAGCATCGCGCCGCCGATGACGACGATGATGAGCAGCGGCTTGCCTTTGGGCGATTGGCTGGTGAAGAGGGCGATGAGCGAAAAGAGCGTCATCGCGTAGTAAGGCCAGTTCCAGTCGAGCCGGCGCTGGGTCTGCTCGCGGATCACGCTGGCGTATTCCGGCGGTCGCGTGGCGATGATGCGCGGCGTGGCCTTGGCCCGTTGGTCCGTGTAGGGCCACACGCTGGCGCAGGAGACGCAAATGAGCGCCAGCGCCACGAGGCGGCAGCGCCTCTCACCCACCACAAAGGCCACGATGAAGAACATCAGCCCCAGCCCCAGGCCGTAGAGCGGCAGCGGCTCGATGAGCAGGTGCAGGTACTCCGGATCACGGATGCTTTGCCAGAGGGTGGTGAGTTCCTGCCACATGAGAGGGAATGAGCCGGTGATGCATGGTGGCCCGTGCGGAAGTCGTCAAGGGCGTCAAGAAGGTCAAGAGGAAGGCCGTTGAGAAAGGCGGAAGTCTCCTGTCTTTGTTCCCCCCATGCGTTTTGCCCTCGCCATCCTGTTTTTCCCGTTCGCTGCCCACGCGGCGGAGAAGCTGCGCTTCAACCGCGACATCCGTCCGATCCTCTCGGACAAGTGTTTTCACTGCCACGGGCCGGATGCGAAGAAGCGGGAGGCGGATCTGCGGCTTGATGATCGTGCTGCGGCCATCCAGGACGGTCACATCGTGCCGGGCAAGCCTGAGAAGAGCCTCATCCTCGACCGCATCCTCACCAGCGATCCCGACGAGCTGATGCCGCCGCCGAAATCGAAGCTCGGCCAGCTCACGAAGGCCGAGGTGGAAATCCTGCGTCGCTGGATCAGCGAAGGCGCGGAGTATGAGGCGCATTGGAGCTTTGCTCCATTCTCGATTCCTGAATCAAGAATCCTGATTCCTGCGGCCGCGAAGCGCATCGACGAGATCGTGAGCGCAGGGCTGGCGCAGCGTAGCTTGAAGCTCCAGCCGAAGGCGGAGGCCACCACGCTGCGGCGCAGGCTTCACTTTGATCTCACCGGCCTCCCGCCTGATTCGTCCGACCAGCCCGATCCGTCCGATGTGATTCCGAAGCTCCTCCAATCCCCCGCCTTCGGCGAAAAATGGGCCTCGGATTGGCTCGATGTCTCTCGCTACGCGGATTCGTATGGCTTTCAGGTGGACCGGGAGCGGGACGTGTGGCCGTGGCGGGACTGGGTGGTGAAGGCGCTGAACGACAACCTGCCCTTCGACCAGTTTGTGACCTGGCAGATCGCGGGCGACCTGCTGCCGCAGGCCACCGATGAGCAGATTCTCGCCACCGCCTTTAACCGCCTGCACCAGCAGGAGGCGGAAGGCGGCAGCGTGGAGGAGGAATATCGTGTGGAGTATGTGGCGGACCGTGTGCAGACCTTTGCCACGGCGTTTCTCGGCCTCACGTTTGAGTGCGCCCGCTGTCACGATCACAAATACGATCCCATCGCGCAAAAAGAGTATTACGGGCTGTTTTCGATGTTCCAAAACATCGACGAAGCGGGGTTGTATTCGTTCTTCACGCCCTCGCCGCCCACACCCACGCTGATGATGATGGATGCGCCTTCGAAGGCCAAACTGGCTGCCGCGAAAGCGAAGGTGGTCGAATTGGAAAAGAAGCGCCCGAAGCCTCTCTTGAATCCCGATTTGCAGCGTGGCGAGATCGCTCGCTTCGGCTTCGACAAGCTGGAAAAGAATACGCTGGCGAATCAAATCGACCCCAAGGCTCCCGCGACGCTGAAAGGCGAGAACAAGCTCGTGCCGGGGCATGAGGGCAGCGCGGTGAAGTTCACTGGCGATGATTCGGTGGATACCAAAGTGGGCAATTTTCAGCGTCACGAGCCTTTCAGCGTGTCGCTCTGGATGCAGACACCGGATGTGAAGGAGCGCGCGGTGGTGTTTCATCGCTCGCGGGCCTGGATGGATGCCGCCAGCCGTGGCTACGAGCTGCTGATCGAGGAAGGGAAGCTCAAGTGGTCCCTCATTCACTTCTGGCCGGGCAATGCGATTTCCATCCGCACGAAGCAAAACATCCCGCTGAAGACGTGGCTGCATGTCGTCGTGACCAATGACGGCTCCAGCCGGGCCGATGGCCTGCGCCTCTTCATCGACGGCCAGCAGGCCGCCGTGGACATCATTCGCGACAACCTCACCAAAAACATCCTCGGTGGTGGTGGCGACACGATTGCACTCGGCGAGCGTTTTCGGGATCGCGGCTTCAAAGGCGGCTTGATCGATGATTTTCGTGTCTTTAGCCGAGATGTCTCCGATTCGTCCCATGCTGCCGATCCTTCTCTGCTGCAAAGCCGGGCGGAGGTCACGAAGCTGCTCGAAGCCCAAAAAGAAATGATGGTTATGCGGGAGCTGCCGCAGCCGAAGAAGGCCTATACGCTGCTGCGTGGTGAATACGACAAACGCAGCGAGGAGGTCGCCCCAGTCACACCGGCCGTTTTGCCGCCAATGAAGCCGGAATGGCCGAAGAATCGTCTGGGCCTCGCGAAGTGGCTCACGGCTCCGAATCATCCGCTGCTGGCTCGCGTGACCGTGAACCGCATCTGGGCCAGTTTGTTTGGTCGCGGCCTCGTGAAGACGTCGGAGGACTTTGGCAGCCAGGGCGAGCGTCCGCTGTATCCCGAGCTGCTCGATTTTCTCGCGGGGCACTTCATCGCGAGCGGTTGGGATGTGAAAGGGCTCATTCACACCATCGTGTCGAGCCAGACCTACCAGCAGCGCAGCATCGCTGATGCTGCGACGATGGCGGATGATCCCGATAACCAATGGCTGGCCCGTGGTCCACGGCATCGCCTCAGTGCCGAAATGATCCGCGACAATGCGCTCGCCATCTCCGGCCTGTTGCAAACGCAGATCGGCGGGCCGCCGGTGTATCCGTATGAGATGACGGAGGCCTTCAAACCCATCGGCCCCAGTGCTGGCGATGCCGTCTTCCGCCGCAGTCTTTACACCACCTGGCGTCGAACCAGCCCGCCGCCCGCGATGCTGGCATTCGACGCACCTCGCCGGGCGGTTTGCACCGCGAAACGCGAGCGCACGGACAGTCCGCTGCAGGCCTTGATCTTGCTCAACGGCCCGCAATTCGTCGAAGCTGCCCGCGTGCTGGCCGAGAAGCTTCTTGGTGAGTCCAAAAGCGACACGAAGAAGCTCATCGAAAGCGCTTTCCTGCACTGCCTTAGCCGTCTGCCGGATGCGAAGGAGTTATCCATCTGCCAGCAGCTTCACGCGGAGCAGCTCACGCACTTTTTGAAGAATGTGGAGGCCGTGAAGAAGCTGCTCAATATGGGCACGAAGAAGCCGAAGACGCCTTCGCCGGAACTCGCCGCTGCTGCCGTGCTCGTGCAGGCGCTCATGAACCACGATGAGTGCGTGGTGAAGCGGTGACCGGGTTTACTTTGCCAGCCCAGCCTTGGCTTCCATCAGCGCGGAGAGATTTGAATCGCCTTGCGGAAAACATTCGATGACTCGGTTCCAGGCGAATTTCGTCTGGTCGTTCGAGGTGTCATTCGCGGCGAGTTTTTCTGCCCGGGCCAAGCCGAGCATGATGTAGCCGCTGCGTGGGCGCTGGATGAGTGCTTGTTGGTAGGCGGCCTTGGCGGCGGCGGCATCGCCGCGTTGCAGGTAAAAGGCTCCGGCCAGCTCGTGAACGGAGAGCGGCATGAGGGGCGGGTCCATGCGGTAGCCATCGGCATCTGCGGCGATGAGTCCATCGATGAAGATGCGGCCGGTTTGCCTGCTGGAGGAGCCTTGAGCACGCAGCATGCGGGCGAAAAGATCGAGGATGCGTGAGGCTCGCTGAGCGTAAAAGATTTCTTCCGAGCGCTCGATTTGACGACCGGCATCATTGAGGAGTTGCGTCCATCGGGCCAAACCGGTGAGCGAGATGGAAATCTGGTCATGGTTGCCAAGTTGAGCCGCCTGGAGGCCTCGGGCGCTGGCGGCGAGACCTTCGAGGAAATACTTCGGCGTGGAGGGGCCGAGGTCGGAGGATTCGCGGGAGAGAGTTTCCACGGCTCGAGCATAGTCACCGGCTCGGATGAGCAGGCGCCCCGCGAGTGAGCGACCTTCATAGGCGATGACGGAGGCCGCTTCGGAGCGTAACCGTGAGGTCGCCAGCCGGGTGCGTTTGAGCTCCTCGGCATACAGCAAGGCCTCGCGAAGCCTGCCTGCCTCCGCGTAGGCTTGGGCGAGGAAGTTGAGGTTATGCGCGAAGTTTTCATTTTCCGCCGGCTCGATGTTTTCGGCCTTGTGATAGGCCTCATCAACGGCGTAGGCGGCGCGGAAGTGATCGATGGCGGCGTCATACTCGCCGCGAAAGAAGGCCACATGACCGGGCATGTGAACGGCGTGGCTCGCACGTGGGGCCAGTCGGGCGATTTTTTGCGCCGCAGGCATGGCGAGGTCGATCTCCGGGCCGAGCTCGTAGAGGTGAATCGAATAGTGCAGCGCCGCGACATGGTTCGGGCTGCGTTTGAGGATCTCCTCGATGATCTGGATGCCACGGTCTTGATTCGGCGTGCGTTTGCCATCGGAGGTGTAGCCGTCCTTAAAATAATAGGCCGCCAGCGCTCCGGCATCGGTATCCGTGGGATCTGCCCGCCATTGCGCCTCCAAGCGCTCGGCAAACCGTTCGCTACCTTGGCTGACGAGGACTTGCAGGGCATCGATGTAGCCTTGCTCACGCGGCGAAACTTTGCCGCGAAGTGCCATCAGGCGGCCCATGGCATTCGTGCGCTCGACGAGGAACTCGGGCTTAGCCCCGGGCATGCACATCACAATGCCCCAGTAGGCCATAGCACAGTCGGGATCGAGCTCCGCAGCCCGTTGAAAGGCCCGGTAGGCCTCAAACTCCCAAAACACATGCAGGAGGTTTAATCCACAGTCGAAGTAGGCCTGCGCTTGGGGATTCAAGGTGGTGATCTGGATACTGGAGGTTCCGATGCCATCCCGCAAAGGCGGGGCCGGGAGGTGGATCACATTCGCCGTGAGAACACGATGCGGGTCTCCGCAGCGGGAGGGCGGGGCGAGGTTGGGGATGGTCTCCGTCGTCGTGACCTCCTTTTTGCATCCCGCCGAAGTGACCGCCATGCCAAGCAGCAGGGAGGTAAATAGGTGATGGGAAGGTGAAACGAGCATGGAAACCGGGCGGAGTGTATTTTCTAGACTAACTGACCTTCCATAAAAGTATATTCTCAATACCAAGAAGCCTCTGAGATAATTCTTGCAAACTTGGGATTGTTCGGGCGCAACTGGCCGCTAAATGTTGTCTGCTGATATCAGGCTCGCGTCTGGTCTCAAAACCGAAACTCAACGTCACGAATCCCATGAAAAAGCTGCTCTTCGCCCTCGCTGCGGTCGCCACCCTCTCCGGGTCGGCTTTCTCGCAGGTCGTCAATCCGTTCCAGAACGTTCTGGCGCTCTACGACTTCAACAACATGACCAACTTCAACGACCCGAACGAGGTCAGCTATTGCGCCCCTTGCCTCGTGGCGACCGACTTGTCGCTGAACACGCTCTCGCAAAGCCTGCACTTCTGCGGCGGCCCAGATGGCTCAAAGTTCCGCTGCTTCGCCGGTTGGGACAAGGCCTATGACTACTCCTTCGCGCGCAGCGACCTGAGCCAGGAGATGAACACGCTGGCCTTTGATGTGCTGGTGAACCCAGGCGAGGCCATCTCCATCAGCGGTCTGAGCCTCGACTGGAAGCGCCCGAGCGTGAACTCGGTCAATTCGATCCAGGCATCGATTTTCTGGCAAGATTGCAGCGGAGCCATCCAGCACCGCACCTCCGGCGCGGTCGCCATAAATAATACCTGCCTCTGGAACGACCTCGATTTCTCTTTCCACCAAGGTTCCGCCGCTTTCCCGACTGGTCTGGCAGCAAATGGTGAAACCTACCACGTCGAACTCTACGCCTGGGGTTCCCGGGGCTGCACGCTTTACCTCGATAATGTCACTCTCAACGGCGATTGCGCCCCGATCCCGGAACCGGGTGGTGCGCTCCTAATCGGCGCGGCCGGTCTGATGGTGCTCCTGCGCCGTCGCCATCGCCGATAATATCCGTGATTCTATTTTGTGACGAAGGCCGTGGAGTGATCCACGGCCTTTTTTTTTGGCGGTGAAGGACTTGGCTCATTCAGAGTTCTTACCTGGTTCGTGATATATTGATTCGATTTTGTCGTAAATGGCAGCATGAAGCGCCCTCTCGCCTCCACTTTCGCCCTCCTATGCCTGTCCTCGGCTGCCCTCGCAGCTCCGCAGGTACAGCCTGCCGCCGCTGCCATTGATTCCATTCTTGCGGCGGATTGGCAGAAGCACAAACTGACCGGTAACCCTGCCACTGACGACAATACCTTCGTCCGCCGCATTTACCTCGATACCATCGGCCGCATCCCCACCACACGCGAGGCCGACTCATTCCTCAATGACAAGGCTACCGACAAGCGTGCGAAGCTCATCGACAAGCTTCTCGGCTCCGAGGCCTATGTGCAGCACTTCTTCAACTACTGGGCCGATGTGCTGCGCCTCACCAGCAATGGCAATCAAACGGGGGCGATCACTGGCGCGGCGTATGCGAACTTCGTGAAGCAATCGCTTCGTGACAATAAGCCCTACGACAAGTTCGTCGCTGAGATGATCGCCGCGCAGGGCAAGGCCTGGGAAGACGGTGCCATCGGCTACTACATGCGGGATCGCGGCATGCCGCTCGATAACATGGCGAACACCACACGCATCTTTCTCGGCACCCGCATCGAGTGTGCCCAGTGCCACAACCATCCCTTCGATAAATGGTCCCAGATGCAGTTCTTCAAAATGGCCGCCTTCACCTACGGTGTACAGACCCAGGACTACAATGGCGGCATCATGGGAGATGTGCGTGACCTTCTTCGCGAGCAGGAAGATGCCGCCCGTGCTGCCGTGAAGGAGCCTCAGCGCCCGCAGCGCCCGAAAATCAGCGGCAAGATGACCAAGGAAGAGCGTGCCGCCGCTGAGAAGACCTACGCCGCTGCCTACAAGCAGTATGACGCCGAAATGAAGGTCGTTTTGCAGAAGCGCCGTGATGTGCAGGACAAGCTCCGCAAAGAGCAGCGCGGCTACCAGGAAGCCATGAACGATGTGCGTGATACCATGCGCTACACCAGCGTCAGCACCCGCGATGCGAAGCTCACCCTCCCGCATGATTACCAATACAGCGATGCGAAGCCTAAGTCCGTCGTCAGTGCTGGCACCATGATGGGCCATGACTGCGTCTGCCAGCCCGGCGAGACGCCGCTGCAGGCCTACGCCCGCTGGATGACCAGCCCTGAGAACCCGCGCTTCACCACCGTCATCGCGAACCGTCTTTGGAAGCGTGTCTTCGGCCTCGCCCTCATTGAGCCGCTCGACGAGCTCATGGACATGACGGTCCCGATGATTCCCGAGCTGGAAAAGCATCTTGAAAAGCTCGTCATCGACCTCAACTATGACATGAAGGCCGTTCTTCGGGTGCTTTACAATACCAAGGCCTACCAAGCGCAGGTCACCCGCCAAGAATACGCCGCCGGCATCACCTATCACTTTACCGGTCCTCTCCTCCGCCGCATGACGGCCGAGCAGATGTGGGACAGCTTTGTCACCCTCATCAATCCCAGCCCGGACATGATCAATCAGGCCAACCGTGATGCCATGGAGCAGCGCATCCTTCAGGCCAAAAAAATCGCCGACAGCGTCGATTCGCTCTCTCCCGAGGAAGCTCTCGAAGGCCTCAAAAAGGCCGCGACCATCTACGGCATGAACCGCGCACGCACCGAAGGTCAGCAGAAGCTTTACGCCGAAGCCCGCACTGCCTCCCGCGATGCTCAGGAGAAAGCGGAGGCCATGAAACCCGGCCCCGAGCAGGAGGCCGCCTTTGCCAAGGCCAAAGAACTCAAAGCCAAATCCGACGCCATCCGCAGCGAGGTGAACCGCATTCAAAACGAAGGCCGCAAGGTCACCTACGCGGAGGTCATCACCACTGGCCAGAAGAAGCTCTTCGAAAAAGTCACCGGCAAGCCCTACCAAACCGTCGCCCTCACCACCAAAGGCGGCACTGAGGCAGCACCAGCCATGATGGCAGGTGATTCCATGATGATGATGTCCAATGGCGTCCGCACGGAGAAGGTCATCATCCCCGGTTACGACCGCAAAGAGTTCACCAAGGAAGAAAAGGAGGCCATGAATGCCAAACTCCGCGCCGCCTACGAAGAAGAGGCTGATTACTTCGGCATCACCGAGCCCAAGGAACGCAAAAAATACGTCTCTACCCGTGAACGCATGAGCCGTGACACGGTTCGCGCCGCCGAGCTGGAAAGCCCCGCCCAGCGTGGTCACTACCTCCGCGAATTCGGTCAGAGCGACCGTGAGACCATCGAGAATGCCAACAACGAAGCCAGCGTGCCCCAGGCACTCGCGATGATGAACGGAAGCCTCCTTCCGCAGCTCCTCGATAGCTTCAGCCAGCTCATGCTCACCGTTCGCAAGGCCCAGTATCCCGACGACAAGGTCGATGCCGCCTACATGACCATCCTCTCCCGCAAACCCAGCGCGAATGAAAAAGCCGCTTGGCTCAAAGCTCAGGACAACGGTCTCACCGACATGCAGGACCTCGTTTTCTCCCTCCTCAACACCCAGCAGTTCATCTTCATCCAGTAACTGCCGCTCCTCACGCTCCGCATTTCTCCAACAAGACAACGAACAACAACACACCGTTATGAAACACGACCTCGCCTCCAAACTCCTCCGCTCCGGCGAAATCAGTCGCCGTGACTTCGCCGCGAAAACCGCCTCGTCGCTCCTCGGCGTCGGCCTTCTCGGAAACTCGCTCGCCAGCAAGTCCTTCGCCGCCTTTGAAGGCTCCTCGAAGCTCCGCCAAGCCGCCACCGCGAAGAACGTCATCTATTTGTACATGAGCGGCGGCCAGTCTCACATGGATACCTGGGACGTGAAGGAAGGTGTCGAGACCGCTGGCCCCACCAAGCCGATCAAGACCAGCGCCGATGGCGTCCGCATCTCCGAGTACCTGCCCAACACCGCGAAGCACATGCATCACGGCACCATCCTCAACTCGCTCACCTCCACCCAGGGTGCCCACGAGCAGGGGAATTACATGATGCACACCAGCTACGAGCTGCGCGGCACCATCCGCCATCCTGCCATGGGAGCTTGGCTGAATGTGTTCCAGGGCGGAGGCAACAGCACCCTCCCGAACTTCGTCTTCGTCGGCAATGACAGCCGTCATCCAGGTGCCGGCTTCTTCCCCGCCGCGCAGGCACCTCTTTTCGTTTCCAATCCCGAAAACGGCCTCAAGAACATCAAAAACAGCCAGCCGGAGAAGTTGCAGGCGCGCATGACTCTTGCCGACGAGCTCGACAAGGACTTCCGCGCCACCTTCCCGCATCGCAACGTCAAGGCCTACGCCGACATGTATGACGATGCCATGACCATGATGAAATCCGAAGACCTCAAAGCCTTCGATCTCGCTGACGAGGCCCCCGATGTCCGCGCCGCTTACGGTAAAGAAGCCTTCGGCCAAGGTTGCCTCCTCGCTCGCCGTCTCGTCGAGCGTGGCGTGCGCTTCGTCGAGGTCTCCCTCGGTGGCTGGGACACGCACAACGCCAACTTCGTCGCCGTCCCCGAGCGCTGCGAGACGCTCGATAAGGGCCTCTCCGCCCTCCTCAACGACCTTCACCTCCGCGGCATGCTCCAGGACACCCTCGTCGTCGTCACCACCGAGTTCGGCCGCACGCCAGACATCAATCAAAACGTTGGCCGCGATCACTATCCGAAAGCCTTCTCCGCCGTCATGTTCGGCGGTGGCGTCAAAGGCGGCTTCGTCTATGGCAAAACGGATAAGGAAGGCCGTGAGGTCATTGAGGACAAGATCAAGATTCAGGACATGAACGCCACCATCGCCTTCGCCCTCGGTCTGCCACTCGATCAGGTCATCTACAGCCCCAGCAAGCGCCCCTTCACCATTGCGGACAAAGGCCAGCCGCTCACCAGCGTCTTTGCCTGATCGGAGCTACCTCTCAAAAAAGGCGCGGAGTGATCTCCGCGCCTTTTTTTTGCTCTCATACTCGCCTGGAACCTCCATCTTGAGGGGAGAGATGAAGCCGGAGATGCGCAGGAGATCCTCCTCGTGTATGCGCTGCGCTGCATGTTCAGCCACGCCGAAGAAGTCGCCCATTATCTCGAAGTCCGCCGGAGACGCCGCCGAATCGGCGCGGTGGCCTATTTTATCCTGCTGGTGGGCTATTTGGCATGGCGGGTGACGGTGCTCAACCCGCACGCCATGGCCTATTCCGCCCTCTTCCTGCTCGCGGATATTCATGGGGCGCTCCTGGGGGTGTATTATGTGTGGCAGTCTTGGAGTGTGCGGGTGCGCCCGGCTCCGCCCGCCGATTTCCGCCCGACGGTGGATGTGCTGCTACCGGTTTACACTGAGCCACTGGAGATGATCGAGCTGACCGTGCAGGGGGCAGTTTCGATTGATTACCCGCATGAGACTTGGCTGCTCGATGATGGGAAGCGTGACGAGCTCAAGGCGCTGGCGGAGAAATATGGCATTCGCTATGTGCGGCGGCCTGTGAATCAGGGGGCCAAGGCTGGAAATCTGAATCATGCACTTAAACTCAGCACCGCGCAGGCGGTGGCGGTATTTGATGCAGACCACATCCCGAAAAGAGAATCTCTCGACATGCTGGTGGGCCATCTGAAAGACCCCACTGTGGCCGTTTCGCAGACACCGCAGATGTTTTACAACGAAGACGCCTTTGTTTATCGCGATGTGGTCACCGGTGGCGGGCGGTGGCATGAGCAGCTCTTCTTCATGGATGTGGTGCAGAGCCACCGGGACCAGTTTGATTCCTCCTCCTGCGTGGGCACTGGCTGTGTGTATAGCCGTGCGGCGTTGGATGACATTGGCGGTTTTCCTGAGGCGACTCTCACGGAGGATCTTCACAGTGCTTTGCTCTTTCATAAACGGGGCTGGAAGACGGTGTGGGTGGATGAACCTGTCGCCTGGGGGGTGGCGGTGGCGGATGTGAGCGAATTTTATAAAACACGCCGCCGCTGGACCTATGGGAACATGCAGGGTTTCGCGCTGGAAAAGCTGCTCTGGTGCCGTGGGCTGTCTTGGCGGCAGCGGGCGGGCTACCTGGCCATGATGGCGGATATGCTGGGTGGCTGGATGCAGCTCATTTACCTGTGTGTGCCAGTCATCAGCATGATCTTTGTCGTCACGCCCTTTGAGCCAGGCTTGATGAACATGGTCATTTTTGTTTGTTACCCAGCGCTGCTGATCGCGGCGGTGACTTCGGCCACGGGCGGTTTCCTGCGTTTCCTACCCGGGCAGGTGTTTTCGATGGGCAGGCTATTTCTCCAGCTCGAATGCACACGCGGCTTACTCGGAAAAAAAATGGCTTGGCAGACCTCGCTCAAGAATGTGCTGGGGCGGGTCTCCTGGGCGCGGCTTTCCATGCACGTCGTTCTGCTGGTGCTGAGTGGCGTGGCGATCCTCTTTTGCGTCCTGAGGCTTTTGGGCTTGTGGGGGATGCATGATCCGATGGTGGGAGGCCCGGCGATGTTGGCTCTGGCGGCTTTTTGGGTGCTGCTAAACTGCTGGCGCTCCTGGAGATGGATCAGTGATAGCATCCGGCTCACGAGGCGCACGCATCGGGAATACCTCTTTGAGGCTGAATTGCCCATTTTGGACGAAAGCGGCGCTTGGTTGGGCCATACACGGCGTCTTTCCACCATTCAGGCCGAGGTGGTGTGGAAAAAGCGGCCCGAGGCAGGGCAGCGGCTGCGCATCCTCATCCCCGGTCACCGGGTGAGTGTAGTGGTCAAAGACGCCACTGGCGAAATCATGGAAATGGAGTGCCTAGACGCCTCTTCGTTCGATCTGCTGCGCCGTAGTCTCTATTCGGTGGATTGGCATCGCATGGTGCGCCTCTCCCGCCACATGCATGCCACGCAGGAAAAGGGCCTCGGCGGCGAATGGCAGCCCTGCATCGTCCAGGGGCAGTTTTGGGGACTGTGGCTGCCTGCGCCCGAGGGGCATGAAAACGATCGCATCATGCTGGCGGGAGGTTTTTCGATCGGAGAAGTGATCGAGATCGAAACCGCCGAGGGACGGACAAGGCGGGTCATTATGGAAGGCATTCGGCCTCATCGCCCGGTGCCACGAGGGCTCAACGATACCTGGGTTCACTTTTATAAAATGAAGTTTGCCCAATCCGCGTAACTCCTTAGGATCAGCACTCTCTTCAACCTAACCCAAACCAAATGATCAAACTCACCTACCTCCTCCTTTCGCTCGTCCTAGCTGGCAATGCTTTTGCTGGCACCGCTCCCTGTGCCACCTGCACGCTTCCTGCTCCCACCGGGGTTTACGCCAATACTGTTTTCGCAGGTTACGACTTCCGCCAGGACTCCTATTACCTCAGCGGCGGCCTCATGCATGACCTCAATGGCAACATGGGCGACGGCGGTCTCTTTCTTCGTGCCTTCACCGGATTTGGCTCCTACAACTACGACACCATTCCTGGTGCTCCCCACGTCACCGGCCAGCTTTTTGATGCCGATCTCGGCCTCGGCTACCGTCTCCCCGTCGGCCAGTGGGTGCTCGGTGCCTACGTCGGCGCTCATCTTCGTGACCGTAACCTCACTGCCATCGACCCTGCGAACAACGTCGGCACGGATTTCGGTGCCCGCGTCGTCCTCGACGCCTACGGCACGGTGGGTGCTTTCACCATCATGGCCATCGGCCAGATCAGCAGCATTGAAAATGCCGTCTGGACCCGCACACGCGTCGGCTACAACTGCTGCGAAAAGCTTCGCTTTGGCCCTGAGTTCATCTACCTCAACGACGCCCAGTTCGACGAGCGCCGCCTTGGTGGTTTCCTCACCTTCCAGACCAGCCTCATGTCCAATCTGACCCTCGCTGCTGGCTACGCTGACTTCGGCAGCAGCAATGGCGGAGCCGGCACCTCGATGTATGGCTCGGTTGAGTTCTCCGTGAACTTCTAATTCAGCTTCACCAAGTTCCCTGGTATTTGAAAACGGGCAGTGCCATCAGGTACTGCCCGTTTTTCTTTGGGCTTCTTTCGCCTCAAAAGCCTCCTTCGCGCTCTTTCGTGCCGCAGAGACGATGTGAGGGCAGGCTTCAATGCAGAGAAGCGGAATGGCTCCTGCCTGCGCCTTCGATTCGTCCTCCGGGAAGGGCTGCTCAGGTGTCAGCGGCCAGAGAATGCGGCGCTGGCAGTTTTTGGCCGCGCAGGTCTTCTTCACCATCTCAAAAGCCTGCTCATCGGAGATCGTATTCGTGAAGCGATACATGCCCGTCTGGCGTCCGAGCAGCTCACGCAGCGGTGTGGAGGCCAAGCTGCCCGCTTCATGGGCAGAGGCGCATCCGACCGCAGCCGGGTAGAAGAAATCGAGCGCCAGCCGCAGCTCTTCGAGGCTTTCGACATGCAGTTCCCAGCCTCGCTTCATCGTCGGCGCGGAGTGCAGCGGACGAAATTTGCCAGCTGCATCGCAGCGAGCAATCTCACGCGCCGCGATGGCACCCGCGTGTGGTGCCAGATCGCTGCAATCACGATCCAAAACATGCCTCAGCGAGTATCTGTCCTCTGTTTTGACTTTCACAAGTACCTCACCCATCACCTCACGACCTTCATCGAGCCAAGTGGAGATTTTTTGATTCAAACAGCCCAGCGCCAACCGTCCACCGGTCACCGCATGCTTGGCATCAAAATCATGCACCTGGTCCAAAATGACCTCCGCCATCAGCGGCTCCGTGCCGATCGCTCCGCTGTAGTAAAGGTTCCGGCCATGCAGGTGGTGCGGATTGGAATAAAACAGACCGATCTCGCTCAAAGCGGCCCCGGTTTCCTCACGCATGCCCAGCAGCACCGGAATGTCCTGGAAGCTGTGAAGGCCGTCCGCGATGAAAAAGGGCACCACGACCACATTCGCTGCAGTGGTCATCTTGGACCAATCGGCCACAAACGGAGCCTCCTCCATGTAGGCATCCACCACCTCGGCAAAACCGTAGCCGCCCTCGCGGATGAGCTTCACCTGGTCTTGGATAGCCTTGGTCGAGTTCTCATTCAGGTTCGTGCCATGGCCCACGATGATGAGGCTCGTCTCAGCACGAGGAACGCCGGGAGCCACCTCATCGGCGCGTTGCAGTAGCAGTCGCGTCATGTTGGGATGGATGCCCACCGGATCGCAGTAGTGGATCGTCTTGCCATCGCGATGCGTCACCGGCCCGTCGAGGCGCAGTTCGCGTGGCAGCACCTGCTGGCAGAAGTAGCCCTCGCTGATGAAATTCGGCACGATGTAGATCACCTCGCTCTCCACCATCTCGTACACCTCACGCATGTTTGGCTCCTCCTTCCAGAAACAGCAGGCCACCTCGCGGAAGAGGCCGCGACGGCGGATTTCATCGGCGTGGAGATGCGTCGGGGCGCTGGAGTCAGGGTTCATGGTCGAACCATGACCGATGAGAATGAGGGCGGCGTGAGTGTGGGAGTTCAAAGCAGGTATGAAACAGGAATACGTCAGCCATGACGGAAACGGATGTCGCGAATTTTCGCCTCGGGAAGGCGGGCTTGGAGCCGTTTGAGGATTTTGGTCTTTTCGAGGCTCAGCGCATGATGCGCCGAGGGCTGGGTGAGCCGCACGGTGAGGATGCCACGCTCCATGCTGTCAGGCCGCGTGAGTCTGAAAAGCAGATCGCCCACGATCTCCTGCCAGGCGGAGAGCACATCCTCCAGCTTCACCCGATCCGCCAGACCGGCCTGGGCCACGATTTTCGGAGCCAGATCCGCCACGCTCAGCGTCGGTAGCGTCATCACCGGCCCATCTGACACGCCGCGCCACGCCGCCATCAGGCGATGGCGCATGAGCTGCTTCGGTGTGGGTTTGCGGTCGGACATCGAAACCATGCTAAACCGGCCTCGCCATGCGCCCAACGTGAATTTGACCCCCGGCGCATTCTTGATTATGCCCTCACCTCCATGTCCGCCCTCGACGCCCAAATCACCAAATCCGCCGTCCTCCTCGAAGCGCTGCCTTACATGCAGTCCTTCCGCGGCTGCACCTTCCTCATCAAAGTCGGCGGCAGTGCCATGGAAGACCCACTGCAGGTCGATACCTTCCTGCGTGATGTCGTTTTCCTCGAAGCCGTGGGCATCAATCCCGTCATCGTGCATGGCGGCGGCAAAGCGATCTCCAAAGCCATGATCGAATCCGGCTTGGAAGCCAAATTCATCAATGGCATGCGTGTGACCGATGACGAGACCATCAAAATCGTCGAGGAGACTCTCGCCCGCGTCATCAACCCGGAGATCGTGACCAAGATCAATGCCTTCGGTGGCAAAGCCGTCGGCATTCCCGGCACGGAAGTCTTCCTCGGCGAGAAAATGAAGGGCGATCTCGGCTGGGTCGGCGAAGTGAACGACTGCAAACTCGGCCTCATCCAAGCCGCCGTGGCCGGGGAGTTCGTCCCCGTCGTGTCACCTGTCGCTCGCGAGCTGGCCAGCGGCAAAACCCTCAACGTGAACGCCGATCTCGCTGCCTGCGCCCTCGCGAAGCGCCTCAAGGCCACGAAACTCATCTTCCTCAGCGATGTGCGCGGCGTCATGCGCGACCCAACGGACGACAGCACGCTCATTCCCAGTCTCGACGAGGCCAGCATCGCCAAGCTGAAGGCCGAAAAAATCATCAGCGGCGGCATGATCCCGAAGGTGGACAGCTCCCTCGACTCCCTCCGCGGCGGTGTCGGCAAAGTCCACCTCATCGACGGACGCCTGCCGCATGCCCTCATCCTCGAAATCTTCACCGATGGCGGCATCGGCACGGAGATTCACCTCTAAAACCCGGGTTGCCGTTTCCGCCCTGGCCATTATTTTCCTACCATGAGCACCATCGCCAAAGACAAACTCGCTGACCTTGTCACGCTTCCGTTTCCTGTGATGCGGGAGATATCCATCGGTCTGTTGGATGCGATCGAGGAGTATGAGGACGCGAAGCTCGTTTTAGAAGCTCGTGCTGATCTGGCTAGCGGTGAGGAGGAGGCTCTCGATTGGGAAGAGGTGAAGAAGGAGATGGGAATGTGAACGAGAGGAAACACTACCACGTCAAAGTTTTGAAGCGTGCCCGAAAGACTCTCCTTTCACTCCCATCGCAGCTTCAAGAACGCCTCACCAAGGCCATCAACCACTTGGCTGATGATCCACGGCCTTCTGGATGCCTGAGAATGACTGACGTGGAGTCTTGGCGCATCCGGGTCGGGGATTACCGCATCGTTTATGACATTGAAGACTCGGAACTGATCGTCCTCGTTGTCGCAGTCGGCCATCGCCGCGAAATTTACCGCTAAACTAAACTAAACTAACATGTCCGCTCCTCACCCAGAAACCCAATGGCTCTCTCAATACGTGCTCGGCAACTACGGCCGCTATGACGTTTGGCCCGTGCGAGGCGAGGGACCGTATGTGTGGGACCGCGATGGGAAGAAGTATCTCGATTTTGCAGGCGGCGTGGCGGTGTGCCCGCTAGGCCATTGCTCGCCGACGGTGGTGAAGGCGCTTACCGAGCAAGCGAGCACGCTCATTCATGTCTCGAACTGGTACTGCATCGACAAGCAGGCGGAGCTGGCGCGTCTCATCGTCGAGGAATGCGTGGAGATTCCCGGCAAGTGCTTCTTCTGCAACAGCGGCGCGGAGGCGAATGAAGGCCTGATCAAATTCGCCCGTAAATACGGTCAGCAGACCGGCGGTCGCTATGAAATCATCACCTTCACCGGCAGCTTCCATGGCCGCACTTTCGGTGCCATGACCGCCACGGCGCAGGAGAAGATCCACGGCGGATTTGGCCCGCTGCCTCCCGGATTCGTTTATGTGCCGTTCAATGATCTCGAAGCTCTTCAAGCCGCGATCACCGATAAAACCGTCGCCATCCTCGTCGAGCCGGTGCAGGGCGAAAGTGGCGTGAATGCCGTCACGGCTGAGTTTTTGCGTGGAGCGCAGGCTTTGTGCCGCGAAAAAGATCTGCTGCTGCTTTTGGACGAAGTTCAGGTCGGTTTCGGCCGTGCGGGCGAGATGGCCGGCTGGCGCAGCATCATCCCTGGCGATGAAATCCAGCCCGATGGCATCAGTTGGGCCAAAGCGATCGGCAGCGGCTTCCCGCTCGGCTCCTTCTGGCTGAATGATCGTCTCGATCCGAGCAAAGTGCTCGGCCCAGGCACGCATGGCACGACCTACGGCGGATCGCCGCTCGCCTGCGCCGTCGGCATCGCCACGCTGCGCACGATCCTCGACGAAAAACTCTGCGACAACGCCAAGACCCGTGGCGCGGCCATTTCGGCGGCCGGACGAGCGTGGAATCATCCGCTCATCCAAGAAGTGCGCCAGCTCGGCCTCTTCATCGGCTGGGAACTCAACGCCGAGGCCTTCAAAGCGAAAGCCGGTGACAAACCTGCCTCCATTTTTCTCGCTCAAAAACTCCTTGATATCGGCATGATGGTCACCCCTGCGGGACCGAACGTCGTCCGCTGGCTCTCGCCGCTGAATATCACCGAGGCGCATGCCGCCGAGGCCCTGACGATCTTCAAAGGAGTGCTGGATGCTCTGGCGGCCTCGGAATGACGAATGAGGAATTCCGAATGACGAAATACAACGAGGCCTGAAGCCAGAACGGGAGGTTTTGGGAGCCTTCGAGATTCTGGCTTCGGGCTTCAATCGTCATTCGACCATTCGGATTTCGTCATTTAGTCTCCGTCTTCCCCTTTTGCCCCATGCTGCTATGAACCATCTCCTTTCCATCGAAGAACTCTCCAAAGACCAGATCGAGAAGATCGTGGATCTCGCCTGCGTGCTGAAGAAGGACCGCAAGTCCTCGCCGCAGGTGCTTACGGGGCAGCAGTGGGCGCTTATCTTCACGAAATCCTCCACGCGCACCCGCGTGAGCTTCGAGGTCGGCATCCGCGAGCTTGGCGGACAGGTCATGTTCCTCTCCGGCGCGGACATCCAGCTCGGTCGTGGCGAGCCGATCAAGGACACCGCCCGCGTGATGGGTCGCATGATTCATGGCGCGGTCATCCGCACCTTTGCGCAGCAGGACGTGGTCGATTTCGCCAAGTTCAGCGGCATCCCCACGATCAACGCTTTGACCGATGACGAGCATCCCTGCCAGATTCTGGCCGATTTGCAGACCATCCAGGAGCATCTCGGCGGCTGGGCAGGCAAACGCGTGTGCTTCCTCGGCGATGGCGATTGCAACGTGGCCCGCTCATGGATCTGGGCTTCGGCGAAACTCGGCTTTGAACTCGTCATCGGTGCTCCAAAGGCCTTCCAGCCGCAGGAGAGCTTCATGCGCAACGTGCCCGCTGGAACCATCCGCATCGTCGATGACCCCGTTGAAGCGGTGAAAGGTTGCGACGTGCTTTACACCGACGTGTGGGTCAGCATGGGCAAAGAAGCCGAAAGCGCCGACCGCATCGAAGTTTTGAAGCCCTGGCAGATCAACGACGCGCTGCTGAAGCACGCCCAACCGAACGCCATCGTGATGCACTGCCTGCCCGCTTATCGCGGCAAAGAGATCACCGATGAGGTCATGGAAGCCAATGCCAATGTCATCTTTGATCAGGCCGAAAACCGCCTGCATGCGCAGAAAGCGGTGATCGTGGAGATTACGAGAAAGAGCTGAGTGGCAAGCCTCAAGCTGGCTGCAAAAAGACGCGTGGTGGACGGCCTTTGACACGCTTGAGCGTGGCACTGAGAGCGAGGCTGGCGAGCTGGGTTTGCGCGTTCCAATCCTTGCGAGGCTTCAGGCCTTTGCTGGACCATTTCATGCCGGTCTCAATCCATTGCTGGCGATACTCGTCGTAGCTGAAGCCTTTGTCGTCATCGGTGACGCCGAATTGGAAACCGCAACTCGCGCAGATTTCGAGCGAGGCTCCGCCGGTGCGGTTGCGTGGCGGTTCTTTTAGTTCATCGTAACCGCACACAGGGCAGATGTGGGTCGTGGAGGAGGTTCTCATGGCTGTTTTTTTGGGGGCGGGCTTGCGGGGCATTGTCAGCGGGAGGAAAATCGAAGATCAGCGGGCTTTACCGGGCGGCCGGGCTGGCGCTGCCAGTAGCTGGCGCTCTCGGGTTTGAAGAAGGTCTTCGTGCGGCCGCTTTCGTTGTAGGCAGCGAAGGCACGTGTTTTGGGATCAAAAACTCGCACTGTTCCATCGGTGTCGTCGAGCTTCATCGGCAGGGACTCGGCGCGGGCGCGTTGGAGAAAGAGCCAGGCTTGAGCGGCATAGTCATCCGGGGATTTGCTGGAGAAATCACGGCCATGACGATCAAAGTGGTCCTGGAGACTGGAGACATTCCCCCAGCTCTGACGAGTGGGTGGTGCCTGGGCGGGAATGGCGGCTTTGGGCGCGGGCTTTTTCTCCGGCGTGATGGCATCGAGCACGCGGCGCACAATGGAGGGCGGCGGGTTCGCGGCAGGTGCATTGCCACTGGTGATGCAGGTGCCGGTGGCGAGCTGCTGGCGGGCGCTGCCGAGGCTGTAATGATACGTCGTGCCGGTGGAGAGACCGCTGAGCGTGATGACATGCTCCGCAGCGACGGGGCCTTCCGCTTTCTGGTTCAACTGAGCGGCATTCAGGCCGTAGCTGAGCCGCGTGCCGCAGGCGACATCGGTTTTCCAGGTGATCGTGGCTCCGGTGGCGGAGGTGTTGATCTGTGGCTGGCCGAGAAGCTCGACGGCATGCGCCCAGGCACCGGACATGACGACGATGAGGCTGAGCAGGAAGGCGGGGGGTCCTTTCATGAGGGTGGGGCGTTTGGGACACTCTGAGGCGCTATCCGTTCAATTGGCATATCGCCCGCCATTCGGGCCGCTCAGCCACTTCCAGGCGCTCTCGATGTGCTCGCGTGGATCGAGGTGCGCAGCTTTCCAACCGAGAACCTTCGCAGCGAGAGCCGGCTCGGCCACGAGTTCGGACGGATCTCCGGCACGGCGTTCGCCATAAACAACGGGGATGGTTTTGCCGGTGACGGATTCCGCCGTGGCGATGATCTCCTTCACGCTGAAGCCGCGACCCGTGCCGAGATTGATGGCGATGGTGTCGCCGCCTTCGCGGAGGTATTTCAAGGCGAGAGCGTGGGCGCTGGCGAGATCGCAGACGTGGATGTAATCGCGGATGCAGGTGCCGTCCGGCGTGGGGTAATCTGTGCCGAAGACGGTGATATGCGGGCGCTGGCCCGTGGCGGCCTGGAGAACGAGAGGAATGAGATGAGTTTCGGGATGGTGATCCTCGCCGATCTCGCCGCTCGGGTGGCTGCCGGAGGCATTGAAATAGCGCAGGAAGACCGCTTTCAGGCCCCAGGCACGCTGGCAATCTCGCAGCACACGCTCCAGCATCCATTTCGACGCTCCGTAAGGGTTCACAGGAGCCTGCGGGTGAGATTCGTCGATCGGGATCCGCACCGGATCACCGTAGCTGGCGCAGGTGGAGGAGAAGATGAAGCGCTTGCAGTCATGCCGCTGCATGGCTTCGAGCAGCGTGAGCGGCGCGGCGAGATTGTTGCGGTAGTACTTGAGCGGATCGGTGACGGATTCGCCGACATACGCAAAGGCGGCGAAGTGCAGCACGGCCTCTGGCTTGTGCTCGCTGAAGAGCTTTTCAATCAGCGCAGCATCCGCCATCTCGCCCTCGACGAAAGTCACGCGATCCATCGGCAAGGCATCACGATGGCCGAAGACGAGGTTGTCGAGCACGACGACGCGTTCGTGCTGTTCGAGCAGATGACGAACGGTGTGCGAGCCGATGTATCCGGCTCCGCCAGTGATGAGGAGAGTTTTTGGGGGCATCATCTGAACTACAGCAAGCGATGGCCCGCGTGCCAAATTGTACTTTGGTAACGTTCACCCCACAATTGGAGGGCATGACGCACTTCCAGATTCTACTTCACCTGCACCGGATGCATGAGGTAGGCGATCAAATCGCGCACTTGGTCGGGTGGGAAGGCGAGGAGAAGGCCTTCGGGCATCATGGATAGAGGAGACGATTTGGTTTGGGTGACTTCTGCGGTTTCGAGGGTCAAGGCTTCGGTCAAGGTGCGCAGGGTGAGCGTGCGGTCCGTCCTCCCGGCGATGACGCCGCTGAGTTGGCGACCATCTTTGAGCGTGAGCAAACTCATGCGGTAGTCCGCGCTGACCACGCCGCTGGGATCGGCGATGTTTTCGAGGAGGTAATCAAGGCTGGCACGTCCACTGCCGGTCAAATCGGGGCCGATCTTGCCGCCTTGGCCGTACATCATGTGACAGGCTCCGCAGACGGCGGTGAAGAGCATGCGGCCATTGCTCAGATTCGCCTTGGCGAGCACGTCGGGCTTCAAATCGGCTTTCAGCTTCTCGATGAGCTGTTTTTTATCGGCAGCGGACTCACGGAGTTCACCCCAGGCTTCGACGAGTTGCTTGCTGAGAGCTTCGTCATTGAAGGCGCGAATCTGGCGTGCGTGGAAGGCGCTTAGCTCCGTGCGTGGAATGCGGCCAGCGGCCATTTCGGCGAGCATGGCCTGCGCAAAGGCCGGACGTGCAACGAGCGTGTCCATGATGCTGGTGGCGAACTTGCGATAGTTCTTGGCGAGCTGTTTGCCGATCTCTGGATCATCAAATTGGGAGAGACCACGAGCGGCGGTGGTGTTGAGGCCGCGAACGTCGAGGAGCTTCGTGCAAAGGTCCCGCAGATCATCCGGGCGGGCTTCGATGAGCGTTTTGAGCGCGGACTCCCTGGCGGTGATGTCGGCCTTGTCGTCGAGGGCGAGTTTCTTCACATCATCCAGCGCACGGCCATCGCCGAAGAGGATGCTGAGATCGCGGATGTACGTAGTTCGGGCTTTAGCCCGTTCTGGGTCGCTCGAATCGCGGGCTAAAGCCCGAACGACGAACGAATCCCAGTTCGCGGGCTTGGGAGCCTTGCGAATGCCTTGGAACGCTTCGTTCATGCCTTCGAACACTTCGATGGAGGCCTCGAAAGCGAGAAGCGCATTCAGCGCCTCCGGCTCCGTGGCGAGTTTGCGAGCGATCCAACGTGTCACTTTGGGCCAGGAGCAAGTTTTGGCGATTTCGAGCAGTGAATCGGCCTTCAGCGGCGAAATGCCAAACCAGACCAGGTGAGACAAAAACGGGTCGTTGGCGTCTTCGGTGTGGGAAAGCAGGGCGATGGCCAAAGCGGGCCGTTTTTCGAGCGGAAGTCGCTGAAGCACGCTGGCGAGCTGGAGGCGCACGAAGGCAGATTTTTCGTCGTCGGCCATTTTCACGGGGTCGAAGGCGAGTTCGGGATATTTCGCGTGAGCTTGCGGGCCGGTGATCGCATCGAGTGGTGAGAATTGCACGAGTTCGCGGATGGCGAGGGCGCGTTGATGCTCATCGCCGTTGAGATCGGCTTTGGGCCATGGCTTGCGCCATGAGAAGGGCAGCCGGGACGGCTGCACCACATTGCCATAGCTGATGCGGAAGATGCGGCCGCTGGTGCGATGCACACCGGTGGAGTCGTGGCACTCGCCGGTGTCGCTCCAGTCGAGGATGAAGCCGCTGCCCTCGGGGCCGGTGCTGATTTCGATGCCGCGGAACCACGGATCGTCGCTGAGGAAGACATCGGGCTCGTGTTTGCCGACGTAGCCGCTGCCGTTTCGCTCGAGGCGCTCCACATTGGCGCGGCGGCCGTGCATGTTCAGCGTGAAGAGCTTGTTGCGATACTGCTCCGGCCATTGATCGGCCTGGTAAATCATCATGCCGATGTGGGCGTGGCCGCCGCCGAGGCTGTTGGCCTTGCCATCGCGGCTTTCGGTCCAGCTTCCACTGCGGTCGTAGTGGTAGTGGTCGGCGATGGTATCGAGCTTTTCATACACGAAGGGATTCAGCGTGCTGGAATCCATGAGGTGAGCGCCATGGATGAGATGCCAGAGGTGGCCGGTAACGGTGTTGATGAAGAACAGCTCGCCGTTGGCATCCCAATCATGGCCCCATGGGTTTGTGGTGCCATGCGTGAGCACTTCGACGATCTTCTTCTCCGGGTGGTAGCGCCAGATGCCGCCTTTCATTGGCACGCGTTGCTCATCTGGCGTGCCGGGGATGCCGAGCTTGCCAGGGCAGGAGTGACCGCAGCGACCGTAAAGCCAGCCGTCCGGTGCAAAGCGCAGGCCGTTGGCGAAGTTGTGGTAATTGTCCTTCGCCACCGTGAAGCCGTCGATGACGACTTGCGGCTCGGAGTCGGGGATGTCGTCACCATTGGCATCCGGGATGAAAAGCACCTGCGGCGGGCACATCAGCCACACGCCACCGCGCCCGACCTCGACGCTGGTGAGCATCTGCACGTCCTCAGTGAAGACTTTGCGTGTCTCGGCGACGCCATCCCAGTCTTTGTCCTCCAAGATGATGACGCGATCCTTCAGCGTGAGGTCAAAGCGCTTCGCCCGCTCGGCGTAGGTGTAGTTTTCCGCGACCCACATGCGACCGCGTGTGTCCCAAGCCATGCCGATGGGATTCTGCACGTCCGGTTCGGCGGCAAAGAGCGTGGCCTTGAAGCCTTCGGGCAGTTTGAGTGCCTTCAACGCGTCCTGCGGTGACATCGGCGAAGGGTTGCCCGGTTCGCTGTTGTAGAGCGCGGGGAAGTCGGCGGCGCTGGCGAGGGTGGTGAGAAAGAGAAAAAAGAGAAGGCGCATGACGTGGGGCGGCAAGGGGGACTCTTCGGAGATGTCGCGAGAGGGGGCACTTGGCAAGTGCCGCTCCCTTTGGGCCGAGGTGAGTTCGGGATTGTCGTTGCTGGAACCTGCCGGGTTAGTACTCGGATGGAACAGAATCCCTACGCCGCCCCTCAATCCCAAGTCCTTCAATCCACGACCAGTGATGAAGCGATCCGCAAGGAACACATCAACACGGAGGCGACGATCAAGTCGGTGGGTGTTCTTTATTATCTGGGGCGGTGCTGCTCCCGCTTGCTGGCTTCTTCTCGATCAGCGAAGGCCTCAAAGAGCAGGACGCAGCGCAATGGGGCGCTGGCATCTCCTTTGTATTGATTGGGTTAGGGCAAGGCTTCACTGCGTACGGTCTTCGCCGTTTGAGATCCTGGGCTCGCATCCCGACGATTATCGTTTCTTGCATTGGTCTGCTCGGCTTCCCAATGGGCACGCTGATCAATGCCTACATCCTCGTCAAAGTGTGTGGAAAGCAGGGCAGCTTTGTGATGACGCTTGGGTATGAGCGCATCATCGAGGCTACGCCGCAAATCAAGAGGAAGAGTTCCATCCTGGCAATGGTGCTGCTGGCGATCCTCATCATCGTGCTGATCGGCATCATCGCCGCGATCGCGGCCTGAAGCGGACACGGCTAACCATGCGGGCAAGTTCGTAGTTCGGGCTTCAGCCCGTCTTTGAATCCGAAGCACGGGCTGAAGCCCGAACTACGTACTCAGAGGGTGTGCAGCAGCTTGTCGTGGATGCCGTCGAAGCCGCCGTTGCTGAAGACGACGATCACATCGCCGGGGTGGGCCTCGGCTTTGAGGCGCTGGACGATGGCGTCGGTGTTGGCTTCGAACCAGCAGGGCCGTCCACGAGCGGTGACGGCGGCGGCGACCTTGGTGGTGTCGAGGCGCTGATCGGCCGCGACCTTTTCGGGGTTGGCCACGGCGGCGATGACGCTGGCGTCGGCCTCGGCGAGGGCTTCGATGAGTTCGTTTTGGAGGACGTTGCGGCGGCTGGTGTTGGAGCGGGGCTCAAACAGGGCCCACAAACGGCGGCCGGTGTAGCGCTGGCGCAGGCCACGGAGGGTCTCGCGGATGGCGGTGGGGTGATGACCGAAGTCGTCGATGATGGTGATGCCGTTCTTTTCGCCGCGTTCCTGCTGGCGACGGCGGATGCCACGGAAATTGATGAGGCCTTCGCGGATCGCCGCATCGCTGAGTCCGCCAAAACGACCGGCACAGACGCACATGGCGGCGTTGCGGGCATTGAATTCGCCGACCATGGGCACTTCAAAGGCGTCGCCATTCACGGTGAAGGCGGTGCTTTCCGGCGTGGCGCCGGTGATGACGATGCGGAAGTCGTTCGTGGGTCCCAAACCGACCGTTTTGAGCGGGGCGGGGCATTTCGAACGCAGGGTGAGGCAGTTCGGATCATCGCCGTTGATGAGCACGAGGCCATTGCGCGGCACGGTGTTGAGGAAGCGCTGAAAGCTCAGCAGGATGGCGTCGAGGTCCGGAAAGATGTCGGCATGATCAAACTCGATGTTGTTCACGATGGCGCACTCCGGCAGGTAGTGGAGGAACTTGCTGCGCTTGTCGAAGTAGGCGGTGTCGTACTCGTCGCCCTCGATGACGAAGATATCGGAGTGGGTGAAACGGGCACCCGATTGGAAATTCTCCGGCACACCGCCGATCATGAAGCCGGGGTTCTTGCCCGCGTGCTCAAAAAGCCACGCCAGCATGGTGGTGGTGGTCGTTTTGCCATGGGTGCCGCTGACGACAAAGCTGCGTTTTCCCTGGATGACCTGCTGCTTGAGCATTTCGGCCATGGAGACGTAGGGCAGCTTCTTTTCGAGCAGCGTTTCGAGCTCCGCATTGCCACGGGAAATGGCATTGCCCACGACATACACATCCGCATTCAGCGGCAGATTTTCCGGCTTGAAACCGGCCAGCACCGGGATGCCTGCATTCGCCAGCACATCGCTCATTGGGGGATAGACCTTGTCATCGCTGCCGCTGACGTGGTGGCCGAGCGCTTTGAGAGCGACCGCAGTGGACCCCATCGCGGTGCCGCAGATGCCGATGAGGTGAATGTGCTTGGAGGTAGATGCCATTGAGGAGAGGCGGCCGATTTAAGCCGGACTTTGGGCTGTCGCCCACAAAAAATGCGCCTTTCGGGAATAATGCGGCCCGCAGCTGCTCCCATGTCGAAATGGTCCTCCGCCCTCCATGGAACTCACTCTCGATTTCGGCTTTGAACAGCCTGCATTCCGCCCGATAGCACGCCGCGTGATTGATTCGCCTCCCAGCTTTGAGCAGATCGTGGATGCCCATTATCAGGGGCTCTTCCGGTTTGCTGTGAGTATGTGCCGCAGCGAGGCGACGGCGCAGGATCTGGTGCAGCAGACCTTTCTCCAGTGGGCGCGGAAGGGCCACATGCTGCGCGATACCTCCAAGGTGAAGACCTGGCTCTACACGACGATTTACCGCGAGTGGCTGAGCATCGCCCGGCGGGAGAAAAAGCACGAGGTGGTGGAGTTTGAGCCGGATTTGCATGGTTCGGCCCAAAACGACGACGAGGGCGAAAATCCGCGTGTGGACGGCATCACGCTGCAAAAGGCGCTGGAGCAGCTCGAACCGGCTTACCGCGCTCCGCTGGTGCTTTTTTACCTCAAAGAGCTGTCGTACCGCGAGATCGCGGAATCGCTCGGCATTCCCATCGGAACGGTGATGTCTCGCCTCTCGCGGGCGAAGGACCACCTGCGCTCCATCATTCTGAAACTCGAACAAAACATCCTCCCAGCCCCATTCACGCCGTGAATCGCGAAGAAGCCCAGCTCGAACTCGATGCCACGACGCTCCGCCCGCAGGATGCGTCACCGGAAGCTCGTGCGATGCTGGAAAGCGACGCCGAGCTCGCCGCATGGCATTCCCAGCGCACCGCCTTTGATGAAAAGGTCGCCGAAGTGCTGTCCGCCTCCATCCCCGCTGGATTGCGGGAGCGCATCCTGCAAGGCGCCGCTCAAAACGCCCGCCCCAACGTGCGCTGGATCACGCCAACGATCCTCTCGGCCGCTGCGGCATGCATCGCGGGTGCCTGGCTGCTCCTCTGGCCGGGCAACAGCGCCATGGCCGCGTGGGAATCCCAATCCCTCGCCGCCGTCGCCAAGGTGGAATACGGCATGTCGCCACTCGATGCGCGGGCGAAGACCTACGAGGCCGTGAAGGCGCTGCTCAACCAGAAGGAATGCCCATGCCCGTCCGCCGTGCCCGCCACGCTCGCCAGCCTGCCCACCTACGGCTGCAAGCGGGTGCAGATCGACGGACGCCCCGCCTCCATCATTTGCTTCCAGCTTCAAAGCGGCAAAGAGGCGCACCTCGTCGTGTTTGAAAACAACGGCCTCGACCGCAGCCCCGCGCAGGACTCACCCACTTTCAAATCCGCCAAGAACTGGAGCTACGCCTCCTGGAGCCACGGTTCGCAGTCCTTCATGCTCGCGACGACGGCGGATGAAGCGGAGCTGAAGAACCTGTTTGGGCTGGTGTGAGGCTTCAGACAAGATGCTGCCAGCGCTGCGGATCGCGCTTTTCATGCACCACACCGATAATCCAGATGGCGTCAGGCACGATGCGATAGATCACGATGTAGGGGAAGACCTTCATCAAATGCCGCCGCGTTCTCTCTGACAGTGGCCGACCGGTGGTGGGATGCTTCGAGATCCAGTCGGTGGCCTGCTGGAGGCAGTGGAGAAAACGTTCGGCTGCCCGATCAGACCGTTCTTGATACCAGAGGTGGGCCTCCATGGACTCGGCTCTGGCCGCATCGGTAAACAACACCTTCATGCGCGGAACTGAGAACGCATGTCCTGAAAAACAGCGGAGGCTTCATGCAGACGCATGCTGCCCGCTTCGACAGCGGAGACACGCGCTTCCATTTCGGAGGCGACTCGCTCTTCCCAAACAGCGTCACTGGAACTGAGGATGAGATCGTCGAGCAGCGAGGCCTGATCAGAGGCTGGAAGTTGCAGGAAGGCGTGGCGAAGCGCGGCAGCAGTCATGGTGAAGATGATATGAGATGACGCCTTCCCATCAATGAGGAATCTCGCTCACCACCACCGCCGGTGTTTTGCCGAGAACGGCGTGGCAGCTCACGCACTGCTGACGGAGGCTCGTGAAGGCTCGGGTGGAGGCTCGTGCGTCTTTTTTCTGCAAAGCGGATTTGAGCTCGGTGAGTGGGCCTTTTTCCCAGGCGGTGAGCAGCGGGGTGAGGTCGATCTCGGCACCGGAGGCGGTTTTTTGCTTCGGGGCGCTGGTGACGGATTGGGTGACGCTGGACTGCATGCGCTCGGCCATCGCGAGGGCTTCCTCCCACTGGCCGGCCTGCTGGAGCGTGCGGGTGGCGAGCATCTTGCGCTGCGCGGCCTTCATGCGGTGGTGATTCATTATGCTGGTGCATGAGGTGAGGAGAAGGAGAAGGCAGAGCGTGAGGCTGGTTTTCATGGCGGGGAAATGGAGGGCGAGTTACCAGGCTCCGCCGAGGGCCTTGATGAGGCGGACGGTGGTGATGTGACGCTGGGCGGCGATGCGGCTGGTCTGGCGGTCGGCCTGAAGACGGGTGCGTTCGGCATCGAGCAGTTCGAGGTAGCTGATGCTGCCGCTTTCATAAGCTGCCCGGATGAGGTCGGTGGCGCGGGTGGCCGCGTTGAGAGCGTCGTCGATGGCGGCGGATTGCTCCTGAAGGTAACGCGTCTGCGCCAGCGTGGTCTCGACATCACGGATGGCGGCGAGCACGGCCTGCCGATAGTTAGCGATGGCTTCTTCGCGTGCGGCTTTGATGCGGTTCACATTGAAATGAATGACCGCCCAGCCGGTGAGCGGCACGCTGATGCCGGGACCGATGCTCCACACACGGCTATCGCCGGTGAGCAGGGTATCAATGTCTTTGCTGAGGTAGCCTGCGGTGCCGGTGAGCCGCACGGCGGGGAAGTAAGCGGCGGTGGCGACGCCGATCTCCGCATTGCGTGCGGCGACGGTGCGCTCGGCGGCGGCGATGTCGGGGCGACGTTCGAGGACGGATGCAGGCACACCTGCGGGAATGGTGGGCGGTGCTTTTTTGGCGATGGGGCGCTCGGAAAGGCGAAACTGGCTGGCGGACTGCCCGCAGAGCAGGGCGAGGGTGTCGCTGGCTTCCTGGCGCTGTCGTTTGATGTCGGCCAACTCGGCTTTGGCAGTGGCGACTTCGGTTTGAGCACGGGCGAGGTCGATTTCATTGACGACACCGGCTTTGAATTTTTCGTCGAGCAGCTTTTGCCACTGCTCACGCAGCGAAATGGTGCGGCGAAGCGAGTCGAGTTCGGCATCGGCGGCACGCAGAAGAAAATACTGCGCGGCGACATCGCCCGTGAGCGTGAGCAGCACATGGTGGTAGCTGGCGGAGGCGGCATCGGCGGTGGCGCGGGCGGATTCGACCTCACGGCGGATCTTGCCCCAGAAGTCGATCTCGTAGCTGAAATCGAGCAGCGTGTTGAAGCTGTTGATGCCAGCACGCGGAATGGCCACGGGGACGGGCGTGGGCAGATTGCCGGAGGTTTGTTCGCGTTTGGAGTCGCTCTTCAGACGGATGTCCGGTGCCCAGCCGGCGGTGCTGATGCGTGCGCCTGCACGTGCCTGGGTGACGCGTGCGGCAGCGGCCTGGAGCGAGGGACTGGACTGGATGGCGAGGGCTTCCAGGCGTGAGAGTTCGCTGTCGTGAAAGGCCCGCCACCACTCGCCGCGTGGGGCGTCATCTCGCGGTGCGGCGGCCTGCCAGCGCCATTTCGCGGGTGTGATGTCGCTCGTGTCCGGTGCCTGATAATTCGGCCCCACCGTGCAGGCGGCCAGCACGACGACGGAGATCAGAGTGATGCTAAAACGTGCGCTGAGAGTCATGAGGGATCGGCGGCGGCCTTCCGTGCACGGCGGCGTGAGCGAAAGTGGATGATGTCGTCAAAGATGGAGTAGATGACCGGCGTGGCGAGCAGGGTGAGCAGCAGGGACAGCGTCTGACCACCAAGGATGACGCCTGCGGTGGCGTTGTTGTAGGCCGCGCCGACACCTTTGGCCATCATCATGGGCACCATGCCGGCGACGAAGGCGAGTGTGGTCATGAGGATGGGGCGCAGTCGTTCTTTGTTGGCGAGGAGGATGGCCTCCAGGCGATTCATGCCTTTCTCACGCAACTGATTGGTGTGGTCGATTTGCAGGATGCCGTTCTTTTTCACCATGCCGAAGAGCACCAGGATGCCGAGCATGGAAAAGATGTTCACCGATTGCTCAAAGAGGATCAGCGAGAGGATGGCAAAGGGCAGCGTGAGTGGCAGCGCCAGCAGGATGGTGAAGGGATGCACCCAGCTCTCGAACTGCGCCGCGAGGATGAGGTACATGAAGATGAAAGCCATGAGGAAGGCGGTGATGAAGGCTCCACCGGCCCGGGCCATTTCCTTCGAGCGGCCGGTGCTGCCGCTGGTGTAGTCGGCGGGCAGCCCGAGGCCTTTCACGGCGCTGTCGATGCCTTCGAGAATGGTCGTTTCACCCACGCCGGGAGCGTTGTTGGCGGTGATGGTGACCTGACGGCGGCGGTTCATGCGGTTGATTTGCGAAGGACTATCGCTGTCCGTTAGCGTGAGCAGATTGCCCACCGGCACGGCACCGGATTTCGTGGAGGGCACGGTGAGCAGATTCAAAATGTCCCGCTGATTTCGGTAGGTCTCTTCAGCTTGAAGGTGGATGTCATACTGCTCGCCACCATCATCGAAACTCGTCACATCCAGCCCGCTGACGAGCAGGCGCAGCGTCGTGGAGATGTCCACCATGCTCGCTCCGAGGATGCCTGCCTTGTTGCGGTCCACGCTGCCGATGATCTCCGGTTTGCCAGGAATGAGCGTGGAGTCGAGATCGCGAATGCCGGGCACGTTTTGGGCTTCGGCGATGACTCGCTGCGTGGCACGGTTCAGCACATCGAGGTCCGGTCCGGCGATGTAATACTGCACATTCGCACTGGAGGTGCCGGTGTTGAAAGGCGGCACGGCGAGCACGGAGATGCGCCATTCCTTGGGAAACTGCGGCACGATCTGCGTGCGCACGGTGTCCATGATGGCTTGCTGATCCGGGCGGTTCGCCGGGTCACTCAGGCGAACAAAGATGCCGGCGAGGTTCGGCGTGCGCTGATCATTGTCACCGATGGTCAGCAGCGTGCCATCCACGCCGTGTAGCTCGCGGATTTTCCGGGCGAAACGCTCCGCCATGAGGTCGGTGGCGGCCAAACTGGTGCCCTCCGGCGTGCGGATGTTCACCACGAACTCCGCCTCCTCCACCGGCGGAAGGAAGCTCTTTTGCACGATGCGAAAAAGCTCCGGCAGCGAGGCCAACGTGCCGATGCAGCCGAGAATGACCACCCAGCGGTGCCGCATCGAAAAACGCAGCAGAACCATGTACACCGCCTCGATGGGCCGGTAGAAGATATTGACCAAATGAGACAGCCAGGCGTCGAATCGCGTGCCGTGACCATTGCGGAAGAGTTTCGCCGAAAGAGACGGTGTGAGCGTGAAACTGACCAGCAGTGACACACTGATGGCAAAGGCCATGGTGAGCCCAAAACTGCGCAAAAACATGCCCACGATGCCGGTGAGGAAGGCCACGGGCATAAAGACGGCCAACAACGAAAGCGTGGTGGCCATGACCGCGAGGCCGATCTCCCGGGTGCCCTCAATGGCAGCCGTGCGAGCATCCATTTTCTTCTCCTCCATGTGCCGGAAGATGTTTTCCACCACGATGATGGCGTCGTCGATGACGATGCCCACGGCCAAGGCGAGAGCGACGAGGCTGATGACATTGATGGTGAGTCCCTGCGCCCACATCACGCCAAACGCCGCGATGATCGAGGTGGGGATGGCGAGCGCCGAAATCACCGTGGCACGCAGATTTCCCAGGAAGATCAAAACGACGATGGCGGCGAAGATCGCCCCGAGGACGAGATGCTCCTTCACTGCATGCACGCTGGTGCGGATGACGCGGGAGGTATCCCGCACGATCTGCACCTTGTAGCCAGCGGGGAGGAAGGTTTTCACCTCGTCGAGCTTCGCCTGCACGGCATCCACCACGGCCACGGTATTGGTGCCGCTTTGTTTGCGCAGCGAAAGCACCACGGAGGCCACGCCATTGTCGCGAGCCACGGTGATCTGCTCCTCCGCGTCGTCTTCCACGCGGGCCACATCCTTCACACGCACCATGCCGCCTGCGGCTTCACGCACGATGATCTCGCCGATTTCCGCGATGTTCGTGACCTTGCCCAAAACGCGGAATCCAGTCTCGCTGGCGGCATTTTTGACTGTTCCGGCGGGGATCTGCACATTCTGCGAGGCTAATGCCCGGTGGACCTCCGGCGCGGTCATTTGAAAGGAGCGCAGCCGCATCGGATCGAGCCACACATTGATCTGCCGCAGCCTTCCGCCGAGCAGAGAAATCTGTCCCACGCCTGGAACGCTCTCCAATTGCCGCCGCAGCACCTTGTCGGCGAATTCGGTGATCTCACGCACCGGGCGATCAGCCACGAGGGCTAGGTTCATGATCGGCGCGGCATCGGGATCGAGCTTCTCAATGATGGGCGCATCCGCATCGTCGGGGAGATCGGGGATGATGCGAGCGATACGGTCACGCACTTCCTGCGCCGCCACGTCGATGTTTTTTTCCAGCACAAAGGTGATCAGCACCTGCGAGATGCTTTCACTGGAGATGGAACGCAGTTCGTCGATGCCCGCGACGGTGTTCACGGCCTCCTCGATCTTGTCCGTGACCTCCGTTTCCATTTCCTTCGGCGTGGCACCGGGCAGGCGTGTGACCACGCTGACCGTGGGGAATTCGATTTTCGGAAATCGGTCCACCGGCAGTCGCGTGTAGCCCAGCACACCGATGACCACGAGCACCAGGATCAGAACACTGGCGAGCACGGGGCGTTTGACGGAGATTTCAGCGAGCCATTGCATGTGCGTGCGGTGGAAAAATCAGGGTGCAGGCTGAAAGGGAAGGCCGTCCGCGGCTTCGAGGCTCGGCTCGGCCAAGACGGTTTCATGCAGCGTGACGCCACGGCGGATTTCCGTGAAGCCATCACGTCCTTCGCCGATTTCCACGAGCCGCTCACTCAGCGTGTTGTCTTTTTCGATGACGAAGATCTTTCGACGAGAGCCTTCGATGCGCAGCGCCTTTTCTGGCACGGCGATGGCTTTCTCCTCACGCAGCAGGATGCGTGCGTCACAAAAGAAGCCGGGGCGCAGTGTGTGGTCCGCGTTTTCCACCAAGGCCTCGACGACGAGGTCGCGTGACACCTCCCGCATGGCCGCGCCGATGTGCTGAAGCGTGCCGATGAAGTGGCGCTTCGCATACGCGGCCGTGGTGAATTCGATCTTCTGCCCCACCACCAGCGCGGCGACCTCGGTCTCTGGCACATTGAGCACCAGCCGAAGCGTGCCGCTTTCCACCACGCGAGCCACCGGAGCGCCTGGGCCCACGTATTCGCCCGCCTCGACCATGCGCTCCGCGACGACGCCAGCGAAGGGTGAGCGGATCACACAATCGTCGAGCATTTTTTGAGCGAGATCCCGCCGTGCCGTGTTCGCGGCCACTTCCGCTTCGCGTGCGACGACTTCGGTGAGAAGGCGCTGGTAGTCGGCATCGGCGATGGCCTTTTTCTCCGCCAGCGGCTGATTGCGAGCCTGCTCATGCTTGGCGAGGGCGAGGCGTGTCTTTGCCACATCCACCGCGGCGCTTGCCTCCGCGAGGGCCAGTTTCGGCTGCCGTTCATCGAGTCGCGCGAGCACATCACCCGCTTTCACCACCGAACCTCGCTCCACGCTAGCCTCGACGACTTTTCCCATCGTATCCGCGGCCACCACCGCATCGCTTTTGGCCGCGAGCTGACCGGTCACCCGCAGAAAGCGCGGAAAGACGTGCTCCTCCGCCTTCGCGGTCTTGCCACGGATCATCGTGGCCGGTTTGGCGGCTGCGACAGCTACCGAAGGCGTCGCGGCTGGCTTCTTCGCATCGCAGGCCACCAGCACGAGCGAAAGCGTGGCGAGAAGACAGAGAAAAGGAAACTTCATGAGGTGAGCAGACCCTCTTCTGTTAGCCCGCGAAAGCCGTTCTCACAACCACCGCGAGCTTTTTATCCGCACGAGCCCTCCGCCCTTATCAGTGAATTTTCCATGCGGTGTGATTGGGAAAGCCGTGTGTGCCGACGTATCCCGTGCGTCATGCGAATCAGCCTGCTTTTCCTCTCCACCACGCTCGCGGCGGCTCCGGTGGATTTTGTCCGCGATGTGCAGCCTCTTTTCAAAGAGCACTGCCATTCCTGTCATGGCCCGAACAAGCAGGAGGCGGCCTTTCGCCTCGATCACAAGCCCAGTGCCATGAAGGGTGGGGATTTCGGCACGGCCATCCTGCCCGGCAACAGCGCCGATTCACCGCTGGTGCATGCCATTGAAGGCAAAAACCCGAAGATGCGCATGCCACGCAAAGGTGATCCGCTTTCGGCGGAGCAGATCGCTCTCGTGCGCCGCTGGATCGACGAAGGAGCTGCCTGGCCGGACAGCGCGAGCGTGAATCTCGACAAAAAAGTCGATCACTGGGCCTTCAAGCCGCCGGTGAAGGTCAAGCCACCCGCTGCCGGAAATCCCATTGATGCCTTCATCCATGCTCGTTTGGAAAAAGAAGGACTGAAACCTTCTCCGAAGGCTCCGGCGGAGATTTTGCGGCGGAGGCTTGCTTTGGATCTGGTGGGCTTGCCGCCTAGTCCGGCGGATTCGACGGAGCGTTTGCTCCAATCTCCGCACTTCGGCGAACGCTGGGGCCGCCATTGGCTGGATGCGGCACACTACGCGGACTCAAACGGTTACGAGAAGGACCCGATGCGCTTCATTTGGTTTTATCGGGACTGGGTGATCAATGCCTTCAACCAAGACATGCCTTACAACCAGTTCATCATCGAGCAGATCGCCGGTGACCAGCTTCCGCAGGCCACGCAGGATCAAATCGTGGCCACGGGCTTCCTGCGTAACTCGATGATCAACGAGGAAGGCGGCGTCGATCCTGAGCAGTTCCGCATGGAGGCGATGTTTGATCGCATGGACACCATCGGAAAGAGCGTCCTCGGTCTCACCATCGGCTGCACGCAGTGCCACAACCACAAATACGATCCCATCTCGCAGGAGGAGTACTACCGGATGTTCGCCTATCTGAACAACGACAACGAGCCCTGGCGCGTGGTTTACACGCCGTCCGAGCAGATGGCACGCTCGCAGGTGCTGCAACGCGTGGCGGAACTCGAAAACAAGCTCAAGCATAAGCACGCCGACTGGCCGCAGCGGCTCGAAGCCTGGAAAAAATCCATCCAGCATCCGAACTGGAACACGCTGAAGTTTGAAGACGATCCCAGTGGCGGTGAAAAGGCCCTGCGCCAGCCCGATGGCAGCATTTTGGCCCAAGGCTATGCGCCGACGAAGAGCGAGGTGAAGTTCAACGTGCTGCTCGATAAGCCGGTGAAGATTTCCGCCTTCCGCCTGGAGCTCATGAATGATCC
>Ga0114981_10000131_pt1 | contig 42299 bp, 63 predicted proteins | sample S_140806_MF_Meta_FD_87028 | JGI IMG/M metagenome (GOLD analysis project Ga0114981, IMG submission 87028) | Freshwater microbial communities from Lake Simoncouche, Canada to study carbon cycling - S_140806_MF_MetaG | ecosystem: Environmental > Aquatic > Freshwater > Lake | place: Lake...
ATTTTTATTAGATTTTCTTTTTTCTTCCTTGTTGTTTCTTGTCTTCTTACAAACCAGTCTGGTCTAATTTGTCTAATGCTTTCGCTAAAAACATCGTCGTAAAGACAATTATTCTTATTTGTGCAACTGCATAAGTAAACATACAAGCTTGTTTTGTAACTTGGCTTAGGCTTCCCTCTTCTTGCAAGACTAAGTAATAATTTTTTATTACTTGAAATTTTGCCGTTACTAAAATCAAACAATCTGCATAAAGAATCATAGCTTGTATTTATGCTAGATATCATTTTGACCTCACGCTGCGTGATCTATTGCTACCTTATTTGAAAGCTTTGAACCTTCTTCAAAGAATTCAAATCCTTTCGGAACTATTTTATTGAAATGATCAACTTTTTTATCTAATTCCGTTGTTGAAATCCTAAGTCTTTCGGCAACATCTTTTTTACTCGGAACTACCAACCCAGTAGATTCCGAAATCTCATTATAGGCTCCATGAAATTTCACAAAGTCTAAAAGATTTTTTCTTATAATTCTTTCGTGGCTTTTGTTTTTCGCATCAATTTCACTGCCAATATTTTTAGATAGAATTTCCAATAGATTAGATTTGATCTGGTTATTTTCTTCTCTATTCCAAAAAGTTTTTCCGATCAATTCCCTAAATTCAATAAGGGTTTCCATATCGAAAACACCACACCAAAAATTTCCGTTTGAACCGGTTTCCTGAACCAATTTGTCAAAGCCGCGTTCTCTGATAACGCTAATGTCTATGCTTTTTGACCTAAGTATTTCCGATCTGGCCCTGAGTAGAAAAAGTTTAAGACCAGCAGCAACACTGTCTATGTCAGTCTCTTTGATGCCATCTTCAGTTTGAACTTGTACAACTTTATCAAGACCATACTCAGCAATTACAGAATTAATAATGCGATTTACAGTTTTTTCATCAAAATTAGACTGCATCGATATTGAGTCTAAAATTTTCCTTTTCACACTTTCAAAATTATCGCCAAAAACATCAGACAATCTAATTGCTACGCTTGATTTATTTTTTGAAGAATTAGTTGATCGACTACTTTTGTTGGCAGGAGTTGGAATTTCTGGCAAAATAATCGGGTTCAACAAATCATCAATAATCATCAAAGTAAGCATAGCATTGATTCTATCCATTAGAAATTCTCTTTTAGAACTAGCATTTTTCAAATTATTGAATTTCTTAATATAGTAGGTTATTCCCACAGTATCTTTGCCTTCAAACGCCCTAAACAATCTGCCCAGAGTTTGAACGGCCAGAGTAGGCGAGCCTAATTCAATTGATGCGTTGTGCAAGCGAGAACATGGACACCAATCTGTTCCTTCGCGGCCAAGCATACAAGTTATTACAATTCTAATTTTAGAATTATTTTCTTCGTCATATCTTTCTTTAGGCTCTTTGAGTAAAATAGCCTTATTCTTGTCTTGCGTGTTTTCAGGAACTAAATCCAAAATGGCCTCATCTGGATTCAGCCCTTCTTCTACTAACATTTTTCTAATTTTAGCAAGAAGAATTTCCAGATTCGGATCTTTATGCTTCCTCCACTTTCCTACAATGGTAGGAACAACCAGCAAATGACGCTCGGTGTGAATTTCTTTTCTAATATTCTCAACAATTTGATTTATGGGGTCATCTTCATATTCTTCAAAATTAATAAATACCTTCTCAATTCCTAGCGTTTCAAAATGACTCAAAAAATCAAGCTCATATCTATCGAACTTAGCTAAATAGTCACTTGATACAATGATTCCTTGATCTCCTCTGAAGAAAGTAGCGGTTGTCAATCCAACTCTAGAGTTGTTCGACTCAGCACTTGCTATAATTTTATATAAAACTTTTCCTAATTGATTGTAATCTTCAAATTCTTCGTCATCTTCTTTGGTTTCGCCACCCTTAACATGATGGGCCTCGTCAATATAAAATGCCGTGTCCTTACAGGCCAAATCAAAATTTCCATCTGCTATAACTTTTTTCATTGCAGCGTTGAATGCCGCGTGGGTACAAACGACCATGCCCTCTGTTCCGTCAACCCTAAGTTCCTCATCCAGATCGAAATTTGAAAAACTTGCAGGTCTAGTCATGAAATCCGCCAACATTTGAACTTTGCTAGGTGAATTTTCACAATAATTTGTAGCAGAACAAAGATTAACTATTCCTAAACCTGGAACATAAAACTTGCCGCTAATTGAAAAGCCATCACCAATGTGCGATTGCGGCACGATAAAAATTTGCTTCCTACGATTTTTAATAACATCATAAAGAGCCAGAGCAACAGAAAGAGTTGTTTTTCCGCTGCCACAAAATGCTTTCACCAAGAAAAACCTTGAATTGAATAATTTATTAAAAGCTTTATCTTGCCAATACCTAAAAACTCTTACAGTTATTGGCTTCTTCATTCTTTTCAAGAATGTAGGAGTGGAAAGTTCAGGCTTTTTTCCAGACTTTCTAGGCGGGAAAGATAATCCTTTCCTTTTAGGATCTGAAAAGCTATAGCTAGTATTACCAATGGTTTTTAACATGATGTCTTTCTTCTTTCTTTTAGCAAAATGTTTTCTCAATATCATTACACCAAATTTTAAATTCAGAAAATAAACTTTCGATTTCTTCTTCTGTAGGCATAAAACCTTTATAAAAAATATAACTTTTCATTAAGGTCTTGGCCGTCTGATATGTGTAGCTTGGTATATAAATATTTGAGTTTTCTTCCTGACTCCAAGATTTGCAATCTCTGCTCCTGTTCCAGTCTTTATATTTTGCTGGAATCTCTCTATAAAGAAGGCTTTCCAGTAAGACTTTAGAATCTAGGAACTCACCTAATCCTGATCGGGGGTTTGATTCCATAACATTGCAAACAACTAATGTTTCATTTTTGCAAATGTCTAACGTATTCTTTAAGGTTCTAAGTGCTGGTAATTTGTCACCGAAATGAGTAGAGTCCAAATAAACAATCGCAGGATCGAATTGTCTAGTTGCCAACAAAACATTCCAATCTTCACAAATAAAAGTTGCTTCTGGATGGGCTTTTTTATTTCTTTTGATGTATTTTTTGTTGTTATCAATTCCTACAAATTGTTTGCGGGTACACACGCCGGAATTAACCATTTGATTAACTTCGCTACGAGGACTTTTGTCCTGTATGGAGGCTAAAGTCAAATATTGTTTTCCTTCAGGAATTGATTCATTTCCACTAAAAAGTCTATAAAGGCTTGGGATTATATCTCTAGCCATAAACTTATGTGGAGACTCACAATATTTTGGTTGTCTAGATACCGACATTGTTTTCATAAGCATCCCTGCTTTTCTTTTCTAATTTTTTAGGCAATTTGCTTGCGCTTTGTAACAACCGCACGAACCCCAGCGATTACTCTGGATGGAGTGGATCCAATCTCTAATGCTCTCATTACAGCATAGGTTTTGAGTGCGCGAGTAGCATGGGCTTTGTGGGCCGGGGATTTTGCGTTGACGAGTCGATCAACAACATTTTCAAGAGTAAAAACTTTCATGATTTCTCCTTTGTTAGTGAAGCTGGAATAAATATAGACCAGAAATTAGACTTGTAAAGCAAGCGGACAAAGAGATAACGGAATCAGCCAATTATTATTTTAATTTTTTAATATTTTTAAAGCAGGTCTTTACAGTCAATCTAAAATCAGCTAGGATATCTTCAATGAAGGCAAGACCTAGGAGAATGCAAGATGCAAAACAACGAACTCAGTGAAAAAATTGCCAAAATCATGGAAGAATACAAAATAAGAGTTTACGATTTTGAGTTTATCAACGAACTCATTGAAAAGACAGAACGAGACCAAAAAGAGTGTTCTTACTGATACTCATAGCTCTTCTATAATTTCTTTAAGTTTGGTTTCTTTTCCAAATACCAAAGAAATTTTTAACAAGATATTTTTAATATCTTTTAGGTTTAGAAAATATGCCTCTATGGCATTTTTTGAAGAATTACAATTCGATTCTAAATTTTTAGCTATCATAAAATTGTGCATATAGTCTGGTAGTTTTGTTTTCAAGTAAAATTGATATTCTACCAAAGGCCAAAGATTATTATGTTGTTGGCATTTTTGAAACATTCTTTTTTCGTATTTTTCAGTTAATTTGTTGTCTAAAATTTGTGCAAAAATATATAAAAGCTCAGGGTCAATATTTTCTAAAATTTCATTTTTACAAAAATCAGGAACGTCCTTGATCATTTTCAAATAGTCAAAAAAATTATGCAAGACGGAAGAGTGTTTATTTTTTTGAGTTTTCTTGATCAATGAAGAATAATATTCAAAAACCTTTTTGTTAACAAAATCAGATAGTCTTTCTTTCTTAAGATTCAAAGCATATTTGATTGCTACTTCTGGGTTTTGTGTTAGTACGTTTTCTTCCTCTGAAGAAAAAATTATATTATTTTTTTTCGCATATTTGTATGCTGCTTCGGCATCTTTTTTGTACTTTGGCAAACGAACCATAAATTTATACTCCCTACCATCATAACGCTTGGTAATAAATAAAATTTAATTAAAATCAAGATTTATTTTGTGCGGCTATGCGTTTAACTCTATTTTTTTAATTTCTTCTACTTCTTTTGTTTCGATTAATTTAATAACAAGTAGCGTAGATTCTGCTTGTTTCTGGCTATTAATTTCTTTTTTTAATAGCCTATCAATTTCTTGGCAAATTTTTTGATAATTTATAGGTTCTCTAAGTGAAAAACTAATCATATTTAACTCCTTTAATTAATGCTGGAAAACATTGATTGTATTAGTTATTTAAAAAAAATAAGATCAAATTCCATTGACTTAATTCTTACCGATCCCCCATATTTCATAGGATTCGATGGAGGAAAAGGATGGGATTCGCAATGGAAAAGCGAAGGGGAATACCTAGATTGGTGTGAAGTTTGGACAAAGGAATGTTTCAGAGTTCTGAAAGAAAACAGAATGTTTGCTGTTTTCGGAACACTAAAAACAGACACATTTATTAAGTACAAATTAAATATAATTAACAATATAAAAGAAGCAAAATCACAAAATGAAATTATTTGGTCGTATAATTGGGGAGGAAGATCAAAAGTTAATTTTGCTAGAAAACACGAATACATTTGGTGTTATTCCAAAGGAAATAAATTTTTATTTAATTCCGATGATGTTATGGTTGAAAGAAAACAAAAAATAAATATAAGAACTGGCGAACCGTACGAGAGAGGAACAATCCCCACTTGTGTATGGGAAAAAAATAATCATACAAAATCCAAAGAGTATGTCAATTGGCATCCAACACAAAAGCCGCTTCTAATTTTGGAAAGAATAATAAAAGCATATACAAATAAAAAAAATAAAGTTTTAGACATATTTAGTGGGTCTGGGTCTACTATGATCGCTTGCAAAAATACAAATCGCACTTTTTTAGGATGCGAATTGTCAAAAGAATATTATGAAAAATCCATTAAAAGATTGAACTCTTTATCTAATCTTTAGTTTCTCTAATTTATCTAATCTTTTTTCAATTTGATTTATTTTGATTTCAATTTTGTTGTTTGAACTTTTATCGTACGCAGCTTTTACTGGGTCATCTGAAATTGGCGGAACAAGTGGATATTTATAGTTCAAATAAATTCCACTTGTTAAAATCAGTAAAAGAGCAAAAAAAGCAACAAAAAAAGCCTTGAAGGCAGCTTTTTCTTCATAATTGGTTTGCATATTTTTCTATAATTTCTTTATAGGTAAAAAAAGAAATCAACATAATTCCATAAAATATCATTATAATACTAAAGGCAAAACGAAGCAATATAAAAAACTTTTTCATTTTTCAAATATCTTGGGAATAGATAATCCCTTTTTTTGACCCTCTTGTGAAACTTTAAAAACAAACGACTGATCTGCCTCTGACCACGCACAATCCAAATCTCCGTCAATCGACATCTTATTGAGAATGTTACTAAAAATTCTTTTATTTATGTCTTCACAAATTTTAACAATTTTTTTTTGAGAAATTTTTCCATCAAAATTTTCTACGACATCATTAAAAATCATTATTGTTTCTTTTTGAGAAATATATTTATCTGCGTCGTCTAAAGAATTGACATCAATATTTAGCATCTTTGCTATGGTGTGTCTAATTCTATCGAACACAAAATTTCTAATTCTTTGGCAAAAGTCATCAATGTCTTCCATGTTATATTTATGTATCCCTACCATTTTCATAAATGTGTTTAACAACAGGAAACCTGAGACTTATTCCTCCTTCTTGATTGAAGGTTTCTTCAAAATACTGAACATTGATTGTTTTTCCCAAAAGATCCTGAGGATTTTTGTAATAATGCTTTCTTTGATCAATTGTAAAGCCGCTGCCCACTCTCACGACATTGTCTTTATGCTTGATTGTTGCACAACTAAGCATAATCTCTTCTTTTTCCTTGTTTTCAAAAACATATCTGAACGGGCCGAATTCAAGGTCTTCAACAACATACTCAGCATCAAAGAAGTTTTTATACTTCAATAAATCCTTGCTCCTCTTTCCTGCGTATCCTGTGTCTTTTCTGAGAATTAGTCCTTCCCACCCACTATCTGTTGCTTTCTTTGTTAACTCTTCAAAATGCTCGTTATTTTTAATTTTAATTTGCTCTAAAACAGTCAAACAAGGATTTGAATCTTCCTTGATAACACTCTTGAGAAATTCAAGTCGATCAGATAGTTTTCTTTCACTTTTCTTATTATAAAATTCTCCTGTAGTTAGCAAATCAAAAATTTTATAAACAGGGTTTTGAATAACATGATCTTTCTTGCGAATAAGCTTCATTATTCCTTGAAAGCTTTCTTTTCCGTTTTCATCAAGTAGACAAATCTCTCCGTCAAAAACAACATTTTTAATGTTTAAGTTTTTAATGGCATCTTCAACCAAGCCCAAGGTTGTAAAAATTTTCCCCTGCCTTGAGATGCTCACCACACCAGAATCATCGACTACACAAACACAGCGGCAACCGTCGAGCTTATGACTCGCATACCAATCTTCATTGAGATTCATAATTTCCGGTGTGTATTTCTCAGCTAAAGCAACCTCAAATTCCGGGATCAATCCGGGGATTGCTTTATTAATTAATTTATCGGCAGCTCTAATTTTTAAATCTTTGTCCAAGATATCATGAACAAGCGAAACGTGATCATGATTTTCTAAATACCCATTAATGGCACTAACAGCATCGTGACCAGTGATTTTTCTATTTCTAAGATCATCTAACAATTTAAAAATACAGTCATGCTGCTTATTTTTTAATTCTTTATTTTTCTTACAGTTATCACTTGAAACATAAAATTGATAAAAGGGATGATAGACATAATAAAAAATATTTTGAAGGTCTTTGTCTTCTTTTAAATAATCTCTAATAATTGAAACTTTAGAATTTGAAGATGAAGTGGCCTTCAAGTCTTGAACAAGATCAGATAACTTTTCAAACATTTTTTTCTTTCTATTTACTTTGAATCAATCAAATAAGCAAATGCACAACCCATTACAAAAACAATAAAAAGGAATATCCTTGTCCTTGTCATTATTTAATTTCTCTCACAATAAGAAGTGTAAAACTCCGGCTGTTGCTGATCTTTAAGAATGTTGCCCAAATCGTCAAGGATCACACCAAAAAAGATTCTAGTTCCCTTTTGAACAAAGAAATTTTCAAGAATCTCATCGGGCATTTCCCAACCAACATTTTCAAAAGTCGCTCTTTCTTTCATGTAGCTAATCAACTTGGATGTCTTCATTTTATCTCCTTGGTTGATATGATAACGAAAGACACAAAAAAATATTTAAGCAAATTCTTGTTATTTTAAATAATTATTACTCTAATAAACAAACAGGAGAATTTTATGTACCTTTCAAATGATGACATGATGGAACTAAAGAGATTGGCAGCTAACACCTACGAACAAGAAAAAAGTTCACAAATTTACCGAATTATTAATGCCATTAATAAATTAGAAAGCGAAGCGGCAGGACTAAGAGCAGAAGTAAAAAAGTTGAAGTCCGAGTTAGAGAAATTAAAAACTGAGGCCGAATCGAAAGCTAAATCATAGTTTCTTCCATTGGGGCGAATTCTAAGGAAAATAATTTTCCTTCGTTGTTTCGATACACTAATTTTTCTATGGATTTGTCTTCGGATTGCCACACGACCATTTGATTTGGGGGTATTTTAAATCTATTTGGGTTAACGGCCAAACATCTGGCCAATTTTACATTATATCCTGATGTCCACTTGTTCCTATAGAGCATGAACGAACCGTTAAACCCCGCATCTTTGGGCATAGGAAGCGTTTTGGGGGTAGATATGGTCTTTGGTTCAGTTCCGGCCAAAGTTCCGGCCAAAAGTCCTGTAATCCACTGTAGTAAGTCGCGCCTATTCATTTTTTGCTATCCAGCCTAAATTTTCTAAATCTTTACGAACTTCTTCGGTAATGCTTCCTTCTTCAACAAAAGGAGATTCGACATGAATTCCACTACAGTACCAATCAATATAGTCGCCTTCCTCTCTTAAATTAGAAACAATACCGCCCGAATGTCGCCAAGAACAATGCCAGTTTACATCATTCTTAACAAACTCATTGTTGCACAATGCTGCGTACAAATTTTGACTGTAGCTGTCTGAATTCTTGCATTTATTGGCGATAGTTTCAGAATATCTCAAATCATGTTCCAAACATGGCTGAGTTGTGTTTGGAATGCTGTCATTAGCACGACATTGCTCAACATAACTTGCCCATTCTTGTTTTTGTTCAGGAGTTAAAGACAAGTCATTTTCTTTATTGTTTTTCAGAAAGCTGAATCTTTCTGGGCTGGTGTGATATTTCATACGAATCCCAATTCCTGATCCGAGTCTGATAATTTTTGCAAAGAATCTAGTCTTGCCTTGGTTCTACAATTTTCACAAAGAGTTGATATCCAACCACCTTCATTGGGCTTGCCTTTATTTCCACAATTTTCACAAGTAGAATAACTCATTGCTTCTGCCATGTTGATTAGTCCTCTGACGTATTCGTCCCCGCCAGAATAATAAACTCTAAGCCCGCCAAATTTTTCTTTAGTTTGATCAAATTTTACCTTTTGGTAATCCTTGTTATATCTTGAAGACTTTTCATTTGCGACTTCTTTTTCATATTGCTCTACTTCAAAACACAAATTATTAATAATATCAAACCACCCATCGGAAAATTCAATTCCCCAAGCCATACAGCTTTCTTGAATGGACTTATGACGATTTTCAAATAAATAAGGATATTTATCAAATAATTTTTGCTCAAGTTCTTCTTTCATGACTCTTCTTTCTTTAGTGTTACTTCAACTTCAACTATTCCGCACTCTGCCCAGCACTTGGAATGCTTTTTCAAGTCTGTTTCACTTGGATAAATCCTACAGCCACCACTTGCTGATTCTAGATCATACTCATAATCTGTAACGCACATGAACGCTTTTTTCCCAACTACTCCATCTTTTTTGCCTTTATAATATGCTTCTTTCCACAACTCAATACAATAAGAACACCAACCCCCTTCAGTATGTCCGCAACTTTCTCTGTGTTCAAGCATGATTTTTCTCAACTATTTTCCAAATTATATCATTTGTTTCCTTTTTATCAAGCAAAGCAAATAAAATTTGAGGATATTTTTGACTCAAAAAATACAAGGCAGTTTCTTTTCTGGTTCCCATTTCCTTGTAGGAATTTTTACACTCATTTAATATTTCATTAAATTCAAATTTAAATTTTTGTTCGACACTTTTGGCCCACTGATAGAATTCGTCAGGAACTTTGTCTAATATGGATTCGACGGATTGATTATTTTTTAATAGTTCTAAAATAGAACTTTCAGATAGCCCAGTAACCAGTTTGTGCAATCTGACATATTCGCTTCCTTTTATTTTAATTCTTTTCCCAGAATCAAAACGAACAACCACACCTTCTCTATCGTCGGTTATAGTTTCTTTTATTTTATTAATATCTAAAGAATTATATTTTTTAACAAAAGGAAAGTTCGTGTAAGTGTCTATTGGGTATTCTTTTCCAGAATTGTCGAATTTAGCTAATAAAAACAATTCTTCTTTAGGATAAGAGCAAACTATTCGATTCCAAGGAGCCACAAGTTCAAAACAATAAGTTTTCGTAGAATCTAAACAGGATAAATCATAATTATTCAATAACCTTTTAGCTTGCAAAGCATGATCACTAATGAATGATCCTTTAGAAGATACAATCAATTCGTCTTTGTACCAGAAAAGAACAATTAATGATCCGTCTAATTTTTCATAAATTTCATAAGGCTCGTTTGGTATTTGCTTTTCTTCTTCTAAATTAAAAAATTTATTGAAGCTTCTAGCTACTATATTGCCTTCTTGATCAGTAACCAAAGCTCGGCACATGAGGGTTGTTTCGTTCCATAGCCGATCATATTGAACTTTTGGAGAATAATTCCAAATAATTAAAGGAAGAGTAGGGTGGCTCTGTTTAATTAGTAATTTTTGATCGTGGTATTTTTCTAATAAATCAATCATGCTACTTCTTGCAAATATTTTGCTATGGCTTGGTCTTTCATTTTCAATTCAAAGTCAATATCAAAATCAAATCCGTAGTTGTCAAATTTATTAATGGCATAATCTGCGTGGGCGCGTGGATTTTTGCCTTCTTTGCTTTCTGAGTAGTGAAATAAAGGCTTGTATTCACCCCAAGTGTTGCAACAAGCGGCTACAGCGTCTTTTTCGCTAAGATTATCAGGATGACACTTGTGATGAAGATAATCAAGAGTTATTGGCTTATTTGTAGCAGAATGATAATATTTAATTAATTTATTCACGCTCCAACAATTAATTTTATCATCATTTTCAATAACAAGTCTGTTCCAACAATTTTCATCAAGACCTTCGCAATTCTTTATAAATCTATCGATGATCTCCGAAGGATCACCATCGTTATTGTGAATATGAAGATTCATAGGTGAATTATAATTGGCTGGACATCCGATTTGATCCATGAACCAACTATAGAAATTTAATTCTTTTATAGTTTTGTTTACCGCTTCTTGGTTTTTAGAAGCAAGAACATTATATTCACTAGGATGACAAGAAATTCTAGTATTACTTGCACAAATATATTCTTTAATTTGAGAAAACAAATTCTCTATTTTAGAATAATCTGGTAGTTCTTCTAAAGTTACGTTAGCTTTATCATAAGTTATTAGAGGAAACAAATCGCTAGAAAGCCTGTAACAGTAATTTCTTTCCGCACAATACTTGATTGCGTGAAAAGTAACGTCAATATTATTTAATATTCTTTGACTTAGAATTCCGACTGCCTCTTCTCTAGGAAGAGAAGAAAATCTTTTGTAAGTTATTTTTTGAAACTTTTTAGGCGAATCATTATTTTCTAAATCAAGAACTATACAACAAACGCCGAATTTCATGTGGAATCTCGCAGGAAAAAATTCATCTATGCTAATCCATAACGTTCCACCTTAAATAAAATTTTATCCTAATCTATAGATGTTTTTCTCTGCTTCAAATTCACTGCATGAGTTGCTTATATCACAAAATGGAACATGATAATCTTGCTTCTTTATGTTTGCTCGTTTAAAAAACTCAGCTTCAGACCATTTTTTTCTTATCTCTAAGCAAGCCTGCTCAATTTCTTCCTGACTAGGCGAATAGTCACGAACATGATCCTTCATAAAAACTCCTAAGTTAGTCAAAGCTACAAAAGTAGGCGTAAACAAAAACTACTAACACCCATATTAAAGCCGTTGTTTCCATAATTAATTGTCTTATTTTCTTCTTATGACAATCTTCTTTTTTACTTCCACAGGCTTCTCTTCTGTTTTTTGGACTATTTGAGGTTTTTGTGCTTGAGCTTTTTTTAGCCTCAAAATATTTTCTTCTTTGTCTTTCTCTTCTCTTTGTTTTTCTTTTTGCTTGTCTAATATTCTTTTTTCAATGCTAATTTTATCAATTAAATTTTGAAGCTCTTTGGAGTCAGTATTATATGCTAAGTTTATGTGATTGCAAACCGTTTTGTAATCATCGGTAAAAATATTAAAAAATTGTTGTGCAAAAAATATTAAAGAAGAAGGAAGGTAATTTATATTGCTTTTAAATCCAGTAGCAATAACTTCTTCTGCCCATTCGACAACATCTTCTTTTTTAGTGCTTTGCAATTTTACAGGGCATTTCCCGGCAGGAATAGCAACCACTCTATTTGTTGAATAAGACATAATTATTAATTCTCTAATGAGGAAGAATCATTATATCGAATTCAAATTCAAATTTCAATCATAATTACGTAAAGTCATTTACAATTTTTTCTATCAAAAGTCTAATGCAAACAATTACGCCAAGACCGAAAAACAAACCCATCAATGGAGGATAGATAAAAAATACTATAATTAAAGCAATTGCGAACTTCAAACTATCAGGCATAAGAAATCTCCTTTTCTTCTTCTTTTACGAAAGAATGTCTAACGCTTTCTGGAATAGCCTCTAAACCCCTGTTTCTAATCCCTCTCTTATTTAGCTCGTCAATTCCAGCAATGGTTATTGTATACCCTTTGGTCGAGACTGTAACCATGGGAATCGCTTGATCTGGGGTTCTAGAGAGAAGTGGGGGCATAATATACTTTCTAAGTTCATCTTCTTTTACATGTGCAACAAATGGAAGTTGCGATGCAGACATTGGAGATTGACCCAATGCTTTAAGAATATCAACTCTTATTTGGCTCATTCCAAATTCATCAATTCCGTGATCCCTTGCAACAGATTGAGCAACGAATTTCCAATCTCTTGGATTCATTTCTTGTTCAACCCTCATGTCTTTTGCAAAAGCAATAGCTTCTCTTGGAACTTGTGAATTATAGTTTGAAACAATATCGCAAATCTCCTCGCTCCAATCTGGGTTGTTGGAGTTGATAATTTTAGAAATTTCTTTCTTGGAATACAGTCTTAGAAATACTTTTTGAAATCTTGTATCAAAAGCATCGAACAAATCGCCTCTATCTGTGGTTGCTATCACCCAACAGATATTATTTGTATGAATCGTACTTCCTTCTTCAGTAATCATAAGTCTATCGTTTGGCTCTGTCGCCTTCAATAAACCTTGAACAACATTTGATTTTAGATTGTGAACCTCATCGATAAAAACAACACAAGGAGGAGGACAATAAACTTTGTCGCCAAAGTCAAATAATTCAAAGTTTAGTCCAAGCTTTTGATAATGCTCGGTAATTGCCTTTTGGGTTTCAAAGAAAATATCATCAACTTTTTTCACTGTCTGCGGTTCGATAACAACAAAAGGTATAGACAATGTCTTGGCAAATAGTTTTGCAAGATAAGTCTTGCCGGTAGATGGTGGCCCGCACAAAGCAAAAGAATAGTCCGAACAGCAGTGGTCTTCTTTTCCAATGGCAGAAAAAACCGCTCTAGAAAGGCGCCTTATTGCCTCCTCATTTCCAATGAAAGAATTCAAATTACACTGGCCAGATTGAATAAAATTTCTTCTAGCGTCTAAACTCGGAACCAAAAAATTAAGATGTTTCTGCATGATGTATTAGGCAACTTTCCTGAAGTTATTGATTTTCTCTTTTACCCTTCTCCAAGCATAAGTCACAGCCATCCTTGAAAAAGGCTTGCCAGTCTTAGGATTGACAACATTCTTAGCAACGGAGTTTATTCCTAGTTTGCTAGAAGATTGCATAAATCCTTCTAAGACAGCTTTTTCCAAATCGGTGAGATTCATGCCTCCAATCTCTTTATCATCTAACGATTCTACAAAAGTATTATTTGAAGATAAAATCAAATCCCCACCCCTTTTCCCAGAGGAAGAATAATGTTTCGCCCCATCAACTCCAGCGTAATGCTTACTCATTGTAGTTTTTTCATCGTGATGAGAAACGAAACAATTCAATGTAGATCGGAGAAGTTCAATTTCATTTTCTTTCAAATTCATAAGTTCAACAACTTCTTCAAAATTAGAGTTTCTTCCTAAAGACTTTTGAACTTCTATGTATCTTCTTTTTAGTTTAATTGATTTTTTGCTAAGTTTAGACATAGAATTAGATCTACTGCACAAGCTGCTGATGTGTCTGTTTGCACAAACATAAAAATATGTAGAAAAACAAATCTTTTCTTTTGCGTAAGAGTGAATAGAGGAAAGGGCAGACTTGAAAGCTTCACTTTCCAAATCCTCAAAAGATAACGCAGAATCACAAAGACTCTTGCTTTTGTTTTTCTTATTGGCAAGCCCAGTGAGCATTCCCGAAATAGATGTTAGAATTTCCCATCTAATATCTTCAAGAAAAACTATTGCCCTAACATCACAATTTGGAATTAAGACTCCGTGCAAATTAATATCTGCCGTGGGACAACTTCTATACGCACCCAATATTTGTTTGTAATATTTGGGTCTATTAATACTTTCGTTGTTGCTAGTTACAAATCCCCTGCTTCCTTTTCGATGAGCAACTTGTTTGTAATACTTTTTTAAGGTTTTATTACAATTCGAAAGATCAATTTGAAGTTCTTCTCGACGATTTTCGTTTATTGGAACATATGGAATCATCATTTTTATCTCCTTGTACAGGTGTCTATCGACATAACGGTCGAGAATAAAAAAAATTTATGCACAATAAATTAAAGTTTGTTTAAAGTATTTTTAAATTTATAAAACGACTATAATATTGAAAAATAAGGAGTAAATTTTATGGAAAGAGTAAGTCTGATAAATGGAGACATCCCGGTAATTTTGGTTGCTCCCCATGGTCTAGACGATACAAATACCGCCTTGATTGCGGACACTGTTGCCTCTGAGATGGGAGCTTTTGCCGTTATAAACAGAGGATGGAAAAGAAATAAAAAATTTAATTATTTTGCAGATGAAGCAGACTGCAATCATGTTGGTCATGTTCACGAAGATGTTATAAAAGAAGAATTTTTAGAACAAATTCTAAGAATGACAGCTAGAATTCTAAAAAAAATAGACAACAGAGTTTATATTTTTTATTTACATGGATGCAGTAATAGCGTAAAAAATGAAGTTGCCGATCAAAACTTAGACTTAATTATAGGTTACGGAGAAGGAAATCCTTCTTCATATACTTGTGATCTTCGTATAAAAGATGCTTTTTGTTATTTTTTAGAAAACGAATCGTTCGGTGTTTATGAAGGAAAAAAAAGAGGAAAATATTCTGGGCGTTCGAAAAACAATATGAATCAATTATTTAGAATATGGTATCCTAACAACCATGTCCATTCTATGCAAATTGAAATTGTCAAAGAATTAAGAGAAAATGATGAAATGATTCAAATCTTAGCAGATGGATTAATAGGATCAATTGACGATCTTTTATTATTTGATGATACAACAAGCATAATTAAAAGAAAGCCTAAATTTATTTAAGGGTTATGGATTGGTGCTATTTTTGAGACGCGACAACGCTCACTTTCCCAAAAATCATTGGAGTGACCAACTATGCTCGCTTAAGTTATTGCTCAATCAAAGCACTATCTTTGATTGTGGGCAATCCCAATCCAATCCATAACACCTTAAATTAATTTTTATTCGCCTTTATTCACAACATATGCCTTTTCAGATTCTCCTATTAAAATTTTATTTTGAATGCCACTATCGAATCCTTTATGCCAAACCTCGGCGTAGTAGTCTTTTTTATTCACTCCATCCAAAATTCCAGCGACATAGTTGCGAGTAGCAATTCCCTCATTTTTGTTTTTTTCTTCTTGAACTGCACAAATTAAATCTCTAATTTCATCTTCGTTAATTTCTTGAGATTTTTTATTTATTTCAACAAATTCTTTCAATACTTTGATTTGATTATTTTGATAACAAAATATCTCCCAAGATACAATTGAAAATACAGCAATTAAGATTAAAGATTTGTCAATTTTCATAAAAATCCTTTTAAAAAGAGAAATAGAACTCCCGCCGTATCTCAGACGGGAATTCTACTCTCTTTTCCTGCTTACGACAAGAGCTTAGAAATGATTTCTAAATTCTTTTTTGCAGCATTCAAATCTCCACCAACAGACTTAAGAAGATTCTTGGCACTAATCAAAGTGTCAACACTTTCCAATTGAAACCAATCTGGACGAGACTTCTTAATCTTCTTTGAAAAAGAAGAATCATAAACTCGACCCTTCTTCTTTGAAGAAGTTTTCTTATTCAAAGAAGTTTTAACCTGGGAGACAAGCTGTGGGCTAACGCTAAGACCCTTAGCCTTCAAAGCTTCGCTAACAGCCCTAGGGCCACGATCAGACGGCTTCACCGAATTCAAATATTCACGAATCGCCTGAGACCGATTAACCACTTCCTTTTCAGCCATAAAATTTTCTCCTTTGGCATTTTAGAAACAATAGCATTGCGACACACAACGCCTAATCATTCATTAGCTTGGCAACAACTTTCAAATTTTGCAAAGCCAAATCGAGATTATTATTACAAGATTTCAAAAGATCTTTGGCAATAAATAATCCAGAATTTTTCTTAGTTCTACCGCTACGACCACTTCTATTACCGATTCTCTTCAAAACTCTTTTGCCTCTAATAGAGAGTTTCACCATTCCAACATGATGAACAGTAACATCAACTCCCTTTTTCTTCAAATCCTGAACAACAGCATTTGGGCTTTGTTCAAATGATTTTGCAGAAAGCAAGTGTTCTCTGATAATATCGGTTCTAGACTTTTTTCTCATCACGCACTCCTAATTTTCACTTTTTATAAGCTCTTTCAACTTCATCATCATTCGGCTTGCCGGTAATAGTAGCTTCTGCTTCCGACAAAAGCCTTGCGGTCTTATCGGCAGGAGCGTCACTACAAGCAAACTTGACTCTCTGACAGAAATGCACAGGGCAGAAAACTGTCAGAATAGAATCCAATTCATCCTTAGATTCTGCGTAATTGCAAACTCTATCAAGAAAATCCGCACCGTCAACAAGCTGCGGAAAGTATTTGGTATGACTTTCCACATTCTGCTTGATCAATACCCAACCTTCTTCCGAAATCTTTTTCAACATATCAAGACGAGACTTAGAATTTAATTCAATTCCATCTTCATCCTGACCATTTATAACCTGAAAAAGAAGCTCGGAAGCAGAAATCTGAGGGTCTGTTGCAGGCTGCAACTTTCCTTCAACCATCACGCCATTGAGCATATCTGTGAAGTTAAGACTCCACTGAGGAACGAATGAAACCTCATCTTCAATAATACGAGCCGCATTGCTCTTCTTTACGCCAAGATCGACAAGCGCCTTAAGAAGGACATCTTCCGGCAACTCATCTTCTGGAACCTCTGGCATATTAATCTTAATTCTAGTTCCAACTTGAACAATAAACTGACCTTCGGCTTCAAGACTTCCATCCAAATTTTGAACCTTGATAGAAGGATTCTTAGGCTGAGTCTTGGAACGCCACAAAGTATCCTTATACTTTTCAAAAATGGCCCCATAAATATCTGCCGTCTGACTCTTTTTGCTGGCCTCAAAAATGTCAAAAAGTTCCTTGGTAGCAGCGAATTCTACAAACTTTTCCTTCGTCTCGTCATCAATATCGATGACTGGACGAGCGTCAGCCTTGACCTCCTTAGTAGAAGGCTTCACCTTCGTCCTAAAGCGATCCACAACCTTACTATGCTTGCGAGGAGCTTCACGATCCCCACCCATAGGAATGGAATGAGCGGCATCAGACTTAGATGCTGCTTCGGGCTTGGTTTCAGACTTCTTCACAATATCAATCTTCTTAGCCATAACTTCTCTCCTTGTTTTCGGAATTATGTTGGACACACTTGGATAACGAGTCTTAGTAATTAATATTTTAGACGATTTTTTGACCTAAAAAATTTAATTTGATTTGAAATAACTTACTCAACGACTGAGTAAATCATTCACATGACTCTATATCATAGGTCGCAATTCAAGATTGTAAAGCAAGAAAAATTATAGATAAAATAATAAAAATTATTTTTTTAATAAACTAATTTCATGTTGTTATCAAGCAAATCTGATTCGCAATCCTCTAATAGAGCAGAGGTTGAAAAGAACATCTGCGAACCACTGGTGGTTGCGTCATCAATATCATTGGTTCCAACTATCACAAATTTTCCAAAATCACTGCAGCTTTTTAAAGTTTTTATGGCCGCTTGCTTGTGACTTGAAGCTAATTGTCTTGTATCAACCGATCCCGTTCTAACATAGTACAAGAACATAAACCCTCCAAATTTTAGTGACAAAATTATTATACTAAATATTTTTTTTCTGTCAATAGCGATTTCATGATGGATTTATTAATAATAAAAAAAAAATTTAAGCGACAAATTTGTAAAAATATTATTAAATTTAAATTCAATGATATTTGATAAATAATTTGTGCAGAAGCTAAATTAAAATATACAAATGGCAATAATTCAATCATATAATAAAAATTTTTCCGGGGGAATTGGCGACTTCATTCGAGGAGGTGTTTTTCTTTATAGAAAATGCCCAGAAAACTTATTTATTGATTTTAAGCATCACCCAATATCTAATTATTTAATTAATAAGAATGAATCAAATTTAGACTACAAAGAATGCGAAATAATCAATCTAGATGCGTCAAAAAAAATTATTCAAGTAGAAGAAATTATACAAAAAATTATTTCAGAAAAAGATAAAAATCATTTTATTAGCTCTTTTTATTTTGATGTTTTTCCAACAAATTTCAATAAAAATCTTTACGAAAAAATTGAAAATTTTAAATTAGAAAAAAAAGAAAAGCAATTTTTTAGAAATTGCTTTTCTTTTAATGAGAAAATAGAATTGGAATACGAAAAATTCTTAAAAGAAAATAGACTAAAAGAAAAAAAATATAAAGTGTTTCATTTTAGACTTGGAGACATAGAGTTACTAGAAAAAGAGCCAATCGAAATAATTGAAAAAATTAAAATTCAAACTAAATTCAAATATGAAATTATTTATAATAGAATTCTTATGAAAACAAAAGAGAAAATAGTGGTGCTATCGGACTCCAATAAATTCAAAAAGTTTCTAATAAATAAAAAAAATAAAAGAATTGTAGTTGCCAAAACAAAAAGCAACCACTGTGTAAATAAACCCGGTTTTCTTTGTCTTCAAGAAAAGAGTATTTCTATAAAAAACATGTTTGATTTAGCTTTAGATTTGAAAATATTATCACAATCGAAAAACATAATTTCTTATAGCTCTCATTTTTGGGGTTCTGGGTTTTCTTTTTGGATTAGTAAAATATTTGATATAGAAATTGAGTTAAATCATTTATCTTAAGGAAAAAATGAGCGAGATTAAAAATGTAATTTACAAAAGTCTAATAGATAGTTTAAATTTAAATGAAATAAAAAGTGAGCCAAACAAGCTAGAGTGTGTTTGTATAAATTTTATTTCAAAAGAAAAAAATCAATATGAAATTTTCTTGAATCAATTAAAAAATAAAACAAATAAAAACTTATCAAAAGATTTATGTTTTATAATAATAGCAAATAACTTTATGCCTGAAGAAGATGTTGATTTAAAAGAAATGTTCAAAGAAGTTAAAATTTATAATTTAAATCTTACTGAGCATGAAGATTTGTATATTCCTTTTAAGATAGAGAAGCGATACATTGAAGAAAATAAAGATAATATTCCTGCTTACGGAATAAAATCAGGACCAAATTTAATGTTTTTTAAATCTATGGAATTATCAAAAGAATATGATACCACTTTGCTACTAGAAACAGATTGTATTTTATCTAATGATTGGCTAGAAAAAATAAAAAATTATGTTGAAAATTCAAATGAATTTTGGATTTCTGGGGCTTTGTACGATGGGGAGCAATTCTCAACAGATCCTACTATGTTAACGCATATAAATGGAGTTGCTTTATACGCAACAGGTAAAAAAAACTTCCAAATATTTATGCAGCATTTTGAACAAGATTTTTTAGAATCAGTTAAACAAACTCCTAATTTAGCATACGATTGGGCTTTTAGATGTTTTATAAATGAAAATATAAAAAATAAAAAAGACCACTTTTTTTGGAAATTTATCAATAGAAACTACGTAGCAAATAAATTCATATTTAATTTCAGTCTTAGTTTTGATGAAAATTTTGATGAAAATAAAATTATTAATTTATATAATTATGCTATACTTCATAAAAAACAAAGATTACCAGTAGACAATAAAGAAAAAATTTACTAATATATTTTATGAAAAAAGCACTAATTTTAGGGGCAAATGGACAAGACGCTTCTTATTTAATAGAATTTTTACTAGAAAAAAAATATGAAATACACGGCACAATAAGAAGAAATTCTGTTCCCGAGTCACAAACAACAAGAATTAAAAATATACATGCAGAAAACCTAATAAGTCTTCATTATACAGATTTAACAGATCCGCTAAGTATTGAAACGGTAATTAGCAAATTAAAACCAGATGAAATTTACCACTTAGCAGCTCAGTCCCATGTTCAAATATCTTTTGAATTGCCCAAATATACTCTTGATGTTAATGCTGGAGGAACTTTGGCCGTGCTTGAAGCTGTAAAAAAATTCTCTCCAAAATCAAAAGTTTACCATGCAGCAACTTCAGAAATGTTTGGAAATTGCTGTGATGCGGATGGATATCAAAGAGAAACAACTCAAATGATACCTGTGAGTCCTTATGGTTGTTCAAAATTATTTGCACACTCCTTATGCAATAATTACAAAAACTCATATAATCTTTTCATTTGTTCAGGAATTCTTTTTAACCACGAAAGTCCAAGGAGAGGAATAAATTTTGTTACAAATAAAGTTGCCTTAGAAGCAGTAAAAATTAAAAAAGGATTGTCCAATAAGCTTTCTTTAGGAAATTTAGATGCAAGAAGAGATTGGGGACATGCGAAAGATTATGTTGTTGGAATGTGGTCAATGCTGCAACAAAAAGAACCCGAGGATTTTGTTCTGGCGACGGGGTCATCTAGAAGCGTAAGAGATTTGGTTGATTATGTCTTTAATAATTTAGAATTAGACTCTAAAAAATACATTGCTTGCGATGAGAAATACATTAGACCTGAAGAACTAAATTATCTGAAAGGTGATGCTTCTAAAGCTAAAGAAAAACTAGGGTGGGAACCGTCATATACTTTCAAATCCATGATGGATGAAATGATAGAGTATTGGCTAAATAACATATAGACATGCTTTACTTGACATATAAAACAGAAGAAAAAAAAGATGGGCTAGGAGCACAATATCAAAGAATAATAGGAATAATAGCTTTATCAAAAATATTAAATTGTGAATATGTCCACTCTCCAATCACAAGCATAGAGCATTGCGTAGACGCAAAAGAATCTGAAGATTTTTTTAATATAAATAAAATTTACAAAAATGTAGATCAAATAAAATATGACCAAATAATAGACATATTGTATCCGACAGAAAGTCAACTTGAAAAAATCAAAGAACAAAAACAAAACACACTAGTTAGAATTTTTTTGCCATTTGGAATTATAGAAGGATGGGATGATAATAAAAATTACATGGAAATCTATGATGAAATTATGCCCGTGTTGCGTCCTCTAATTTCAAAAAAACAACTGCGGTTCGATGAAAAATCCCGCAATATATCAATTCATATTAGGAGAGGAGATGTAACAATAAAATCTTATCCTAAAAGATACGTTCCAATAGATTTTTATAAAAAACTTATAGAAAAATTAAAAAAAATATATGAAAATTATCAAATTCATATATTCACAGAAATTAAAAAAAATCTAAACGAATTCGATTATTTTAAAAACCAAAATATAAAAATTCATGCAAATGAAAATGTTTTTGAAAGCTTTTATAACTTAACGAAATCTGATGTTCTAGTAACAGCCCCAAGCTCATTTTCTATATTGGCAGGACTTTATAACACTTCAAAAGTTTTTTATATTGAAAAAACTTTATTCAATAATAGAAAACATAAAAAGATTAGCCGATGGGAGCTACTTCCTTTTGATAATTGATTCGTTTTAATGAATCTTCAAAGTCAACTCCTGCTGTAAGATATTTTTTAACAGTAAGAACCTGATCTAGATTCATTCCAACCATTCTTTTTGCAAAATCTTTATTATCAACTAATTTTTCAATAATTTCTACACTTGGATTTGGAAATTCCAAAACATATTTGAATCGACCGGGTCTGTTCTTCAGAGCATCATCTACTTTAGAAATATCATTAACGGTCATTATAAAAATGACATTTTCATAGGTGTTGTAAACACCGTCAAAAGCATTCAAGATAATGTCGAATGTAAATTTAATATTTTTATTGTCGTCGCCAATAATGCATTTTCTTTTGTCGAAGTAATTATCAAAATCTTCCAACAAAACAATGCAATCAGATGGGATCTGAGAAAAAAGCATCAATAAATCATGATTGGTAAAATCAGGAGAAAAAGTAATCATCTTTATTGGCAAATTGTATTTTGTGGCCAAATATTTAATAAAATAAGTTTTCCCATTACCTGGGTTGCCATAGAATAAAGCACTTGTTTTTACTTTATCTCCTATTTCTTTTTCAAAATCCAAACATATTTCATTGAGTATGATTGGATTCAATTCTTTGCTCTTTATGCTTCCGATCTTGTCAGATCCATAAGGAAACAACAAATCAATCGGAACATTTACGCAATTCTTATGAGATTTTATTAGGTATTCTTTAAAATCATAATAACTAAATCTGAACAGGGTTACTTTGGTAATGAAATCTTTTGCTTCAAAGCCAGCACTCATTAATCTTTCTTGATGATTGATATAAAAACCGGGACATTCTTTTATAAAACATAAGGCAGAAAAAACTATTGGATATTTTCTTTCATGAGTAAATTCTTCTTCAATTAATACGATTTTGTTATTTTTACATATATCATATAAAACCTTGTAAGAATTTTCGTCAATCCTTATTTCTATTAATATTAGATATTTAACAACAGCCCAAGCTGCCAAAAAAGAAGCGGCTATTGCAACCAAATTAGAAAACGACAACATCATTTGTACTCGTTTTCTAATTCATTATATTTAGAAAGAGCTTCAAACAAAACAAATAATTGTCTCTTTCCAAAATTTGGGATTGATAATAAAGTTTCTTTTTTATGAAACATCAATTGTTCTAAATTTGAAATTTTATGAGATTCAAGTAGATTAATTAATCTTTGCTTGACTCCTAAATTTTCCAAATTAGAAATAGAGTGTTTTTCTTCAACCCCCTTTTTAATCGCGGCCAAAGCCTCAATGGATATTGTGGGTAGTTTATCAGAAACGGATGAAGTTTTCATAAAAGCCCTCCTTTGGCTTAGTATAATCAATTTTATATAAAAGTCAACTTTTACTTACTGCTTTTTTCTTGGTGGGTTTATCCTTGCATTTGCAAAGATAAAAATGGGACGAAGATTTAAAAAACAAACCACAAGAATCGCAAATAGACTTACTTGAATTTAATTCAAAGTTGCACTTGCAAACATATTCGGGATTTCTATGAGCTTTTTCTGAAGTTCTAGAAAATAGCGAGCATATTGAACAAAAATCCATTTTCATCCCGTAATAATTAGGTTTATTTGCGTTCTTGTGGTTTGGTTTCAACTAAGCCGCTTTTTTGAAAATATCTCTTTCTCCTCTAATAATCTTCTCATCAATTATGAGATCTTTACTTTCAAACTCAGACAAGTCAAAAGTAATGGGATTCATAATTTTAGTAACAATTCTTCTCAAAGCTCTAGCTCCTGTTTTCTCTTTGATTGCCATTTTTGCAATTTCCTTTATGGCTTCTTTGGTAAATTCTAAATTTACATTGCTATAAAGAAATTGTTTCTTGTACTGCTTAAGGAGAGCATTTTTTGGTTCAGTCAAAACATGAACCAATTCATCTTCAGTAAGCTCTCTAAGACAAGTTTGGACAGGAAGCCTTCCAATAAACTCAGGAATCATCCCGAATTCAACTAGGTCTTCGGATTGAAGGAAATCCATCCAAGAATCGCCTCGAAATTTAGAGGCATCACCGAAGGGACTTCCAAAACCTATTTGCTTTTTGCCTAAACGCTTCTTAATAATATCATCAATCCCAACAAAAGTTCCTCCGCAAATAAACAAAATATTTTGAGTATTTACCTGCAAGAACTCTTGCTCTGGGTGCTTTCTACCTCCGACGGGAGGAACATTGCACACGGTTCCCTCAAGCATCTTTAGCAAAGCTTGCTGGACTCCTTCTCCCGAAACGTCTCTTGTTATAGAGACATTTCCAGAAGAACGACCAATTTTGTCAATTTCATCAATATAAAGAATTCCCATCTCTGCTCTGCCTATGTCCATATCAGCAGAACGAATGAGTCTTAGAAGAAGATTCTCAACATCCTCGCCAACATACCCAGCTTCCGTAACCGTAGTAGCATCTCCAATGGCAAAAGGAACTTCCAAAATTTTAGCCAAAGTAGAAGCCAACAAAGTTTTGCCCGATCCAGTCGGACCAACCATCAAAACATTGCTTTTGTCAATCTGAGTCTCTGCTAAGGTCTTGTCCGTTATGGTCTTACTCAGTTCTTTATCCATAAGACGAATGTAATGATTATAAACACTAACTGCCAAATTCTTTTTAGCTTCAGTTTGACCACAAATATATTCGTCTAATTTCGAAACAATTTCTCTTGGAGATGGAATGCTTAATTTTTTAGGCTTGCTAGGCGATGATGCAATTCTCTTAGACATAACCTTATCGGCGGTATCAATGCAATCGCTGCAAATATAAACGCGATCAGTGCCTTCCGGCCCACCTTCTACCAGAGGGCCAATCTCTTTGGAGGCCTTGCCACAAAAATCACACTTTTTTTCTTCAACTTTCTTCCTGCTCATAAATACAACTCCTTAGGAACAATGATTTTATATACACGCACATTGTAGCCCAAAGAGACGACCCAGTAAACCATGAGAAGAAACGTTTAATTTTTAATTAAATATTTGCCCCATCTTTTTTGTAAATAAATTAAATTATTTTGAATATTATATTTTAAGTTTATTTTTTGTGCAACAGAGTTAGATGTTACGCTTCCATAGTGAAAAACAAGATCAGAAGAATAGCAAGCATATATTTTTTTATTTTTTTCTTTTAGTCTAAATGAAAAATCAGAATCTTCACAATAAGCAAATTTAATGTTTTCTTCATCAAATAAGCCAAAATCTTCATAAATTTTACGCGGAATACATAAACAAAAACCACAAATATAATCTATTTCGTAACCATAATTTCTTGAAACACCCATTCCCATCGAATCAACAATTCCACCTTCAAAACCAGTGGCTGCCACATCTTTATTATTTTCTAAAAATCCAATCAAAACACCATCCCAATATGGTCGAACTTCTGTGTCTGAGTTCAGCAATAAAATGTATGGCGACGTAGTCTCCTTTGCCATTTTATTATTAGGAATAACAAATCCTATATTCTCTTCAGATCTGTATAGCTTAACATTTTTATTTTTATTACTAAGTTTTTGTAAATAAAATTTTATATTTTTATCTTAGGCGTTGTCCCAAATAAATAAATTAAAGTTTTTAGTGTTTTTGTAAATTGATTCTATGCAATTTTTAACATAATCATATTGATTATGAACAACAATTAATATGTCTTTGTTTATTCCATCAGAACTATCAGACAATAATAATTCTTCTTTGATTTTTTCAAAATTCATTATTATTTTTAGCACTCTCCATTAAATCTTTTATATTTTCTGTACAGAAACCATGCTCACCACGTTCAATAAATTCATAAATAACGCCTGTCAACGCACTCGGTTTTGTAAAAACTTGTGTTAAACCAGGACATGTCAACGGTTTGCTTGAAGAAAACTCGGCATATCCTTTTTCCTGCCATTCTTTCATTATTTTTTCAACACTTTCAACTTGATATGCTATGTGATGAATACCCCCAACGCCATCTCTTCTTGCAACCCATTTTCCAACACTAGAATCTGGAGTTCCATCTGATATGAATATTTCTGGAGGAAGATGAAATTCTGCAAATTTTGTATCATCTATTTCATCACTTGAAAAAGAACTTGATTTTTTCGAAGATTTTGAAGTCAAAAAATCACCTACATATTGTCTGATGAGCCAATGTAAATTTTCCACCTTTGGCTTTTCTGGCGGTTCTAGTGATATGCATTTTGATAATGTTCCTTCAGCAAAGTTTATATCAAACTCAGTTTGAATTTGATATCCAAAAGCATCAATAAAAAATTGTGCGGTTTTTCTCCTATCCGATACTCTATAAGCAAGATGGTCTAGTCTCATAAAAATCTCCTTTAAATTAAATTAGTAATGAAACCATTATTTAGATACACTCTGGGTCCTGTTTCAAATTTAGGATTTGAAATACTAAAAGAATCCATTAATTTACTTAAAAAAAATTATGATTGCGACATTGTTGTTTGTTACAATCAAATAAAAAATAAAGACATATTAAGAGAAATAAATGAAGAGTTAATTGATCAAGAAAAATATACAAATAGTCTTCCGTACGCTCCAATAAAAGAAATTTGGAAAATTTGCCCTCCTAGACTAAGCCCAAATACACATGAAATTTTCTTGGATAATGACTTAATAATAACAAATAAAATACCACAAATTGATGAGTTTCTGCGAGAAAAAGAAAAAACAATAATATTATCAGGATTTACTGGCGAGCGTCATAAAGTTAATGGAAAAGAGGTGCAAAAAAGATATTATGGACAATACGATCATTTTATAGATCAAAAATACATAATAAATGGAGGATTATTTGGAATTCCACCTAACTTTGATTTTGAAGATAAATTAAAAAATTTATGCATTGGAAATTGGAAACAAGATAGAGAGCTTGCTCATAATGATGATCAAGGAATTATAACCGCAGCTTTAACAATGAACAATGAGGCAATAGTCATACCAGAAGATCAAATATTAATTTATGATTGTGCTTATGCAAAATATAAAGAATGCAATGGCTACCATTTTTTAGAATCTAATAGAAATGAAAATCATACTGGTTGGGATTTTTATAAATTAAATAAAAAAGCCCCGATGCCGGTTAAGACATCGGGGCTTTAATTTTAAGATTAGATTAGCGATTGAAGAGTCTCTTGCGATACTTAACTTCAACAACGCCATCCTTGCCAGTGACCACAGCCTCATATCGGCCATAATCATAGACAACTCTACTGCCGTCCTTGTTCTTCCTTACTTCCTGCTTAGAGGGGCAAGGAGGAGCACAAATTTCAACAGAAACAGGAGTTCTGGTAGTTACCTTCTGGCAACAAGCATCACAACCCGTTTCTGTCATACAGACCCCAACAGAGGTCGGCACAGCACAAGGAGCAATTCTACCCTTGTGCTTATACTTAACACAATTAGGGCCATTGCAGACAGGTGCGGAATCCACAACAAGAAGAGTCGAGGAAATCTGCTCCTGCACAGCAGCGGCAGACGTAGTAGTAGTTTCCTGAGCAGGAACGGTTTCCTGAGCAGGAGTCTTTAAAACGCTCTGCGTGTCATTTGCTAAGGTGGGAACGCCATTCTCAGCAGCATTCACAACCATAGAAAAAACAAACATAGCCGAAAACATAACAAACCTAGTCATAGTCAATCCCTTTCTTTTAGAGAAATCCATTTGCAAAAATTCTGCAAACTTCTTCGAACGCTCAACATTATAGAATAAACGATTGAAAAGTAAAGTGTAAAATAAAATATAATTAACTCGTTATTATTATTTATTTTTGCGGTTTATTTGTTGGAGGTTTTATGAATATTAAACAAAAAGAGAAGATCTCTAAAATAATAAAATTATGCAATGAGAAGATAGAAGAGCAAAAGAAGCATGAATCTAAAGTTGGTTATGGCGAGGATTATTGTGATGGACGCATTGTTGGTGGAGCAGCTTTAGCTCGCCGGATAATTGAATTATTAAAAGATATGCCTTGGTAGTTAATTAAATAAAAAATCCCACCCCCTTTTTCAGAGGGTGGGATTTTTTGATCTAAAAATCAAGCGGTACGTTTAGCATTAGGATTCAGCATGTACCTTTTGCTAGTTTCGTCGTGAAGAACGACCGGATCAGTACCTTCATAACCAGGGTGGTGTTTCTCTTTCGAGAGACTGTAAAGACACTGATAGACATTCTGCTTCAATCCATCGCGACCTTTCTTACCGCTATAATTATAGCCAGCCTCTTCAACCCTATTGGTCAAATCCGCCAACTTAAGTCCATCCTTATTTTTCCCAAGAACAGACTGAACAACTGCCGGAAGGGGATCGCCGCTCTTGGCGACTCTTTCAGCTTTCTTCACAACGGTTTTATCCACTTTAGGAGTAACCGTTGCTCCGCCGTTAAGCTTATTCTTCACAATAGAAACCAAAGCAGGGGCAACCTCTATGCCCTCTTTCTTGAGAGCTTCAATAACATCTCTAGGACGAGCGTTAGAGCCGTACTTCTTGAAATAAGCACGGATAAGCTCCGAACGATTAGGACCGCCATCTCGACCAGAACGAGGCTTTTCTGCTCCCGTCTTGACCTTGGTGGTCTTATCGGCCTTTCTAGAGGCCTTTGCCTCTTTCTTAGCAACCGTCTTTTCTTCGACCTTGTGCGAAGTGAAAATCTCATTGATGAGGTTTTCAGCCTTAGAATGAAAATCCTTAATCCGAGCAATCGTCCTTTCGAACTGCTTAGTAGTCATTACACAACTCCCGTTTCCAATTTTAGGCTCGATGTTTTATAGCGACCGGTTGATGAGCCTTTGTTTCAACCACTCGTTGTTTCCTATTCAACTATACGTAACAGGGTTCGAATGTCAAAAAACTTTTTCAGATTTTCCTAGAATAAACGTCGCAAAGACCTTGTAATCAAAGACTTACGTCGATAATTTTTTTTCTAGACCATAAATTAATAATAAAAAAAAATTATTATTAATTTATTTTTTGGTGAAAATTTTTTTTGATAAGAATACTATACTACTATTAGCAAGGAAAAAGAAAGGAGACAAAAATGCTAGTTTTAAGCCGAAAGAAAGACGAGACAATTATTGTAAGAATACCTGGAAGAGAGGACATCCGTCTAACTGTTGTAAGGATCGACAACATGAACAAGGTTAGAATAGGAGTCGAAGCTGAAAAAGATGTTGTAATACTAAGATCAGAACTTGATGAAAAGATTCAACAAAAAACAGTAGCAGCAGAACAATAAAATTAAAAAATATCAATTGCATAATTTAATAATTTTATTTTAAATTCTCTGTCTTGTTTTATTCCATACATGCTTTCAAAAATCTTCATTTGATTCATCCATTGATCATCAGACCATCTTCGATCATGGATTTCATGATATACAAAAGGAATATTTATTTTGTATATCGGAACACTTTGAATCATAGCTAAATAAACAATCCACCAATCCCAACAACAAGATCCCATGGCAAAATTTGATTCTTCAATTTCAAATTGCCTATTAAATATAAAAAAATCTATTCCACCAAAGTTCTGACCTATATGTTCGTATTTTTTTTTATAATTATATCTCTGGCCAATTATCAGACCTTCTTTTTTTAAAATTTCATCCCAAATAAAATGATCGCCTACTAATTCAATATCACAATTAGTTAAACAAAAATTGCCAGAGTTGTTTCTGGCAATTTTTGTTATATCGTTAATTTTATGGAGATTTTTATTATCAACTAAATTGGCTTTATTGCATATTGTCTCTGCATCATTTGGACTGGTTTCTTCTTGTGCTTGAATCGCAAAAATTTCATTTGCAAATGAAAGCCAAGTTTTATATTGATCGCCATAATTTTTTGAAAAAGAAGTATAAAAATCTAAAGACATATTGAATAATAGAGATGATATGAATGTTTTTTTCAAAAATATAGTTGTTTGTGCTATTATAATCTTACGGAGGCGGATGTCGTTATAATTTACAAAAAAAGGATGTGTTTAAAACATGGAAATCATTGAGTTTTACGAAAAAAATCTTATAGAAAAAAATTTTGATGATGAATTTTATATAACGCAAACTGGTGATGTAAAAAGTTTTTACCAACCATACTGCCGGGAAAATAGCATAACAGAGCGACAAAGATTGTTTTATCACTATATTTTTTTTGGTAAAAACCTTGGACTCTGTGGGTGTAGAGAAGAGTTTGAAAAATTAAAAACAGAAAAAATAAAAAAAAATAATCAACTCCGAGGAAGAGATGAAGAAATAGATCTACGAGAATTAGACAAATACGTTGTAGAAGAAGAGATTAAAAATATGGATGGATATGTAGTTGATCACAACAGGAATTATTTTATAAATAAATATGCCATCCAAGTATTAAACACAATGTCAGCAGAAGAAAAAGATGACTATATCTTGAATGCCATTACAAAGAAGTTTGAAGAAATAAATAACATTCAAGTCCAAGAAATAATAAGTGAAAAATACCCTGAAATAATACTTGGAGAAATAGATTAGTTGCACACAATAGATAAGGCGACAAAAGAAACATTAGATGCCTATTTTAATTCATTGATTTCCGCTGGGTGTAAGATTTCGCACAATAAACTTCTAGAGTCTTTTCAAAATTCAACACACATCTCAGATGTTTCTTGTTTAATAAAAATTTCGGGAGGAGAATTATTATGTATCGGAGACACAGATAAGCACGCGAGATTCAAGCACCTAAATTATTTTTTAAATAAATATATTTTTAATAATCCTAGTAAAAACTTTACTGCTTTATTTGTATTAAACGACGGCAGACCACTAAATATACCTTGTTTCTCAATCACAAGAGAATCTAAAAAAGCTGTGTACAATATTCCCATACCTATGGGAAATGATCGAGGAATAGAGCGAAGTTGTGGCACACCAATTATTGGATGGGATGATTATATCGATAAAACTATTGTAAAAAAACAAAGTTTATATCCCTGGGATGCCAAGATTAACAAAGCTGTTTTTCGAGGACAACTATCCAAAAAAACTTGGAAAATAGCAAAAGTTGGTGTAGAAAAATCATCGTGCTGGTCGGATACTACCAGAGGTTTTTTATACAAAAATTTTCACAACGATCCGTTATTCGACATAGGATTCACCAAGTCATACGAACCGGAAATTCCTTTGTCTGATTTTATGCCAATGTCTGATCAGCAACAATACAAATTCATATTGAATATCGGTAATAATATAGATTGGGCAGAAAGATTAAGAATATTGTTGTTTATGAACAGCGTAACAGTAATACACTCCGCAGAAGTTTTAGAATGGTTCCAGCCTTTACTGAAACCATATATTCATTACTTGCCAATAAAAGAAGATTTATCAGACCTGCATGAGCAGATTTCATGGTGTATTAAAAATGATGACAAATGCTTAGAAATAAAGAATCAAGCAAATTTGTTCGCCTCAGAGTATTTAAGTGAAAACTTTATGTACAAAGTTTTCGAATACATGATTGATAAATATATAGAATACATTTATGAGTAGCAAATCATCAAAAAAGTTCATATTTTTAGATTCAAAACAAGTATCAAATTATCATCATGCAATAATTGATTTTTTACCAATTATTCACGAAATATACAAAAACTTTAATTCTTTTGATTTATTTTTTGATCTGCCAAATGATCAAATTTTATTGATCGAAAAAATTTTAAAAGAATTATATAAAGAAAAAACAATAAATGTATTAAGTTCTTTTGATCCATCTGATAAAGTCGCCTTTAAATACGAAGAAATAAAAAATAGCATTAATGAAGAATTGGCTTGTTATTTAAAGCAAATAAGATCAAATATAGAAAATAGTCATAAAAAAATTATAATAAAAAGGAACAATAGATATATTTCTAAAGAAATATTAGACTTTTTGGCCCAACAAGATTTCGTAGAAATATTTTTAGAAAATTATTCAGTAGAACAACAAGCAAACATTATGTATAATGCCGATTGTGTTGTCGCTTCTCACGGAGCAGGGCTAACCAATATTATTTTTTGCAGTAAAAAAACAAAAATATTAGAATTAAATAATGGGTTTAATTCTAATTGTTACAAAAAAATATCTAAATTCTGTGAGGGAAAATATCATTTATTAATCAATAATAAACACAGTGGTAAAGAAATAAAAAACAATAGTTTCGAAATGAGTTTAGATTTTTTCAAGAAAGAATTTTATGAAATTTTTAGTAATCAAATACGAGGGATACGCAGATATATTTAAAGAAATTTATCGCAAAAATTTTCTATCTTTAGATGAAGCGAAGAATTACATAGATGATGCCAAAAAAAAAGACTATGATAACAATCTAGACTATAATGATTATTTTTATCAAATAAAGGATGAAGAAGATAATGAATATTGAAGAATATAAGAAAAAGTTATTTGAAGATAAAGATTTTTTTATACTTGAGACTCAAATACAATTAAGTAAAAATCCATATTTTTTTGAACTAATCAAAGATCCATATGATAAAGAGTCATACTACTTGCAAGAAAACGAGATAATACTAGCATTGATTGAAATATATGAAAATAACATACAATAAAATAGCTTTCTTCGGAGCATCTGTTACGAAGCAAAATAACTCATACGCAGATTCGCTCATGTCAATGGTGCAAGCAGAGTATAGGAAGTTCGGCTATGGATCTATGCATTTATCGGATGCGGGAATTTGCTTTATAGAAGAAGTAATAGAATACAAACCAGAAATATGTTTAATTGATTGGTTTTCAACTTCTAGAACTAATTATGATAAGAAAATTTTTGAATATCTTGATTGTATAACTTTTAAACTTTTAAAAAACAATATAACTCCAATTTTTTTGCTTTTCCCAATAAGTGAAATGCTAAACTCAAGACTTGAGATGTATGATGACGTTAAAAAATATTCTTCTGAACACAATATTCATTGCATAAATGTTTATGAAGAATTTTTAGAAGATAAAATAGAGATTAGTCAAATAATTAAGGACTATGTTCATACCACAGAATTTGGAGGAAATTATTATTCCTCAAAAATATTCCAACACCTAGAGCACAACGTATTCAACCACCCTGATGAGCCATTGCACTCGAATTACAACATAGTCTGTCCATTAAAAAATAAATATACAGAAATACTAATAAAAGAATTAAACATAAGTGTTAAAAATTTTATTGATATTTATGTTGAAGACGAATTAATAGGCATTTTTCAAACTATTGGTCCCTACTCTGATTGTGTGGAAATTTATAAGGATGGAAAAATTTTAAGTAAATACCCAATATGGGATGTTTGGTGCCATTATGAAAGAGAAACCATAAAGCTTGAACTTAAAGAGCCAGGACATTATTCTATAAGGCTTTCACAAGGAGTAGATAAGTCTAAGTGTAAAGTACAGATGAATTGGCATGAATTTTCAAATGTACTTCATTTAAAAGAGGCGTTTTATACTTCTAATTTTTTGGTAGAAAAATATGAATAAAATTTATATAAAATGCCCAGATGGATTTGCAAATCAACTAAGACTGTCATTGGCTGCGAATCTTTTGGTTGAAAAAAAAATTGCAAGCGAAGCAACGCAAGAATGGATTGTAAACAACCATAACTTAGTAGAATTTTTAAAATTTTTCGACTATCTTCCTTCTTTGAAATTTGAAAAATTAACAGAAGCGGATGATGTTATAAAAACCACTTCGTTTAAAAAAATGATGGAAACATTTAAGTGTAACTCTTCTACAGATTTGTTCAGACAAGCCTATAGCTATTTGAAATTAAAAGAAGAATATAAGAACTTTTTTCAAGACTTTGTTGAAAAATTTAAAATCAAAGAAACTATCGGTCTGCACATAAGAACGGGTTGCAAGACAGCACTGTTGATGTCTGATAAGACAAGAGATAAACCGATTCCTCAAAGAGCTATTGTAAGATTTCTAGAGACTAATGATAAAAAAATTTTCTTAGCAACAGATAACGCAGAAACTCAAAGAAAATTCATCGAAATATTCAAAGATAGAATAATATTGTTCGAGAGAATAAGCAAAGGAGAAGAAAAGTTTGAAGGTATGTATGATAGAAAAAAAGTTGTTAGATATACAAGCGATATCCACACTATAGCTGATTTTTTTATCTTGCAAAGTTGTCGTTATTTTATTGGGTCAAACGAAAGCTCTTTCTCGTTAATGATAAATAAAATAAGAAACAATAATTTAGACTATCCTACAAAGGGAGTGCTATGAATATATTTTTCGCAATAATAAACAATGGGTACAAATATTTTGCTTTTAATTTCTACAAAAGATGGAAGCAATTAAAAATAGATTCGAAATTAGTTTTTATTTGTACGGATAACATTTGTTACGAAGAGTTAAAAAAAGAAGGAGCTGATTGTGAGTTAGTAGAAAACAAAAATTTATCTGAAAAGTTTCATCAGTGGGAAACAAAAAAATATAAAGAAATAGTATTCAATAAGCTGGATATAAAGAAAAAATTTATTGAGCAAGAAAGTAAAAACTATCCTTTCGTAACTTATATAGACACTGATATTTGGGTGAACTTTAACTTCACCAAAGAGTTAGATAAAATATTAAAAAATATGTTGAAGAAAAAAAGCGATCCTTTTGATATTATTTTTCAAGATGGCGAAGATTATTTAAATGGCACCGATGAGTGTTGCGATCTAATTGATGGCGTATTGGTAAAAAAGAGAAAATGCGATAACTATTGCACAGGCTTCATGGTTTTCAATAGCGAAAAAAAAGACAAAATTATTGAACTTCTTTCTTATAACAAAGAAGATATTAAGAATTATAGTGGAAATCAAAATTTCATAAATCAAAAAATTACTCCACTAAACATGAATGTTTATACAATTCCAAAAATAATTTTCCCAAATTTCTCTACTTCTTTCTATTACAAAAATTTGAGTGAATATTGGATGCTACACTACACATATCTCTTAGGTAAAGAAAAAATATATTACATGAATCGAAACTCGCATTGGATTGTAGACAAGACATAATATCTAAGTGAAAAAATTAGAAGTCAGAGAAGTTCATTTTGATAAAAGTAGAGGAATCAAAAGTGACTGAAGTGGGCCATCTTGGATTCGAACCAAGGACTTTCAAATTATGAGTTTGACACTCTAACCAGCTGAGTTAATGGCCCAATGTATTTGATTCCGCTACCTTATTCAAATGCTTTCTACTAAATCTCCTTTTATTTTTCTTTCAGCAAATTTTTCTAAAGACAATTTATTTTTAATCATCTCAGGAAAAATCTGCTTCCGAATCCAATTTCTTCTACTTCCTTTGCAAATGAAATTGGTTTCGTCTTGAACAGTATAGCACAAATAGTTGTTGCGTTCAAGATACTGTTCAAAATCTTTTTTTCTGGATAGAAGGAATGGATGAATTATTTTAAAGCTTTTGAATTCACTAGTTAATTCGATGCAATCGTTATTTGGCTGACCTCTGAAGCAGTTTAATAAATAGCTCTCGATCCAATCGTTCATATGATGAGCCGTAATTATTGTTTCATTGTGGCAAAATTGTTTATAAAAATTCAACCTTGCATTCCTACAATCGGATTCTGTTGTTAAATTTTCGCCATGTCCAACAATTGGATCAACATTGGTAAATTTACATAATTCAATATACTTCTGCTCCATCAGATCATTTTGAATTCTTAGTTTATGATTAAAATGAACAGGGGTAACCTTATAGCCTTTTGACCTCAAAAAGAGATATGCAGCTACACTATCAACCCCCATAGAAACAGCAAAATAATATTTTTTATCTTTAGGTAAAATTTCCTTAATTATTTTGATCATCCGTCCATACTTTCATCTTCATTAAAACAGTATGAATCGCATTCTCTCGCCTCTTCCAAGTCGTACTCGTCAATTTCCTCTTCCTCTTCTTCCTCTTCTTCCTCTTCCTCTTCTTCCTCTTCGGTGACAAGTACGGCTTTTTGAACAATAGAAGATTCTACAGATGCTTCAGACTCATCTTCGTCAGATTCCTCGGACTCATATTCCACAGATTCTTCTTCTGATTCATATTCTCCAGGCTCATCAGATTCTTTATATTCTCCATATTCTTCGAATGCGGCCTTTTCTAAAATTTCTATAACTGAAATTTTCTTCTGTTTTAGTATGGATTTTATAATTTTTTTGATAACACCTAAAGCCTCCACGTTGGCAATTAAGTAGCCATTGCTAACTCCTTCATTTTTGATCAATTCTTTTAAGGGAGTTAAGAAATATTGTCTGATATGCTCTTCAATATCAGAATTATTTAATTCATTTGAAATAGATTTTTTTTGTTCATCAACCCCACAAGAAATTTCCTTGGGTTTGATGCTTATTTTTTCTGCGATTTCAACTGACTGAACCGTCTTCTGCTTTAAACCAATTTTTATTTTCATGTTTATCCATCCGTGAATAAAGGGAAAGGCGACGATATACTATGCTATACTCTTGAAGAAAAAGAGTTCTAAGAAAACAAATCTCCAATGAGTAAGAGACCCCCAAAATGTTGGGCATTAGTATAAAACAGAAAAAAGTACTTGTCAAGAGGAAGATCAAAAATTGTAGTTGCCTCCAGCGTGGGGCTTTCGGCACTTAACGATCCAAGAAACATCATGTTCTTTTTGTCCAAAATTATCTATAAATGAATTTAATTTCCTCAAAACTAATCCTTCAATTTCATCTCGATCTAAATACTCTTTATAATGAAATTCAAAATCATTTTTCCAAGAATTTGCCAACCAAATATCATCAGATATTTCTAAAGCCAAACCATTTTTTTCTAATTTTGTAGGATTTTTACAAATGTCATTTAATATTTCCAATCTTTTTTCTTGATTGGGATTTTTGATCAAATACCTTCCTGCATGAAGAACATCGAATAAAACGATTTTTTTCTTATATTCAGGATTTTTTGTCTTATGATCCAGAAGTTCTCCATTTAACCAATAATCTTTTCCTTGCTCTAAATTTAGAGACAAAATTTGATCTGTGTGTGATTTGCTCAAAGAAAATAATTTAGGGGGAGTTCCATGTCTCGTCAGAATATGAATTTTTCTATCTAAAGACACATAAATTACAACGTTAGTTCCGTTGAATTTTCTTTGTGCAATCCAATTTCCAGTTTTTTCATACTCACTTAATTTGTGAGATGGAATTCTTACGTTTGGATGAGGCGGGAATAAAATTTTCATAATCAACTCCATTCAGTTTAAGACGATTATAGGCCGAATACTCAAGGAGTAAAGTGAATAAAATATTTAATTAATGATTAAAATTAAGATAATTTCCGACAAAATTTTTGCCGAAAAGAATTAGCGAATCTAAAGAAATATTAGCTAAAATTAAAAAATTAGTAAAAAACTTGGATATAAACCAAGTAGTACTGTTATCGACCATGTAAAAAAAATACTTTAAAAATTATTTTTTTTGCACAATATTTTTTTTGCACAATTTTTCATAGATTTCAGATCTTAGAATTCTAACATCTTTCGGAGCATTGATTCCAATTTTAACTTTATCTCCAATGATATCAACAATTATCAATTCGATATTGTTAGAAATTAATATAGATTCGTCAATCTTCCTTGAAAGAACAAGCATTGTAAAAGATTCCTTTCTTGAGAACAAATTAGACAGCAACAACAATATACATGAATTTTTTTTGTTGTCAATGATTTGCGTGCTGGTTTCATAAATTAAAAAAATAAATCCTCATAAAAATTAATTTACAAGGATTTATTTATGAGACCGAAAGATCAGCTATAAAGTTGCTGACGGCATACGGTTATGGCCGAAACCCAAGCTCCAGAAAGAGCGGAGCACATAAAATTGGTTTTTGGGCAATTAGCATAAAAATATTTCCAACCACCGCATTTAGCTGACTTTTGTCCAGCTGCGTTGGTTAGACCGTTTGAACAACGTTTGTATTTTACTGAATCGAAATTTATCAATACACCATCTGGTCTGCGACAATACATATATGTTTCCTCCTTGTTAATTTGAACAAATTTGTTCAACCTTATTTATTCATTGTTCAAATGCTTATATTTGAACTATGGAAAAAAATAATTCCATATCATTTAATTGACTTTATGTCGCTCAAGCACAATTCTCTGTTGTTGTCCATAATTTCTTTTGCTTTTTTATTTTTATCCCAAAGATATTTTATTGTAGAACCGCCTTCGTGATAAATCCAAGATTTAGTTGATACTCCTTGTTTGTATCCGTATTTTCTCATTCTATGTGCTAATTCTTCATCTTCATACCAAGCATACGGATATTCTTTTATAAAACCTCCAATTCTTTCAAACAATTCTCTATGACACATTGCACAAAAAAGAGGCAATGTTTCATTTTCTTCTAAAACTATATTTTTATTTTCTTTCTCATGGCTTTTTGCTTTTGCTTTTAGTAGATCACCAGGATTATTTGATCTTGCAGAAACAAATTTCACAGGAACGTTCTGTTCTTTCCAATCTAATAGCGACTGGCCCATTTCAATCATAAAGTTGGGATCTTCCACCAAACAATCAGAATGCAAAAACAAAACCCAAGGCAAATTTGTATTTTCATATCCCACTCTTAAAGAGCCACCAAAACCAAGTTGTTTTTTGTTTCTAATGCAAACAACTTGATGTCTATAGCCTTCTGGGGTTGTTTTCTTAAATTGATCTGCCAACTCTTTGTGGAAAGTTTCATTTTCTGAGTGATCGTCTACTAAAGTAATTTGATAAGGATTGCTTTTTACAGAAAATATTATACTCTGAACGAGGGAGACTACCTTTTCATATTGACCATGAAAAGGTATTATTATATCTACTCTGGACTTTGAAAAAGGAACAAAAGATAGTGGCTTTGCTGTTTTGGTGTTTGACATATTTATAAAATAGTATAACTAATATTAAAATATGAATATTTTAGTCACTGGTGCAACTGGTTTTATAGGATTTAATTTAATTAAAAAAATAATAAAACAAAAACATACAATCTCTATTACAGGAAAAACAAAAGAAAATCCAATTTTTAAAAAAACTTATTTTATAAATAATATTAAAAATTTAAAAAAACAAGATGTATGTTTTCATATGGCAGCAAACAATGATACAACATGTACAAATTCAAAAGAAATGTTTAGGGCAAATTTACATGAACCCATAAATCTATTTAATGAATTATTAGAAAATGGATGTAAAAAATTTATTTATGCATCTTCTACCGCTGTTTATGGTAACAGCCCAGCTCCATTTAGTGAAAAAACAAAAACAAATCCTCTAAATTTGTATGCCGAATCAAAACTGGCGTTTGACGAATTTGCAGAAGATTTTGCAAAAAAAAATAACATTAGCATAATAGGACTAAGATATTGCAATGTGTATGGGCCTTACGAACAAATAAAAGAAAAAAGATCAAGCATGATATTTCAAATAATCAAACAAATGATGGAAAATAAAAATCCTAAGATATTCAAATTTGGAAAACAGAAAAGAGACTGGTGTTTTGTTGAAGATGTTGTGGAAGCAAATCTAAAATGCCTAAAATACAATAAAAGCGGAATTTTTAATATTGGGTCTGGTAATTCTGTGAGTTTTTTGGAATTAATTAAAATTATAAATACAAACTTAAAAACAAAATTAGAGCCTAAATATATTAATTGCTGTTTTTCAAAAAAATATCAAATAGACACAAAATGTGACATATCAAAATCAAAAAAAGAATTAGGATGGGAGCCTAAATACACAATCAAGGAAGGCATAGCAGAATATATAAAACATATAAAAAAATCATTCTAGCCTAACCACACCAACGCCAGACTTTCCGTATCCATTGCCATTATAAAAAATCATATCCTTAAAAAAATAAGGATAGCATGTCATCTCAGAGTCCCAGTCGTCTTTTGAAGATTTTCTTATAATTTTTTTAATTTTATTTTTTTTATATAAAAATATTTCATATTGAGTTTTTTTTGTTTTTTTTGCAAATAAAAATCCAATTTCAGAATAGCAGGCTCTTGAACAAGCCTCATTTAATTTGCCGAATAATTGTTTTTTTACAATCCAATCTTCATTGTTATTTTCTGCTTCCCATATAGTATATTTTGCAAAATTTCCATCCCAACCGGTTCCATTACAAAACCACATTTTATTGCCAATTACAAAAGGAGAATTTGCTAAATAAGGAACTTTTCTACCTCTGTCCAAAACCGGACCTTTTTGAATTCTTTCGAATTTATTTTTTTTTTCATTGAAAATAGCAAAACCTATTGAGTGGCCGTACGGAACAGTTCCGCGCAAATTCCAACCTGTATAATATAGTCTTCCTCCAACTAGGCAGGAAGGCATAACTCCCACGTCATCAAAACAACCCGTATGACCAGGAGAAAAAACTGGTCTTTTATTTTTGTATTTTAATTTTAAATTTTTTTTAAGTATTTCAAAATAATTTATGTGACTTTGTTTATTTATTCTGTACGAATAATAAACTCTGATGATTTCGTTTCGGTCTTCTAATGTTGGAAGTTGAGCTTGGTCAGAAAAAACTAGCCCTAATTTATGAAACAACATCGCCATATTCCTTGGCTGGGTTGCCTGAATACTTTTTGTAAGGTTTTGTGCTTTTTGTAATAACAGATCCCATTGATATAAAAGAACCCTCTGCTATTTCTAGTCTATCTCTTATGCAACTGTTGACTCCGAACCAACAATAATCTTCAACCAAACATTTTCCTGATAAAACAACATGAGAAGAAAAGAATACATTATTTTTTATAATACTATGATGACCAATATGATTACCACTCCAAAATATGTTGTTATCTCCTATTTCAACATATGGTTGAATTACATTATTTTCCATTATAAAACAATTAGAACCAATTTTTTTTGAAAAAACCGTTGCTTTTGAAGAAATATATGATGCTAAACCATACCCTTTAGATAAGACCTGTTTTGTTTTCAAATCTCTCAATTTGTTTTCATAAAGAGGCACAAAAAATAAATACTCTTCAATTGGATATTTTTTTACATCTATTTCTTCAAAAGAAATAATTGGTAGTCCCTCTAGACTATTTTCCTTTATAAACCCAGAGTCCAAACAATAAGAAAAACAACTAAATTGACTATCATTTTCGAAATAAAATTTGGCCAAACAAGAAATTTCATTGGTTCCAAAAATAATAAGTTTCATAATCAAATTCTACAATAACTTGAACTTTTTTTCTATAGAAGTTTTTATAGAATCTAGTTTTTTGGTTAAATCTAAATTTGAGTTATGTGCATTTTTTATTTTTTCAAAAATTGAAAATCGATTGTGATGATAAAAAATTACTTCTGGGCTGTGATTGTCGAAAGTTTCGAGCGAATTCCAATTAGACTCTAACTCATTAATTTCAAAATTACAATAATATATTAACAAAGAACTTACTATCTGTGGGAAATAATAATTTTTCCTACAAAACCTATCAACAATTTTAACAATTTCTGGACATGCCTTCTTAATATCTTTTAATAAACAAGAATTTAATAATAGAACTCCACAATTTGGGTAAAAAGGAGAATAATCATCAATACTTTTATTTTTTATACTTCTTTTTTCTCTGTATGAATATGTTTTATTAGGAAAAATCAATCCTGCTGCTTCGAATAATTTTCTCCACATGTCAAAAGGATTCAAATCAAATGGGCAAGAAACAGCTGAAACGGCATTAAAAGATTTATTTTTTATTAATTTTTGAATCGATGCAATTGTATTAAGACAAATAACATCAGCATCCAATGCCAAATAAAATTCAGATTTAGGCTCTATATACCATCTTGGACCAAAATTCCAAGGACAATGAAAATTATTATTATATTTATATGCATATACCTCGCACTTTTTTTTATAAAACCAAGAATCCAAATGATCTTTCTCATGATCAGGCACAACCAATGTGGTATAAAAATTTTCAAAACCTGAAAACCTTCGGATTGATTCGATACAAAACTTGGCATTTATTTGCATGTTTGGTTTTTTAGGACTAAGCATTATGACTAGGTGTGGAATCATTTGTAATCTCCCCATACACCGATATTAATTTTATTTTCTTTATTAAGAAGCCAAATAAAATATTGATTTGCACACTCGTCTTTTTCTGATAAATGCTTCAGTATCATGCAATTATGTAAATTTTCAGGTAATTTGCTATTCAATACAAATGCTGCGTAGTTGAGAG